>Ga0105090_10000015_pt1 | contig 61343 bp, 49 predicted proteins | sample PPLLak3March2015_FD_79110 | JGI IMG/M metagenome (GOLD analysis project Ga0105090, IMG submission 79110) | Freshwater sediment microbial communities from Prairie Pothole Lake near Jamestown, North Dakota, USA - PPLs Lake P7 Core (1) Depth... | ecosystem: Environmental > Aquatic > Freshwater >...
CCTTCGGCGACGTGCCGATCGTGCTGGGCGGCATCGAGGCCTCGCTGCGCCGCATCGCGCATTACGACTACTGGGACGACAAAATCCGCCGCTCGATCCTGGTCGACGCGCAGGCCGACCTGCTCGTCTACGGCAACGCCGAGCGCGCGATCGTCGACCTGGCGCACCGGCTCGGGCGCGGCGAGCCCATCGCGGCCATCACCGACCTGCGCGGCACCGCCTTCCTGCGCGGCGACACGCCCGAGGGCTGGTGGGAGATCGACTCCACCCGCATCGACCGGCCGGGCAAGGTCGACGCCGTCGTGAACCCTTATGTCAACCCGCAGGACAAGGCCTGCGCGGACCAACGCGAGGCGCCGGACGGGGCGGCGCAGAACGTGCTGCGCTTCGTGCCCGACGCGCGCCGGAACCGGGAGCGCTCGGTGATCCGCCTGCCGTCCTACGAGAAAGTGCGCAACGATCCCGTGCTGTACGCTCACGCCAGCCGCGTGCTGCACCTGGAGACCAACCCCGGCAACGCGCGGGCGCTGGTGCAGGCGCACGGCGGCCGCGAGCTGTGGCTGAACCCGCCGCCCCTGCCGCTGACGACCCCGGAGATGGACTACGTCTACGCGCTGCCGTTCGCGCGCGTGCCGCACCCGGCGTACGGCGTTGCGAAGATCCCCGCGTACGAGATGATCCGCTTCTCGGTCAATATCATGCGCGGCTGTTTCGGCGGCTGCACCTTCTGCTCGATCACCGAGCACGAGGGCCGCATCATCCAGAACCGTTCCGAGGAGTCCATCCTGCAGGAGATCGAAAAGATCCGCGACACGGTGCCCGGCTTCACCGGCGTCATCTCCGATCTCGGCGGCCCGACCGCGAACATGTACCGGATCGCCTGCAAAAGCCGTGAAATCGAAGCAGCCTGCCGCCGCCCGAGCTGCGTGTTCCCGGGCATCTGCAGCAACCTGAACACCGATCACTCCGCGCTGACGGCGCTGTACCGCAAGGCGCGCGCGCTGCCGGGGGTGAAAAAGGTGCTGATCGCTTCGGGCGTGCGCTACGACCTCGCCGTCGAAGACCCCGAGTACGTGCGGGAACTCGTGACCCACCACGTCGGCGGCCAGCTGAAGATCGCCCCCGAGCACACCGAGCAGGGTCCGCTGGACGCGATGATGAAGCCGGGCATCGGCAGCTACGACCGCTTCAAGGCGCTGTTCGAGAAGTTCTCGAAGGAAGCGGGCAAGCAGCAGTACCTCATCCCCTACTTCATCGCGGCCCACCCGGGCACCACCGATCGCGACATGGTCAACCTGGCGCTGTGGCTGAAGCAGAACGGCTTCCAGGCCGACCAGGTGCAGGGCTTTTACCCCTCGCCCATGGCGACCGCCACGGCGATGTACCACTCGGGCAGGAACCCGCTGCGCAAGGTTACTTACAAAAGCGAGGGCGTGGCCACGGTGAAGAGCCCCGAGAAGCGGCGCCTGCACAAGGCCCTGCTGCGCTACCACGACCCGGCCAACTGGCCGCTGATCCGCGAGGCGCTCAAGCAGATGAAGCTGGCCCACCTGATCGGCGACGGCCCAACCCACCTGGTGCCGCTCGAGCAGCCGGCGAAGGACGAGGCGCCCAAGCCCGCGCGCCGCAAAAACACGAAGGAAGCGCACGAGCGGCGTATCAAACGCGGCCAGGCACTCACGCAGCATACCGGCCTGCCGCCGCGCCGGACGCGCTAGTGTCCTGCGACGCGCCCGGGTGGTACCATGCCCGCCCGGAAACCCTGCCACGCTCAACTCAACCAGCCCATGGAATTCGAATCCTACAAGCAGTTCTGGAACGACAAGGCGGCCACGCCCGAGTCCGCGCTGGCCGCGGTGGACGGCAGCGCCAGCGAGGAAGTCGTGCAGATCACCGGCCGCTTCACCGCTCGGCAGGTCGCCACCGCCCTGGAGCTGGGCGCCGAGGACCGCATCCTCGAACTGGGCTGCGGCGTCGGGCGCATCGGCCGCGAGCTGGCGCCGCATTGCGCGCGCTGGACCGGCGTAGACATCTCCGAACGGATGATCGCGCACGCCCGCGAGCGCCTCGAACACCTCGGCAACACCGAGTTTCACCAGCTCGAGCGCAGCAGTCTCGACATGCTGTCCGACGCCAGCCTGACCAAGGCCTACTCGGTGGCGGTGCTGTGCCACATGGACAAGGAGGATCTTTACCTCTACCTGCAGGAACTGCACCGGACCGTGCGCCCGGGCGGGCTGATTTATGTCGAGACCTGGAACCTGGCCCACCCGATCGGCTGGAAGCGCTGGGAGTACGAGGTCGCCCACTGGCGACGCTCGGAGCAGAAACAACGCAAGGACGTGGCCCGCAACCAGTTCTGCACGCCGGACGAGTTCCAGCTCTACGTGCAACACGCCGGCTTCACACCGCTGGCCTGCTACGCGGACTCGCCCTGGGTGCAGGTCGTCGCGGGCCGCTCGCTCGAAGATGCGGAGGTTGCACGGCAGCACCGGCGCCTGGCCGAGGAAGCCGCGGTGATCGCTTACTCGCCGCTGTTCGGCCGCCTGTTCGAGCTGACCGTGGACGTGATCTACGGCGTGATCCACCCGCGCGAACTGATCGCCTTCCTCGACGGGCACGCCGACCAGCCCGAAGCCCCGGTGTTCCGGCCCTTCGTCGAATCAATGTGGAAACAACAGCCCGAGCGCTGGGGAAATATGGGGTCAGAGTAAAGTGCCAGAGTAATTACCCTGGCACTTTACTCTGACCCCAATTGTCGCGCTCACCAATTCTTCAGGGGAAATTCAATCGGCGCCGGCGGGGACCAGGGCAGGTCGCCCTCGCGCAAGAGGCGCGCGAAATGGGGCGCCGCGTCGAGATCGAAGGGCAGGCCGCAGCCACAGCGGTCGGTGACGCGCAGCAGGATGGCCGGTCCCAGGGTCATGGCGTCGATCTCGGCCGCCGCGCGGTTGGCCGTCTCGCGGTCGCCGAACACCGCCGCGCCCACCAGCAGGCGTCCCGGATCGCGATCCAGCGTCGTTCGGAGCCGCTCCCAATCCGCGGCCCGCCCTGCGGTGGCCGGAATCTGCAGCGCCAACAGTGACATGGCTTCCGAGACCTCCGGGGCACGGAAGTTCCCCGCATCGTACAAGGCCTCGGCCTCGTCCAACCGTCCGAGAGCGAGGTAAGCGAGGATACGCGCGTGCATGACGTCGCGGTCCTGCCCCCGCAGCGCCTCGATCCGGTCCGCGTATGCGAGTCCATCCAGAGGGCGGCCAATCCAGATTGCGGTAATCGCCGAACGGGTCCAGTTACCGCCAAGCGGATCGCAGCGCTCGCGCCTGAGGTCATGGGCGAGCGCCGCTTCGCCGTAACCGAAGACGATCGCGGTCTGATCGATCCAGAGACCATGGCGGCAGGTTTCCCAGGCGGCCAGGGCGCGCGCGATCTGGTCCCCGAGGCCCCGCCAGTCGCCCGAGACCGTCGTGCGCACGACCTGGACGACGAGGCGCTGACCCGCGTCGCGCTCGTAGCGAAAGGCGGCGTCGAAATCCGCGGCAAGACGCCGCGCGGCCTCGTCGATGCTGAGCCCGGTTTCCGACACGAATTCCGCTCCAAGGCCGGGCGCCTCGTCGATGAGCAGGTGCGCGAAATAATCCGCATGCTGAAAATGGGCATATGCGAGGTCAGGCTTGCGCGCGATCGCCGCTTCGAATTCGCTGTTTGCGCGCGCCAGCAAGGGCACCAGCGGACCTTCGTTGTGCGCGCGATTGAACAGCTCCACGCCGCGCTGGTAGGCGACGAAGACCTCGACGTCGCGCACGCCGATGTCCGCCATCATGCCGCGCCTGCGCTCGTCGAGCAAAACGCCGAGCGCGGTGGCGACGCTCTCGGCGATCCGTGTCTGCACGGCGAAAGCGTCGCCAAGCGGCTGATCGTAGGTTTCCGACCACAGGTGAAATCCATCCGCGGCGCGGATGAGCTGCGCCGTGATACGCGCCGTGTCCCCGGATCTCCGCACGGACCCTTCGACGATGTGCGCGACACCCAGGGTCGCCGCGATTTCGGGGACCGGAATCTCCTTGCCCTTGAAGTAGAAAGCCGAGGTGCGGGCCGTGACGAGGAGATCGGGAAGCGCTGCCAGCGCATTGATGATTTCTTCCGTCAAACCGTCGGCGAAATAGCCGTCATCGGGACCCGACGAGAGCGCGACGAACGGCAGCACGGCAACGGAGGGGCCCTCATCCGCGGACGCCCCAGGCGAACCTTGCGCGGCGGCCGGAGCGGCCGGTGCTACCGACGCAGCGCCGCCGGTGGTGGATGCCGCTATCGCAGCCGGTGCGTCTTGCACGGCCCGGTGGTACCAGAACGCCCCACCACCCAGAACCAGCAGGAGTGCAACGAGGGCGAGCCCGGCACGCCCCACCCGATGCCTGCCGCGGCCGGCGAACCACAACCACGACCGGGCGGAACGCGCGCGCCGGGCAGCGGGTTCCTGCGCCCCCCTGTCTGCCGACCGTACGGTGTGCGCCGCGGCATGGTCCCCGCCCAGCAACTGGCGCACCCGCTGCGCAAACGCGGGCGGGGTCTCACCCCCCGGCAGCCGGGTCCATTGCGCGTGCAAGAACTCCTCGGGAACCCGCGCATCCGCTTCGCGAGTTCCGTCAATGACCACGGGCAGCAGGAAGACCGCGTCATCCGCCATATCCAGCAGCCGCCGCGTCGCCAGTTTCCACTCGCGGCGGAAGTACCCCTCGGTGCGGGCATTGGTTTGCGCTGAAATTACTGGAAGAAACAATACGCAATCGTGGATATGCTTCTTGATCTGCGCATCCCAGGCGTCACCCCCGCGCAACTCGCTCTTGTCAAGCCAAACCGCAACGCCGGCCGCCCGCAGGGCCGCGCAAATGCGCGCCGCTGCCTCTGCATCCTGGGACGCGTAGGATAGGAAGGCCTCACCGGCGGGATGAGACTGTTCAGGCATTGAAGTGGCCTAACTCATGGCCCTGCATTGAGTATAAGTAAAAGCCTTTTTCTATTGCACCGGTCTGCAGGGCGAATAGTAACACCGCAGGCAGGTCCTTCACGCGGTGGGCATCTCATCCGGCCCCCTGGTTCCGGTCTATACTCCGCAATCACGATGGAAGCGCTCACCTACTTCGTGTTCGGCCTGGTCTACCTGGGCATGTTCCTGGGGCGCCTGCCACACCTGGCGCTGGATCGGACGGGGGTGGCACTGCTCGGCGCGATCGTGCTGATCGTCAGCGGGGTGCTCACGCCGCAGGCCGCGTGGCTGGCCATCGACCTGCCGACGCTCGGGCTGTTGTTCGGCCTGATGGTGGTTTCGGCGCAGTTCCGGCTCGGCGGCTTCTACTCCCATTTCACCTTGCGCCTCTCCTCGCTGCAGGTCTCGGCCGCGGGCCTGCTGGGCCTGGTCGTGCTGTCCGCCGGCGTGCTGTCGGCGTTTCTGTGCAACGACATCATCTGTCTCGTCATGGCGCCCGTGCTGATCGCCGGCTGCCTGGGCCGGAACCTGAATCCGGTGCCGTTCCTGCTGGCCCTGGCCTGCGCGGCCAACATCGGTTCCGCCGCCACCCTGATCGGCAACCCGCAGAACATGCTGATCGGCCAGGTGCTGCAACTGGACTTCGTGAGCTACACCCTGCAAGCCCTGGTGCCGGTGCTGGCGGGGCTCGTCATCACCTGGGCCGTGGTGCTCTGCTTCTATCGCGGCCGCTGGGAGCTGCGCCGCGAACCGCCGGAGTTGCAGATCCGGCCCTTCAGCCGCTGGCAGACCGGCAAGGCCTTCGCCGTGCTGATCGTTCTGGTCGCCGCTTTCGTGCTCGGCAGCTGGCCGCGCGAGATCGTCGCCCTGGCGGCGGCCGGCGTGCTGCTGACCAGCCGCCGCATGCACTCGCGGGACATGCTCCAGTTGGTCGACTGGCAGTTGCTGGTGCTGTTCGCCGGGCTGTTCGTGGTCAACCACGCGCTGCTGCAGACCGGCGCGCCGACCGCGTTGGTGGCCGATCTGCGCGGCTGGGGCATGGACGTCACCCAGCCCGGCTGGCTGATGCTCGCCGTCATCGCCCTGTCGAACGTCGTTTCCAACGTGCCGGCGGTCATGCTGCTGCTGCCATTTGCCGAGCACCCTTTGGGCGGGGCGGTGCTGGCGCTCTTCAGCACGCTGGCCGGCAACCTGCTCATCGTCGGCAGCATCGCCAACATCATCGTGGTCGACCAGGCAGCCCGTTACGGCATCACTATTTCATGGCGGGAGCACGCCCGGGTGGGCGTGCCGGTGACGCTGCTGTCGCTGGCCGTGGCGGTGCTGTGGCTGGGATTGTTGGGCTAGTTCTTCGCCTTGTCGACGATCTTGTTGGCGGCGATCCACGGCATCATGCCGCGCAGCTTTTCGCCCACCACCTCGATGGGGTGCGCCGCCATGTCCGCGCGGGCCTGGGTCATCACCGGGTAGCCCGACGCACCCTCCTTGAGAAAGTGCCTGGCGTAGGAGCCGTCCTGGATCCGCGCCAGAGCCTCGCGCATCGCGGCGCGCGACTGCTCGTTGATGATTTTCGGGCCGGTCAGGTATTCGCCGAACTCGGCGTTGTTGGAGATCGAGTAGTTCATGTTGGCGATGCCGCCCTCGTACATGAGGTCGACGATCAGTTTCAGCTCGTGCAGACACTCGAAGTACGCCATCTCGGGCGGGTAGCCCGCCTCGGTCAGCACTTCGAAGCCGGTCTTTACCAGCTCCACGCAACCGCCGCACAGCACGGCCTGCTCGCCGAACAGGTCGGTCTCGCACTCGTCCTTGAAGGTCGTCTCGATGATGCCGGTGCGCCCGCCGCCGATGGCGGAGGCGTAGGACAAAGCGGTCGCCTTGGCCTTGCCCGAGGCGTCCTGGGCGACCGCGATCAAATCCGGTATGCCCCGGCCCGCCTTGAACTCGGAACGCACCGTGTGGCCCGGCGCCTTGGGCGCGATCATGATCACGTCCAGGTCGGCGCGCGGCCGGATCTCGCCGTACAGCACGGAGAAGCCGTGCGCGACAGCCAGGGTGGCGCCCTGCCGGATGTTCGGCTCCACCGCCCCTTCGTACAACTGGCGGTGGTGCTCGTCCGGCGCGAGGATCATCACCAGGTCGGCGCCCTTTACCGCGTCGGCCACCTCCGCCACCTGCAACCCGTGCGCCAAGGCCTTGGCGCGCGACGACGAGCCGGCGCGCAGCCCGACGGTCACGGCAACCCCGGATTCGCTCAGGTTGCAGGCATGCGCGTGGCCCTGCGAGCCGTAGCCGATGATGGCGACCTTCTTGCTCTTGATGATGTCGGGATCGCAGTCTTTGTCGTAGAAAACCTTCATCGCCCTCTCACCTTGCATTGCGGGAACTCACTATAGCGTCTGCTCTTTATTGCGTAAATTGACATATATGCACCTTAATAGTGCGTTTTGTGCAATACTTTGGCCATGGACGACCGCGCCCTGAGACACTTCCTGAACCTGGCGGACAGCCTGCATTTCGGCCGTGCCAGCGAGGCCAGCCATATCAGCCCGTCCGCGCTGAGCCGCAGCATCGCCCGGCTCGAAGCGGCGGTCGGCGCCTCGCTGTTCGAGCGCAATAACCGCAGCGTCTCCCTGACCCCGGCCGGGCGGCGGTTCCTGGGCTATGCCCGCGACGCGTTGGGTGGATGGGACGCCATCCGCGGCGCCCTGATGGAGCAAGCAGGGGAACTCCGCGGCGAAGTCCGCATGTATTGCTCCGTCACGGCCAGTTACAGCTTTCTGTTCGACCTCCTGGCCCGCTTTCGCCGGGATCACCCGCTGGTCGAGATCAAGCTGCACACCGGCGACCCCGAGGAAGCCCTCGGCCGCGTGCTGTCGGGCGCCGAGGATATCGCCATCGGCGCCCGGCCCGAGCAATTGCCTGCGGGACTGGCCTTTCGCCTCATCACCGTTTCTCCGCTGCAGTTCATCAGCGCGGCGCAGGGCGAGTACGCGGGCTTGGGGACGGCCTCCCCGGCCAGGGCCGCGGACTGGCTGAAGACCCCTTTGATCCTTTCCGAGCGCGGCCTCGCCCGCCGGCGCGTCGACGCATGGTTTCGCAAGCTGGGCGTGGCGCCGAACATCTACGCGCAGGTGGCGGGCAACGAAGCCATCGTCAGCATGGTAAGCCTCGGCTTCGGCGTCGGGGTGGTGCCCCGCATCGTGCTGGACAACAGTCCGCTCGCGCACACGGTGGCGGTGCTGGACGTGCGACCGGAATTGGCGCCCTACGAGGTGGGCCTCCTGGCCTTGGAAAAACGGCTCGCCAGCCCCCTGATCAAGGCCTTCTGGTCCCTGCAGAGCGACTGAGCGGGAAGCGGGCGCATTGCCACCCTGCGTGTGCCGCTGCTACGATAGCCGGCGCTTCACAGCCTGAACAGGGCCGTATCATGAACTCTCCGTTTCGCACCCTCTGCCTGGCCATGGCGGCCATCGGTGTTCTGCACGCCTGTGGCGGTGAAGAACCGCCGGCGCCCGCCGCGGGCACCCGGCCCGTCAAGACCTTCATCGTCGAGGGCGGCCAGAGCGGCGGCCAGCGCAATTTTCCCGGTCGCATCGAATCGGCGACCCGCGCCGAGCTGTCCTTCCGGGTAGGCGGCACGGTGCAGGACATCCTGGTCAAGGAAGGCGACCTGGTCGTGTCGGGCCAGGTGCTCGCCCGGCTCGACCCGACGGACTACCAGACGGTCGTCCGCGACCGCCAGGCGACCTTCGACAACAGCCAGCGCAACTTCGAGCGGGGTCGCGACCTGGTCGGGAAAGGCTTCATTTCCGGCACCGAGTTCGACCGCCTGGAAGCCAATTACAAGACCAGCGAAGCGAGCCTCGAAGCGGCGCGGCAGGATCTCGCCTACACGGAGCTCAAGGCGCCCTTCGGCGGCCGCGTGGCCAAGCGGCACGTCGAGCGTTTCGAGGAAGTCGACGTGAAGCAGACCGTGTTCACGCTGCAGGACGTGGCGACGCTGCAGGTCAAGATCGACCTGCCGGAGTCGCTGGTGCGCGGCCTGCGGGAGAAGGCGGACGACGAAACGGCCGTCCCCGCCTTCGCGACCTTCGACGGCCAGGCCGGCCCGCCGCTCCCGCTGAGCTTCGCCGAGGTATCCACGCGCGCCGACCCGCAGACGCAGACCTTCGAAGTGACCTTCAACATGCCGCAGCCGCAGGACTTCGTCGTGCTGCCGGGCATGACCGCGACCGTCACGGCCGACCTGTCCAGCCGCCTGGTCCAGGCCGAAACGAGCCACTGGGTGCCGGTCAGCGCCGTCGTCGCCGACAGCGCGCTCGGCTCCCGGGTCTGGGTACTGGATGCGCAGACCATGACCGTCCGCAGCGCCGCGGTAACCGCCGGGCAGATGCAGGGTGATCGCATCGAGATACGCTCCGGGCTGGCCGGAGGCGAGGAGATCGTCAGCGTGGGTGCGTCCTATCTCGCCGAGGGCATGCAGGTGAGCCGCATGGCGACCGGCGAGCAGGCCGTACCGCGCGCCGGCGACCCCGACTGACCGCGCGCTCCGGAGCCCGGCCCGCATGAACATCGGCGAATACTCGGTCCGCAACAAGGTCGTGTCCTGGCTGCTCGTCGTCGTCCTGGTCGGCGGCGGCATCTGGGGCTTCCAGAACATGGGCAAGCTGGAGGACCCGGCCTTCACTATCAAGCAGGCCAAGGTGATCACGCAGTACCCGGGCGCCACCGCGCGCCAGGTGCAGGACGAAGTGACCTACCACATCGAGGATGCGCTGCAGCGGATGGAGCAGGTCAAGGACCTGCGCATGAGCGTGTCGCGGCCCGGCGTGTCCGACGTCCTGGTCGAGTTCCAGGACCGCTACCGCGCCGACGATTTCCCCGACATCCTGGACGAACTGCGGCGCAAGATCGCCGATGCCCAGAAAAACCTGCCGCCCGGCGCGAACACGCCGATGGTCATCGACGATTTCGGCGACGTATACGGCGTTTACCTGGCGCTGACCGGGGAAGGCTATAGCTGGCGCGAGCTCTGGGACACCGCGGATCGACTGAAGCGGGAACTGGTCCTCATCCCCGGCGTGCGCAAGGTCGTGATCGAAGGCGCGCAGCGCGAAGTGGTCTACGTCGAGCTGTCGCGCGCGCGCCTCGGCGAGCTGGGCATCTCGCCCGACGCCATCGCCGCGGTCCTGGAGTCCCAGAACACGGTGCTCCATGCGGGACGGGTCCGCGTGGGCGACTATTACTTGCGCATCGAGCCCACCGGCGAGTTCGACTCCGTCGCCGAGATCGGCGACGTGCTGATCGCCTCCGACGACAAGCGGCTGGTTTTCCTGCGCGACATCGCCACCATCACCCGCGCCTACGAGGACGTGCCGGGCAAGATGTACTTCGTCGACGGCCAGCCCGGCCTGACGCTGGGCATCTCGATGCTCGGCGGCGAGAACGTCGTGGCGGTCGGCGAGCGGCTGCGTGAACGCCTGCAAACCCTCACCTCGGTGATCCCGGTCGGCATGCAACTGACGCCGATCTATAACCAGCCGGGCGAAGTGTCGAAGTCGGTCAACGGCTTCCTGGTCAGCGTCGGCCAGGCGGTGGCGATCGTCATCGTCGTGCTGCTGCTGTTCATGGGCCTCCGGGTGGGCCTGGTCATCGGCGCCATCCTGCTGATCACCGTGGCCGGCACGCTGTTTTTCATGAAGATCTGGGGCATCGAGCTGCAGCGCATCTCGCTCGGCGCCCTGGTGATCGCGCTCGGCATGCTGGTCGACAACGGCATCGTGGTGGCCGAGGGCATGATGGTGCGCATGCGCGCCGGCATGAGCGCCGTGGATGCGGCGCGGGAGACCGTCGGCAAGACGGCCTGGCCGCTGCTCGGCGGCACCGTGATCGGCATCCTGGCCTTCTCGGCGATCGGCCTGTCGCCCGACTCCACCGGCGAGTTCGCCGGCTCGCTGTTCTACGTCGTACTGATCTCGCTGCTGCTGTCCTGGGTCACGGCGATCAGCACCACGCCGCTGCTGTGCGCGCTGGTGTTGAAAACCGGGCAGGGCGGCGCCGGCGAGGCTTACGACGGCGCGGTGTTCCGGGCCTACCGCCGGCTGGTCGCCGCTGCGCTGCGCTTCCGCTGGCTGACGGTGAGCGCGGTGGTCGTGCTGTTCGCTGTCGCCGTGATCGGCTTCGGCTCGGTGAAGCAGGCCTTCTTCCCCGACTCCAACACGCCGGTCTTCTTCATCGACCTGTGGGAGCCAGAGGGCACGGACATCCGCAGGACGCGGGACGACGCCCTGCGCCTCAGCAAATACCTGCGCGGCCTCGAGGGCGTGGTGCGGACCAGCACCGTGATCGGCGGCGGCCACCAGCGCTTCACGCTGGTCTACGAGTCCAAGGAGGCGACGCCGGTCTACGCCCAGGTCATCGTGCAGACCGACACGCGCGAGCGCATCGCCGGGGTCTGGAGCGCGGCCGCCGACTTCATGCGCTCCGAGCTGCCCTGGACCGATCCGATCATCAAGCCTCTGCGCATCGGGCCCGGGCGCGACGGCAAGATAGAGGCGCGCTTCCACGGCCCCGACCCGGCCGTGCTGCGCGCGTTGTCCGAGCAAGCCAAGGCCATCATGCGGGCCGACCCGGAGGCCAAGGAGATCCGCGACGACTGGCGCGACCCGGTCAAGGTCGTGCAGCCGGTGTTCAACGAACAGGTCGGGCGGCAGCTCGGCATCTCGCGGGAGGACCTGGCCGCGGCCCTGCAGTTCGCCTACGAGGGCACACAGGTCGGGCTGTACCGCGACGGCATCCGCCTGCTGCCCATCCTGCTGCGGGCGCCGGAGGACGAGCGCGGCGACATTTCGCACCTGCGCGACGTCCGCGTCTGGAGCCCGGTGCTCGAACGCTCGGTGCCGGTCGCGCAGGTCGTCTCCCGCTTCGAGACCATTTGGGAAAATTCGGTGGTGCGCGGCCGCAACCGGCAGCAGACCATCATCGCCAGCGCCAACCCGACCGGCGAGCTGACCACGCCCCTGTTCGAGCGGCTGCGCCCGCAGATCGAGGCCATCGAGCGGCCGCCGGGCTACAGCTTCAGCTGGGGCGGCGAGTACGAGGACTCCAAGAAAGCGCAAAGCGGTCTGACCGGGTCGCTGCCGGTCAGTTTCCTGGTGATGGTCCTGACCAGCATCCTGCTGTTCGGCAAGCTGCGCCAGCCGTTGATCATCTGGCTGACCGTGCCGCTGGCGATCATCGGCATTACCGCCGGGCTGCTCGGCGCGGGCGGCGCCTTCGACTTCATGTCGATCCTCGGCGCGCTGTCGCTGGTCGGCCTGCTGATCAAGAACGCCATCGTGCTGATCGAGGAGATCGACCAGCAGATCGCAGAGGGCAAGGACCGCCACCAGGCCATCCTGGACGCCGCGGTCAGCCGCATGCGGCCGGTGGTGCTGGCCGCCGCGACGACGATTCTCGGCCTGATCCCGCTGCTCGGCGACGTGTTCTTCGTCAACATGTCGATCACCATCATGGCCGGGCTCGGCTTCGCCACCGTGCTGACCCTGGTCATCGTGCCGACGCTGTACGCGATCCTGTTCGGGATCAAGCCCAGCCCAGGCGCCCGGGCGTAAGCTGCAAGGGTCTCCCGCCCCGGAACAATGGTATCCGGCCCCGTTTTCCCGGCGTTCCGGGAATTCCGCCGGGCTTTAGCCTATGTTTCATCAAACCGCGAGTCCCGAAGCTGCGGCCGCAGCAATCCTGGGGACATTATGCAAGGCCGTTTCTGGTTCCGATTCCTGGCGCTGCTCTCGGCCGCCTGCTGCGCCGCGGCTTGCGAGATGGGCCGGATCTACGGGGGCATTCATTTTATGTCAGGCAACCTGTACGGCCTGGCAGAGGGCGCGGCCGTCGGCGACTACGTCGCACAGCACCTCCTCGGGCGACACTCAGGACTGGAGTGATTCGGCGCAGTGGCGTGCCAAAATCACTGCCGCTTGCTTCGGCGGTTTCTTCAGGAGTAACTCCTTACCGGTAACATAGGGATATCGACTGATGCGCCAAAATATCAATAGGGGAACGATAATTTCCAGTCGCTCAAAGATTTTTTATATCTTTGGCGTTTCGCGGTTCTGGCATCACCGATTTCCAAGCCAAAGAACTTTCCGATAGGGTACAGGACGTCAGTCGCCGCTCTAACGGGTGTTCAATCTGTGCTCGGCTTCGGTGTCCACCTGCAAGCTCGAGATCATCCGATTAAAGGTTTCGTTCAAGCGCTTGTAGTCCTGCTCGGCAGCAATGAACAGCGCATAGATGATGTGGTCGTCGGCCACCTCGCGCGTGAACAGCGTGATGCGCTCTTCCTGCTGCGTAACCCGAGACTGGCCGGAGAGGACCACGGAAAGAGAAGGCGCGCCGTCGATCCTGTTATGGCGCTCTGAATCCTTGATCATCTGCATATCGGGGTTGGTCCGCAGGATGTGATTGAGAAGGTCGTTGGTCGCGCTCATGAGATTCGAATTGCCCTCGTCTTGACTGGCTCCCAGACGATTGCGGGATTCATCCTCGAGCGGAGCGTAGTGATTGACGATCACGCCGGAGATGAGGTCCGGTTCCTTGCCGCCCGTATCCACGAACCCACCTTCCGGAGCGATGATCACGCCGTAGCCCTGATCGGCCTCGTAGGTGCGCCAATTGTCCGGGTAGCCGATTTCGAACAGATCATCGCGCTGGACGAATACGAGAAATTCCGTGGACGGACCGGCAATCTGGATCTCAGGTATTGACCGGTCGTTGCCGGATCGCTCCGCGGGGGCGGGTGCGGATTGTCCCTGCGCGATCTGTTGCATCGATGCGGCCGGGCGCATGCTGGTGAGTTCAGACTTCACCTCTGCAAACCCACCAACGGGTTTAGCCGGCTTCACCGTCAGCAGCGCAATCTCCTGGTTGATGCGAGCGGCACGGTTGGCCGGGGCCGGGTGACTGCTGAAGAACTGTTCCACTTTGCCTGGATTGCGATTCTGCTCGTTCGCAAGGATGTTGAAGAAATTCACCATGTCCACCGGATCGTATCCGGCTGCGGCCATCATCTGCGCGCCCGTGATGTCGGCCTGCTCCTCGGCAGTGCGGCTGAACTTCAGAAACACCGTATTCAGGCCAAAACCGCCGATTGCGGCGATCGTCTGCTCGGTGGAGCTATTGCCTTTGCCGATCAAGCCGCCGAGAATCCCGAGCCCCGTCTGGCTGAGGTACGCCTTCGATGCCTGGCTGGTGCCATGGCGCAGTGCGATGTGCGCCATCTCGTGGGCCATGACGCCTGCCAGTTGGCCTTCGTTCTGCGCTGCTTCGATCAGCCCGCGGTTCACATACATGTAACCGCCTGGCAGCGCAAACGCATTGATGTCGGAGGCGTTGACGACCTTGAACTGATACGGGTAGTCCGCGCCTGGCGCCACCGCCGCGAGACGTTTGCCAACCCGGTCGACGTAGGTTTCGATCGATTTGTCGTCGAGGATCGGTAGCTGTTTCTCCGCGGCGTCCGCGGATTGCCGGCCGATTTCCTGATCCTGCGCGGGTGAGAACAGATTGAAGCCCGGTTTGATTTGAGTTTGCGCAACCGCGACGTCGCTGGTTGCCGTCAGAATCGCCGCGAGACTGAATGCAAAAGCCCACGTGCCAGCCATTTTGTTGATCATGTCGCTCTCTGCCAAGTTTTAGCAGAGCATGCTCATTTGAGGGGTTTCAGTCTGTTCGCTAGCGCACCGTACGCTGCACCACCTTATTTCTTGGCTACATTTGCGAGCGCAGCAATGCCATCGCGTGCTCAATGAGCTTTTCATTCCACGGACGGTTCTGCCAGGCCTCGTAGGTTATCTGTTTCGATTTACTCAGATCGTCCTCGAAGACGTCTATCTGGCGTTGCGCAAACGCGTGATTGTATATGTTGAGGTTGGCTTCGTCGTTGAGACGAAACGAACGCGAATCGAAATTGGTCGATCCGACCGACACCCAAACGTCATCGACAATCATAACTTTGCAGTGATACATGGTCGGCTGGTATTCGTACATTTCGGCGCCCGCCTCGAGCAGCTCGCCCCAGCGGGCGCGCGATGCGCGACGCACCGGTTCCGTATCGATCCGCGTTCCGGGCATCAGGATCTTAACTTTCACGCCGCGGTGCAGCGCACGCACGATGGTTTCGACTGACAGATCGTCGGGGACGAAATAGGAATTCGCGATATACAGGTTCTCGCGCGCCGATGCGATTGAAAGCAAATACATCAGCCGCACGCTTTCGCTACCCTCTGACGTCGAGCTTTTGAACACCTGCGCGTAGTGTTCGCCGGCCGGTTCGATCGGCGGGAAATAGTCTTCGCCGTGCAGCACTTCGCCGCTGGTCTTGATCCAGTTATCCATGAAGGCCGCCTGCATGTGCGCCACCGCCGGACCTTCAATCCGAAAATGCGAGTCCCGCCAGTGATCCGGATCCTGCGCGTCCCCCAGCCAGTTGTCGGCAATGCCGACGCCGCCGGTGAAGCCGATCTTGCCGTCTACCACCAGCAGCTTGCGGTGGGTTCGATTGTTCATGCGGCCCAGGTTATACCAGCGCAGCGGATGATATTTGAGGACCTCGACCCCGGCGTCCTTCATCAGCTCCAATAACCGGTGTTCCATCTTGACGCTGCCAACCCAGTCGACCAGCACATGGACCTTGACGCCCGCGCGTGCGCGCTCGGCGAGCGCCTCGGCAAATTCCCTGCCGATTTCACCCGACCAGTAAATGTAGGTTTCGAACGTGATGGTCTTTTCTGCGACGCGAATCGCCGCCAGCATGGGCGGAAAGATCTCGTCGCCGTTTATCAGTTCCTTGACCTGGTTGCCGGGCACCAGCGGCGGTCCGAGCAACTGGCTCATCGAGCGCAGGAATTGCGGGTCCCGTATGGCATAGAGTTCGCTGATCCGGGTCTGGATCTTCTTCTCGCCCGGGATGAAGTTCAGCGTGATGACGGTAGCGAGGACCGACGCGACGATGATCCAGAAAACAAAAAATTTCTTAGTCTTCAGGAATGATCCCAATCGAGTCGACATGATTTCCATCCGCAAAACGGGACCGCGGTTTGCTGCTCACACATACGCTGCAAGCCCCTCGTGACCCAACAGGCTCAGTATGGCCTGCGCCCCGGATAGTTGCCAGGTGGATCGTAATTGCAGACCACCAGATGGCTTTCGTTGCAGGCCGCGGCGGCGCCTGCAGCCCGGTCCGAAGGACCGGCCCCAAGATCACTTCGGGCGCGGACGAGACAGGTGCGGCCGCGCCGCCTGGAGCCGGCCGGAACGCAATTCCACCACGGCCTTCGCGACCGCTCGCGCCACATTTCGCGCCTCTTCCTGCATGGCGGCATCGCGATCCAGCGCGTCGTGGCTGATCGCGTACGGCTCGAAGTAGCCGATGTAGCGGTCCAATCGCGCCTGCACGCCCGCGTCGATGAAGCCCATCCAGTCGAGCCAGTCGGAAAGCGCGCGGCGCGAGCTCTCGATGCCGGCCACGTCACCGTGAACCACCAGCCCGTAGACGCGCCCCGCCAGATGCTGGGGGTAGTTCCATCCGGCCATCTCGAGTTCCTTTGCCCTGCCGGCCTTTTTGCCGGAAGTCGATGTGGGATCGGGGTTGCCCCCGTCGGCGCACACCAGGCGGTCGATCATCAGCTTCAACGGGCTGGGGCTCTGGTACCAATACACCGGCGAGACGATGAGGACCGCGTGGGCGGCGGCCCAACGCTCGTAGATTTCGGCCATCCAGTCGTTGGTCTGGTTGAGCGCGTGGTTTGGATAGCAGCTGCAAGGCCAGTGGCACAGCGGCATTGCCGTCGACACGCAGCCCTTGCAGGGATGGATCTTCCGCCCGTACTCGGAGGTGAGCAGGCTCAGGTCCAGCACATCGGGCTGGATGCCGGCCCCCTCGAGTTCCTCGCGGCATAGCTCCAGCAGGCGGAAGGTCTTGGACATCTCACCTGGGCAGGTACCATCGTTGCGTGCCGAGCCGCAGATCAGCAGGACACGGGACGGGCCCGTCGGTTCGGCCCAGCGCCGCTGCGCCTCAGCGATGCGCTGCTTCGTGGCGATCCACTCGGTGGACAAGTCGTAGTCCGGATCGGCATAACCCGGACCCGCCTTCTGCGTGAACGGCGCCTTGCGTCCCTCTGCGAAGGCTTGCCAGGCAATCTCCTCGAGGCGTGCGATGGACGGGTCCTCGGCGCGAAACGCGGGGTCGTGGAAGGACGCGCGAAACCGGGCCCCGAACTCCGCGCGTTCAACTGGGGCCGGTGACTGTCCCTTGCGAATCCGGATCATGGGTTCCTCCTCGGCTGCGGGGCCGTCGCGCTGACTCGCCAGATGATGTTGCCCACGTCATCGGCGACCAGGAGCGCGCCGGTCTTGTCCAGCGCGACGCCCACCGGCCGCCCGAGGGCATCACCCTCTTCGGTGATGAAGCCGGAAAGCACGTCGATGACCGGCGCGGCCGTCGGCTTGCCGCCGTGGAAGGGGACGAAGATGACCTTGTAGCCGCTGTGCGGCTTCCGATTCCACGAGCCGTGCTGCCCGACGAACATGCCGTCCCGGAAAGGGGCTGGCAGCGTGGAGCCGCTCGCCGAGGCGAGGCCCAGCGACGCGGTGTGCGGCCCCAAGGCATAGTCGGGGGAAAGGGCTCCCGCTACCAGGTCCGGCCGGGGCGGACTTACCCGCGTGTCGACGTGCCGCCCGAAATAGCTGTAGGGCCAGCCATAGAATCCGCCGTCGCGGACCGAGGTCATGTAGTCCGGCACCAGGTCGCTGCCGAGTTCATCGCGTTCGTTCACCGTTGTCCACAGGGCGCCGCTTTCGGGTTCCCAGGCCATCCCGTTCGGATTGCGCAGGCCCGAAGCGAAGAGGCGCTTCCTGCCCGTGGCGAGGTCCAGCTCCCAGATGGCGGCCCGCCCCTCTTCCTTGTCGATCCCGTTTTCGGCCACGTTGCTGTTGGAACCCACGGTCACGTACAGGCGCGAGCCGTCGCGGCTGGCTATGAGGTTCTTGGTCCAGTGATGATTGATAGTGCCGGCGGGGAGGTCGGTCAGCGGGGTACCGGGCACCGTGATCCTGGTCTCGCCCGGGCTATAGGGAAATCGCACCACGGCATCAGTGTTGGCGACGTACAGGTCGTTGCCCACCAGTGCCATCCCAAAAGGCGAATTGAGCCCCTCGAGGAATGCCGTGCGGGAGTCCGCTATGCCATCGCCATCGGGATCGCGAAGCAGCGTGATGCGGTTCGCGCTTGACACGCCCGCGCCAGCGCGGCCCATGACGACTTTCATGATCCATCCCTTGAATCCCTTGCGGTCACCGGGCCTGGGCGGCGCATTGGTCTCGGCGACCAGGACATCGCCGTTAGGCAGCACGTAGATCCAGCGCGGGTGATCGAGCCCCTCGGCGAACCTTGAGACGGCTGTTCCCGGTGCAGCGACCGGCACCTGCCCCGCCGACCAGCCTTTGGCCGGTGCGATGTTCACCACCGGGATGAGCGATCTCTCGGGCTCGGGAAGAACCGGATGAGGGCCGGTACCCGCAGCGACCGGCAAGCGCGCCACGGAACCGCACGCGACGACACTGGCCGCAGCGAGCGCAAGCACTACGATCTTGAGTCCGGCCATAGCCCGCTACTTGTGCGAATCCGTCTTGCCGCATCCGGCAGCGAACATGACCATACCCGCGCTCAGCGCAAGCAGGAGAATGGGACGCGTCATGGGGGTGGCTCCATCAAGTGACCCGGCAAGTGGCTCGACGACAGGAACACAGAAGGACAGCACGGGCATTCCTCCTCCGGGCCCGTTCCCGGCAAGGATTGCCGCGGTGCAGAACGCAGCAAAGACTTGTCGTTCGTGAGCATCATCCTTCTCACCGCGTGCCCAATCTGTTCGGTGACGCACAGAGCGGCAGGGTGGTCTGTTCCGGTCGATGCCGGTGATCGCCGGACGCGACGGCAATCGGGGATGGAGCAGGCACGGGCCATGAATGGACGGAAGCTTCCGGTCATGATTCCGCATACCTTATCGGCTGTCTGCGGCAAATTATTTCACCGGTACCGAGCCGATCTGGGGCGCGCCTTCGCGAAAGTCACATATACTCCGGCTGCAACCCCGGAGAGTCGCGACATGACACACGATTACACACGCGCGCTGGCGCTGATGCTGGCCGCGGCCTTCAGCCTGACCTGCCTGCCCGCCGGCGCCGAGACTCTGGTGGTCACGGCCGACCGCATGTTCGACGCCCGCGCGGGCAAGGTCACCGGCCCAGTCCGGGTGGTGGTCCGCGACGGCCTGATCGAAGCGGTGAACCCGGCGGAGCTGCCTGCCGCCGCGCGCCGGGTCGAACTCGGCGACCACACGCTGATGCCCGGGTTGCTGGACATGCACACGCACATCAACGGCGACTGGTTCACCGGCGACGACTGGGTGACCATCCCGGTACACGAAACCGCGGCCGACTGGGGGATACGCGGCGTGGTGTACGCCGAGCGCACGCTGCTGGCGGGCTTTACCACCGTCCGCGACGTGGGCGCCCTGCCCGGCTTTCCGGACATCGCGCTGATGCGGGCCATCGACCGCGGCTTCGTGCCTGGCCCGGACATATGGCCAGCCGGGCACTTCATTTCCACGACCGGCGGCCACTGCGACATCACCGGCTTCGCGCCCGGCATCCAGGAACTGGGCCCGAAACAGGGCATCGCCGACGGTGTCGACGAGGTGATCAAGGCCGTGCGCTACCAAGCCAAGCACGGCGCGCGCCTGATCAAGGTCTGCGCCACCGGCGGGGTATTTTCGTTTTCGCAGAACGCGCCGGTCGGGGCCCAGCAGTATTCGCTGGAGGAATTGCAAGCCATCGTGCAGGAAGCCGGCAGGCTGGGCCTCAAGGTGGCGGCGCACGCGCACGGGACAGAGGGCATCAATGCCGCGGTGCGGGCCGGGGTGGCCTCCATTGACCACGGCTCCATCCTCTCGGACGAGTCGGTCGAGCTGATGAAGGAACGCGGCACCTACCTGGTGCCCAACCTGTACCTGAGGCAACTCACGCTGCCGCCGGACACGCCGCCTGCCACGCTGGCCAAGAGCAACTACCTCAAACCCCGGATCACCGAGAGCCTGCAGAAAGCCTACCGGGCCGGGGTCAACATGGCCCTGGGCACCGATGCCGGGGTGTTCGAGCACGGCCTCAACGGCCGTGAATTCGCCGCGTTGGTGGCCAATGGCATTCCCGAAGCGCATGCGCTGAAGATGGCCACCGTGTTCGCCGCCGATCTGCTGGGCGTCGACGACCGCGGCGTGATCGAGCCAGACAAGCGCGCCGACCTGATCGCGGTGCCGGGCAATCCGCTCGAGAACATCTCGGTGATGGAGGATGTCCGTTTTGTGATGAAAGCAGGGCTTGTCTACAAGGACTGAGCACCGGCACGTCCCGGACCACGCAGCCTTACTGAACCTACGATACCGTCCGGATGTTTCCCATATGGCTCAAGCTCGCCTATACCGCGATGGCCACCGGGGTCCTTATCGTCTACTGGTTCCGCTACGGGCCGGCCAATTACCTGTGGCTGTCCGACGTCGCGCTGATCCTGCTGGTCCCGGCGCTGTGGCTGGAGAGCGCCCTGCTGACCAGCGTCGTGGCGGTCGGCACGCTCGCGCTGGAGTTGTTCTGGGTCGCTGACCTGCTCGCCCGCTTGCTGTTCGGCCACCGCGGCCGGGGCCTGACGGGCTATATGTTCGACACCGGGTTGCCACTCTGGCTGCGCGGCCTGTCGCTGTTCCATCTCGTGTTGCCGGCGCTGACGATCTGGATGCTGTTCGCTCTGGGCTACGACAGCCGTGCCCTGCCGGGCATGCTCATACTGGGTTGGATCGTGCTGGCGGCCAGCTGGCGTTTCACGAACCCGCAGAAAAACATCAACTGGGTGCATGGCCTCGGTGGCGGACCCCGCCCAGGGCGATCGCCACCGGGCCGGCTGCTGCTGCTTATGGGCGCCTACCCGCTGCTGGTCTGGCTACCCACGCACTGGCTGCTGGCGTGGCTGCTCCCGGCAGTGTAGGAGCGAACGTCGTTCGCGACCCGGGCGCACATTTCCCGAACAAGGTTCGGTCCTACTTGCGGTTCCAGGCCGAAAGGTACAGCTCCACCGTGGCCAGGTCCTGCATGGAGTAGGCCTGCAATTCCGGCGTGTACTCGACCAGGTCGCTGCTGCGCAGCGCCACGCGCCAGGGCTCGAAGCCGAGGCCGCGCAACTCGCTTTCGAAATCGGCCACGCGGATCCGGTTCAGCTCGGTGAACCACTGCCAGTACTCGGCGGGCGTCGCCACGTGACCGGCCCGGTCCATGCGACTCGGTTCGGTGTTCAGCACCGCCTCGCGCAGTCGTTCCGGCGGCAGCTTCAGGTGGACGAAGGGGTCGTCGAAGAACTCGCCGAGATGGTTGCCCAGCGCTCCGTAATACAGGCCCGGATGGACGAACAGCAGGCCGTCCTTCTTCAGCACGCGGCGGATTTCCCGCAGGGCCCTGTCGTAGCCGCCGGCGATATGCTCCAGCGAGCCCCAGGAAACCACCACGTCGAAATGATCGTCCGGGCAGGAGATGGCATTGGCGTCGTCCGGCCGGAACTGCAGGCGCCCCCCGTCCAGGGCGGCGTCGAGCACGTCGGCCGACAGGTGGTTGGCGGCGAGCACCTCGGGCAGCCGCTCGTAGCCGCGGAAGGGATCGATGCCGACCAGTTCCTCGGGCTGCATGCGCAGGAAGATGCCGAGGTCGATGATGCCGTCGCCACAGCCGACGTCCAGGATGCGGCCCTTGAGCAGCGGATGCCGCTTGAGCAGGTAGTCCGTCACCACCAGCGCCGCGTGGTCGAAATGGCGGAAAAACCAGTCCTGGTGACCGCGGCTCCAGGCCAGGCCCTCCACCGGCGGCGTGCCGGACAGCGACTCCAGCGACCAGGCCGGCTTTCGCAGCCCCGCGGCCGCGAGCGGCTGCGGCAAACCCAACGGCATGGACTGATCGGCCAGCACCGTGCGTTCGCGGGCGATCTCAGCGAACAGGATCAGCCGCAGGCGGTAGTCGCCCGCCGGCAATTCGAGGTCATGGAGGTGACATTGCAGACGGTAGTCGCCGCGCGGCAGCCAGGCCACCGGCAGCGTCGCGGACATATCGCGGCTGTACACCACCTCCTGCCCCCGCAGCGGCAGAATCTGCAGCTGGGCGTCCGGCCCGAACGCAATCCCCGCATCCTGCCGCAGACGCGCATCGACACGCGGCGCTCCTGCCAGCGATGCACTGAACTGTTCGATCCGCATGTTGGTTTGGCCCTGTCCACATCCCGGGAGCGGAAATGACCCGCACATAATAACCCGTTGCGGCTGTGCGCCGGGTTCAACAGACGTGGATTCGGCAAAGGTCAATTTCCTGCCGGGAAATGGTAACGCCCTCTGGCCGAGGTGCTTTAGAGTATCGGGCGATATACTGCGACGCCACGAATGACGATATCGCGTCGCCAGGAGCAGAGCACAGGTTGAGCGGTCGATGAATCCCCTTGTACACTCCGCGCGCCACGGCCGGCAAACCCGTTTGCGGTTTGCGTCGTGGATCCTCTTCGCCTTGATCGCTCTGGTCAGTGGATCACCCGCCCTGGCGCAGGATTCCTTCAACCCGGAATTTTCCTCCCGCGAAGCCATCGCGCAGCGGCTCGAAGGCGTCGAGGCCGAACTGCGCGACAGCGCCGCCGCCAGCGACCCGGCGGCGCGGGACCTGCTGCTGCAGCTGGAAGCCGCGCTGTACCAGCACCAGGAGGCACTCGATTACCTGGCCGAGATGAACCGCAAAGCGGACAGCGCGCGGCAAGCCCTGGGCGCCTGGAACGGACTGGACCTGCCGGCACCCTATTCCATCGCGTTCGCCGACCAACTGCGCTCGGAGCAACAGTCGCTCCAGCGTGAGCTGCGCGCCGCCGACTCCAGGCAGCGTATCGCCAACCGCGCGATCGAAGACGTCAACAACCAGCTGGCCGCGCGCCAGCGGGCGGTGCGCCAGTCCCGGGAAAAGGCCGACACCGCCGGCACGGCCGCAGAGAGGCGAGATGCCGAGCAGGCCGCGCACCGCGAGGAACTGGCCTCGAGATTCCGGGCCGAAACCCTGGCGCGGTTGCGGCTGCGGCGGGACAGCCAGCTGGTGGAGCAGACGGCGCTCAACTCCGCGCTCGAACTCAGCGCCCTGAAGATCGATGCCGCGCGCGGCAAGGTTCGGTTTACGCGCGAGGAACTGGACGCCATCCAGCGGCGCGTCGCGGACGAGCGCTCGACCTTGCTCGCCTCGGTCATGCCGGAGAGAGGCGGTCAGGGGAGTCAAGACGGTCAAGGCCAGCAGCTTACCTGGAAAATCGACATCCTCGACATCGAACGCGATTTCTGGAACGCGCTGTATGTCGCGCACAACGCCGAGAAAGAGGCCGACCGAAATGCCGCCATGGCCTCGATCAGAACGCTCAAGTCCAGGGCCGACGACTGGGCGGAGCTGATCCGTTTGCAGATAACCGACCTCGCCGATGAGGAAACCCAGGCCATTGGGGCCAGGGCCTCGCCGGAGGACATCCGGCGCGTCGTGAAACTGCAGAACCAGCTCGAATTTGCGCTCGCCGAACTCGGCGACGAAGGCGTACGCGGCCCGGGCGTGCTGGAGCGCCTGAACGACGCCCGGCTGGCCATCTGGGGCGCCGAGCTCTACCTGGCCGAAGAAACCGCCTCGATCGGCGGCGAAAAGGTGACCACCTATCGTGCCGTCACGGTAGGCAAGATACTGCGCCTGGCCGTGATCCTGGCAGTCGGCTGGTTCCTGTTGCGTTTCCTTTCCCGGCGGGTGCACGCCCTGGTGGCGCGACGCCCCGACGTCGATCCGGGCGTCGCCGACGCGGCCCGTGGCTGGACTTTCGGCATTGGCCTGGCTCTGCTGGTCCTCTATGGCCTGAACCGGGTCCACATCCCGTTCACGGCCTTCGCGTTCCTCGGCGGCACGCTGGCCATCGGCATCGGCTTCGGCGCGCAGACGCTGCTGAAGAACTTCATCAGCGGCGTGATCCTCAGCCTGGAGCGGCCATTCAAGGTCGGCGACCTGGTCGAAGTGGACAGCATCCTGGGCACCATCCGGCGCATCGGTCTGCGCGCCTCGGTCATCCACCACTTCGACGGCACCGACACGCTGGTTCCCAACAGCAGCCTGCTGGAAAACCGGGTCAGCAACTGGACCTACGGCGACACCGCCATGCGCGGCCGCCTCGAGGTCGGCGTGGCTTATGGCAGCCCCACGCGAGAGGTGTCCCGCACCCTGCTGGCGGTCGCCGACGCCCACGGCCTGGTGCTCAAGGACCCCGCTCCCGTGGTCCAATTCAGCGCCTTCGGCGACAACGCGCTGCAGTTCAGTCTGCTCTTCTGGTTCGATGCGCGCCGCACGGGGCGCGAACCACTGGCCAGCGACCTGCGCTTCATGATCGACAAGGCCTTCGCCGAGGCCGGCATCGTGATTGCCTTTCCGCAGCACGACATCCACTTCGACGACTCGAAGCCCCTGCGCGTCGAATTGTCGCGCGCGTCCAGGAACGCCGGCGAAGAACCCTCCGCCGGCTGAAGCGGAGGGCTCCGAGGAGGCGGTCTGCGGCGGTCTCAGGTAGGCCAGGTCATTCTCTAAATCCCGGGCCGGGCAGCGGCCCCAGGAACAGTGCCCGCATCCTCGGTCCGCCCACCGCGCGGCTGAACTCGCGCAACGTGCAGTACTGCAGAAACAGGACCAGCATCAGGATTTGCACCGCCCAGAAATGCGGCCATACGACCGCCTCGACCAGGTGCGCGTTGGCGGCAGCGAAACTGCCGGTTTCCCGGTAAGCGTCCCACAGGTGTTCGAGATAACCCACGACAATGGCCGCTGCCTGGTAAATCAGGGTTTTCCAGAGGATGTTGTATAGCAGCGGCTTGTCCGGGAAGCGGTTGACGATCGGCAACAAGTCGGCCAGCAAAACGACTTTCGCCACGATCAGCGCCCCGATGGTGGCGTTCATGACCGTCCCGGCCTGTATGCCATACTCCTGCTGCATCAAGGTCCGTACGACTGCCAGCAGGTGAAATGCCACCAGGAAATAGAGGAACGGAGGGATCGCCTCCATCAGTTCATGCTTGAGGCGAGCGCGGGTATTGCCCATCACGTGTCTCCCGGTCAGTCCCCCTGGCCCGGCGTATACCAGATCGGCGAAGTGTAGGCGCGCTCCTGGAGGATCATGGTCGTGCCGGGCAAGGGCTCGACGCCGAATCGTCTGACGTCGTAAGCGGTCCAGCGCGGCGTCGGAATCTCCAGCACCCTGGCGTAGTAAAAAGCGCGCAGCGCGGGATCGAAGTCTGGATCCTCCCACACCGTGATCAGTTCGGAATCGCCAATGGTATTGGTCCAGGTGGCGCTCTCGAGATCCACCGTGCTGCCCACGGGCGGCAGCTTGCCATCGCTCCCGGGTTGACGCTGGTCGGCGTCGCCCCAGGCCACGTCGTACACCTGCTCCTGCACCTGCCCCTTGCGGTCGACCCAGCCCTTGACCACCTGGATGCGGTCGAGGTTGGCGCCGATGGGGTCCTTGAGCGCGGCGACCAGGAACCGCGGCGACTTGCCTTGCGGCGCGTCGCTCAGGTCGCCGCCCATGGGCACGCCCTTGCTGTACCCGATTTGCGCCGGCAGGCGATTATTCGCGTCGGCCGGCTCGAACTCCCAACCGCCGAAGAAGCGCACGATCATGCGCGGGCCGGTCGTGGCGTAAGTCTCGCGCCGGGACATGGCGTCGAACAGGGCCTCGCGCGTGTTATCGGTGGCCCAAACCGCAGCGTAGCCGGAGGCGGACACTTCCCAGTCCATGATTTTCACGCCGGTTCCCGGATTGTCAAAAAAGGCCTTTTGCGTGCGTTCCGGGCCGGGTTCCTGGGGCGCGGTCTTGCCGAAGAAATTCTCCTCTTCCATGGCCGCCAGCCCGGTGTGGGCGTCGCTGCTGCCCACCAGGCCGAACTTGTAGGGATTGACGCCCAGCTTCTGTTCCAGGACCAGGCCATTCTGGAAAGCCGAGCGGGCGTACTCGAATTCGAGCATGTCATTGGTCTTGGCGGCGCTGCCGTCGAGGTTGCCCTTGTCCCAGATCTCGAAGCTGGCGAATTCGTCGTTGGGCGAGAGGAAGGGATGGGCCTCGCCCGTGCCCTTGGTCTGGGTGACTTCGTAGAGCCGCTCCCACTTCATCCGCTCCTCGGCATAGCCACGGTCGATTTTCTTGCCGAAATCTTCCACCGTGGGGAACATGCGGCCGTTGGACAGGTTGCCGTTATGGGCGATGGCCAGCACATTGCCGCCGGTCCCGTCCTCGTAGGCCGACATCCACTTCCACAAGTCCGCGGGATTGTCGCTGCCGAGCGGCTGCATGGTGGTGTAGGGCTCGACCTGGCTCGCGCGGTTGGCGTCGTCGCGAAAAATCACGTTGCGGTGCAGGTTGTTGCCGCCGGTGTTCGACGTCCACTCGAAACCAATGAAAGCCGTGAAGCGGCCGGGCTCGTTGGCTTCCTCGGCCGCGTCGATCGTCGCCTGCCAGGCGCTGCGGTAGGCCGCGGTCCCGGGAACCGGCAGGATCGCCCGGGAGATGGTGCCCTTGCCAAAGTTCTGGATGATGTCGACGGCGGCCGCCGCACCCTGACCGGAATGGATCATCTCGTTCCACTTGCGGCCCTGCGGATCGGCCATTACCGCGGGGTCACCCCCCATGACCAATGGGAAAAAGCCCATGCCGTCCGAATGATCGGCCACCACCAGGAAATCCAGCGGCCGCGACAACTTGACGGGCTGACCGGTGTTGGAGGTGACTTCGTTGCCCCGCGCGAAGCGGTAGGCATCGCGCGGCCCGAGGCGCGCGCCGAAAGCGCCGGCGTCCATCGAGTACGCGGTATGCAGATGGGTGTCGCCGAAAAACGGTCGCGTCGGAAAGATGCGCCCGGCATAGGGCGAGTAGTTCGGCTTCGCGGAATGAATGCTCTCGGCCGTTGCCTGGTCGGGCGCGGCCAGTCCCGGGCCGGCCGCAGCCGCCGGCAGCGATGACGCGAGACCTGAGCAGGCGACCCGCAACAAGCCCCGCGTGGCCGCGGCCCATAGCCGCTTAGACTACTGCAAAAATACGCAGCCGAGTAACCGTTTTCGAACGGCCGGCATGAACGGCTCGCCAGTTGACATCGCCAGATCGCGCGGTGACGATACCTGGATGAGTATCGATCGCGCAGTCGCGGGTGAATGAGCACTCCATCGTTCAAGGTCGTCGGCCTGCCCGGCGACGGCATCGGGCCCGAGGTTTACGCCTCGGCTTGCGCGGTGCTGGCCGTGCTGCAGGAAACCCACGGCCTGAACATCGAGCTGGAGGAGCAGCTGATCGGCGGCGCCGCGGTGGATGCCACCGGCTCGCCATTGCCGCCGGCGACGATCGAGGCCTGCCGCCGGGCCGACGCGGTCCTGCTGGGCGCGGTCGGCGGACCGAAGTGGGACGGCAATCCAGCCGAGCTGCGGCCTGAAAAAGGCCTGCTGCAGATCCGCGCCGAGTTCAACCTGTTCTGCAACCTGCGGCCCATCGTCACCCACCCCGCGCTGCACGCCTTCTCGCCGCTGCGGCCGGAACGCCTGCAGGGCGTGGACCTGATGATCGTGCGCGAACTGACCGGCGGCATCTACTTCGGCAAGAAATGGCGCGACGCTGAGCAGGCCGAGGATGTGTGCCGCTATACCCGCCCCGAGATTGAGCGCATCACCCGCGCTGCCGCACGTATCGCGCGGCAACGTTCCAAACGCATCACCCTGGTGGACAAGGCCAACGTGCTGGAGACCTCGCGGCTATGGCGCGAAGTGGCCCATCGCGTGATCGACGAGGAATTTCCGGACCTGCGCATGGAGAACATGTACGTCGACGCGGCCTCGATGCGCCTGCTGACCCGGCCGGCGGACTTCGACGTGCTGCTGACCGAGAACCTGTTCGGCGACATCCTGTCGGACGAGGCCTCGATGCTGTGCGGCTCGATGGGCCTGCTGCCCTCGGCCTCGCTGAACGAGGCGCGCTTCGGGCTGTACGAACCGGTGCACGGCTCCGCCCCGGACATCGCCGGCAAGGGTGTGGCCAATCCTTATGCCATGCTGCTGTCGGTGGCCATGATGCTGCGCCATTCGCTGGACTGCCCGGCCGAGGCCGATGCCCTGGAGAATGTCATCCACGGCTGCTGGAGCGACGGCCTGCTGACCCGCGACCTGCGGCCCGACGGGCTCGGCACCGGGCAGGTGACCGCGGCGGTCTGCGAACGCCTGCGCGCCGGGATCGCGGCCCTGGCCCCCTTCTGAGCCGCAATAAACGATTGCATTGAGCCGCTGCATAAGCGGCAGACGAAAACCGCCATGACCCAAGCCAACCCCCACGATTCCGCATCCGCCGATACGCGCCGCGCGCTGTTCGACGAATACCTGCCGCGCATCATGCAGTGCCGGCTGGAAGACCTCGTAGTGGAAACCCCGGTGCAGGAGATGCCGGCGCTGTCCGAGCGGCTCGGCGTGCGCGTGCTGGTCAAGCGCGAGGACCTGCAGCCGGTGTTCTCGTTCAAGCTGCGCGGGGCCTATGCCAAGCTGAAATCGCTGACCGCCAATGAGCGGCAGCGCGGCGTGATCTGCGCCTCAGCCGGCAACCACGCCCAGGGCGTCGCGCTGGCGGCGCGCCACCTCGGCATCGACGCCGTGGTGGTGATGCCGAACATCACCCCGGAAATCAAGGTCAACGCGGTGCGCAAGCTGGGCGCCAGGGTGGTCATCGAGGGCGACGACTTCGACGACGCCTGCACGATCGCGCAGCGCATGGCGCAGGAACAGAACCGCGTCTTCATCCACCCTTACGACGATCCGCAGGTGATCACCGGCCAGGCCACCATCGCGCTGGAACTGTTCCGCCAGAACCACCGGCCGGTCGACTACCTGTTCGTCTGCGTGGGCGGCGGCGGGCTGGCCGCCGGCATGGCGCTGGTCAGCAAGTACCTGCATCCCGGCATCAAGGTGATCGGCGTCGAGGCCGAGGAGTCCGCCTCGATGAAGGCCGCCTTCGCGGCCGGCGAGCCGGTCACGCTGCCCGAGATCGGGCACTTTGCCGAGGGCGTGGCGGTCAGGCGCACCGGCGACCTGACCTATCGCATCTGCGCGCAACTGCTCGACGAGATCATCACGGTCGACAACGACGAGATCTGCGCGGCCGTGCAGGACGTCTACGAGGACACTCGCGCCATTGCCGAGCCGGCCGGCGTGCTGGCCATCGCCGGGCTGAAGAAATTCTTCACCGAGCGCCCGGGTTGCGAGGGCAACGCGGCCGCCGTGCTGTCCGGCGCCAACGTCAACTTCGCCCGCCTGCGGCACATCGCCGAGCGGGCGGCGGTCGGCGAGGAGCAAGAAGCCCTGCTCGGCGTGACCATCCCCGAGCGGCCGGGCAGCTTCCTCGACTTCTGCGAAACCGTCGGCATGCGCGGCATCACCGAGTTCAACTACCGCATCGCCGACCGCCGCGAGGCGCACATCTTCGTCGGCATCGCACTGAAACGGGGCGTGGCGGAGAAGCACGAGATCATCGCCGAGCTGCGCGAGCACGGCTTCGAAGTGCTGGATCTGTCCTCCAACGACATGGCGCGGCTGCACATCCGGCACATGGTTGGCGGTCGGGCAGACGTGGCGCACGAACGCATCCTGCGCTTCGAATTCCCCGAGCGGCCGGGCGCGCTGCTGCGCTTCCTGCGCGGCATGCAGAGCGACTGGAACATCAGCCTGTTCCACTACCGCAACTACGGCTCGGAATACGGCCGCGTGCTGCTCGGCATCCAGGTGCCGGCGGCGGACGACGAACGTTTCGAGCAGTTCCTGCGGCGCACCGGCTACAGTTACCAGGTCGAGGACGACAACCCGGCCTTCAACATGTTCGTGGGGCCGATGTAGGAGCGAACTTCGTTCGCGACCGAACTACCTCAGCCAAACCCGGCCACGCGCTGAATCGTCCAGAACGCCGCCAGCGAGCCGATGGCGTAGACCGGCACGCGCCAGGCCCAGCCGGGTAGGTTAATTCGCTTCAGTACCATCGACACCCCGAAGACCGCGGCAATGAACAGCAATTGGCCGGCTTCGACGCCGAGGTTGAAAAACAGCAGCGCCAGCGGGATGGCATGCTCGGGCAGCCCGATTTCGCTCAGCGCGCCGGCGAAGCCGAAGCCGTGCAGCAGGCCGAAGGTGAAGGCCACCAGCCAGGGCCGGCGGCGCGTTATGCCCGGTCGCCCCTGCCGCCAATGGACGATCTCCGCGGCGACGAACAGGATGCTGAGCGCGATGACCGCCTCGACCGGCGCCTGCGGCACGTGCACCCAGCCCAGCGTGGCGCCGGCCAGGGTCAGGCTGTGCGCCAGCGTGAACGAGGTGATGGTCCAGACCAGAGTGCGCAGGTTCGCCGCCAGCATCAGCAGCGCCAGCACGAACAGCAAGTGATCGACGCCGAGCAGGATGTGCTCGATGCCCAGCACGGTGTAGGTGCGGGCGACCTGGCCGCGGGACTCGGCCTCGGTGACTTCGAAACCGGGCTCGGCCGGCGTCAGGCGGGCCACCTGGGTGGTGCCGTCGAGGCGCTCGACGCGGGCCAGGGCGTCGATGACGGTGGACGAGAGCCCGGTGATTTCCACCCGGTGACCGCTGATGCCGCCGGGGCAGACCGCGGACCAGCGTTCGACCCAGGTGGCCTCGTCCAGCCACGCCAGGGCCTCTCCGGCCTCCTCGCAATGCTGCGGAAGCTGAACATAGATGCCCAGCCGCAAATCGCCGCGCGCGGGCACCCGCCACAGCAGGTCGAATTGGTCCGGCGCGGTTTGCTGGATCCGCAGGTAGGCCGGACGCACCTCGTGCGCCTCGGCGGCCGCGGCGAACAGCAGTGCCGCAACCAGGAAAAGTCCGGCGATGCGGGGCGAGGACCGGCGGTTCACGGGCTGTCCGACCGGCCGGGTACAACCTGCGCATCAGGCTGCGGGTCAAATAACGGCTCGATCTCGACCTTGTAGTTATCGGCCAGCCGCTCGAACAGCGAATCGACCGCTGCACGGCGGCGCTGGCTCGACCACTCGCGCTGCACCGCGTCCCGCACTTCCGCCAGCTCCGGAATGCGCCCCGCCTCACGCGCTTCGATGAACACCAGGTGCAGGCCGAAGCCGGACTCCACCGGGCCGGTCCATCGACCCGGCTCCAGGCCCTGCAAGGCGTCGGTGAATTCGGCGCCGAACAGGCGCGCGACTTCGCTTTCGCGCAGGTCTTCCATCCTCGCGGGCAACGGCAGCGGGTCGCCGAACTGCTCGAATTCGGCTTCCGGACCATCGAGTGAAATCCGTTGCAGCAAATCCAGGGCGTCCGCCCCGGCGCCGGCGCCACGGCGGTCACGGCTGAAATACACCTGGCGCAAGGTCAGCCGCGGCTCGATCATGAAGCCCTCGGGATGCGCGTCCAGAAAGTCCTGCAGATCCTGCTCCGACGGCGGCGCCAGCGAAGCGACGTCCTCGGCCAGCAACTCGAGCTTCTGTTGCAGACGCCGCCGGATCACGATGTCGTCCCGGTCGAGACCCAGCGCCCGGCCCTCGCGATCGGCGATTTCCTGCCGCACGTAGTCCCGCAGCAAGCCCTGGAACTCCTCCGCCGTCGGCGGCCGCTGCCAGGTCCGCCCGAACGTATTCAGCAGGTTTTCCTGCTGGCCGCGGCTGATGAAGATTTCATCCGGCGAGCGGCCCGGACCGGCCCAATGTTCATAGGTCACGAAAATCAGGGCGCCCAGCAGCAGGAAATGGAGCAGCGGCTCTTTCAGCCATTTGGACATGCCGGAGTTACTCCACCGTGGATGTCAAAAGGCCTTCCCGGCCTTCGCCAGGCGCTCCAGCAGCGGCGCGGGCTGCCAGTCGTCGGGGCGGCCCAGGCTTTCGCGGAAGGAGCAGATTCTTGCGCAGACCTTGTCCAGCCCGACCGTGGAGCCATGGAACATCGGGCCGCCGCGGTGGGCCGGAAAACCGTAGCCGTAGAGGTAGACGATGTCGATGTCGCCCGCGCGCTGGGCAATGCCCTCGTCCAGGATCCGCGCACCTTCGTTGATCAGCGGATAAATCACCCGTTCGACAATTTCTTCGTCGCTGAACGATTTCGCGACGATGCCCAGCCGGGCGGCTTCGGCGCGGATCATCGCGGCAACCTCGGGGTCGTCCAGCCGCGCGCGGCTGGCGGCGTCGTAGCGGTAGAAGCCGGCGCCGGTCTTCTGGCCGAGGCGGCCCATCTCCACCAGCTGGTCGATGACATGGTTCGCCGGGTGGACGGGCGCATCGGGCAGCGCCTGGCGCGCCTTGTAGCCGACGTCGAGCCCGGCCAGGTCGCCCACCGCGATCGGCCCCATGGCCATGCCGAAGCGCTCCAGCGCACCGTCGACCTGGGCCGGGGTGCAGCCCTCGAGCAGCAGCATCTGCGCCTCGCGCATGTAGCCGCCGAGCATGCGGTTGCCGATGAAGCCGTAGCAGACCCGCGACAGCACCGGCACCTTGCGGATCCTGCGGGCGATTTCCATCACGGTCGCCAGCGCGTCGGCGGCCGTTTCCAGGCCGCGCACGACCTCCAGCAGTTTCATCACGTTGGCCGGGCTGAAGAAATGCATGCCGAGCACGTCCTGCGGCCGCGCCGTGACCGCCGCGATCGCGTCGATGTCCTGGTAGGAGGTGTTGGAGGCGAGGATGGCGCCGGGCTTGCAGACCTCGTCCAGCGTGCGGAACACTTCGTGCTTGATCGCCGGATTCTCGAACACGGCTTCGATCGCCAGGTCGACGTTCTCGAAATCGTCGTAGCTGGTGGTGCCGCGGATCAGCCCGAGGTAACGCTCGACCTGCTCGGCCGTGAAGCGGCCCTTCTGCGCCGAGCGCTCGAAGTTCTTGCGCACCACGGCCAGGCCCTGGTCGAGCGCTTCCCGGCTGATCTCCAGCACGGTCACCGGGATGCCGGCGGCGGCGAAATTCATCGCGATGCCGCCGCCCATGGTGCCGGCGCCGACGATGCCCACGGATTGGATCTCGCGCAGCGGCGTGCCCTTCGGCAGGTCGTCGATCTTCGCGGCCTGGCGCTCGGCGAAGAAAACGTGGCGCAGGCCGCCGGACTCCGGCGACATCATCAGCTCCATAAACAGCTTGCGCTCCAGCGCCACCGCCTCCTCGCGCGGCCGGGTGGCGGCCGCCTCGACGCAGTCGATGATGCGTTGCGGCGCCGGCAGGCCGCGGGTCTGCTTCGCCACCGCGGCCCGGGTCGCATCGAAGAATCCTTGCGGCAGGCAATCGGTCTTTACCGGAAGATCGGAAGTGCGCCGCGGCGCGGCGCCCGAATGCGCCAGTTCCCGTGCGAAGGCCAGGGCCGCCTGCAGCAGGTCACCCTCCGCAATGCGATCCACCAGTCCGGCCTGCAGCGCCTGGCCGGCGCCGATCGGCTTGCCGCCGATCATCAGGTCCAGCGCGGCCTCGACGCCGATCAGCCGGGGCGACCACTGGGTGCCGCCGGCGCCCGGCAAGAGGCCCAGCGTCACTTCGGGCAGCCCCAGCTTCGCGTCGGGGGCCGCAACGCGGTAATGGCAAGCCATCGCGGTCTCGAGCCCGCCGCCCAGCGCCGTGCCATGGATCGCCGCCACCACGGGCACCGCGCTCGCCTCGATGGTCTGCAGCACCTGCGGCAGCCACGGATCGGCCGGCGGTTTGCCGAACTCGCTGATGTCGGCGCCGGCGAAGAAGGTGCGCCCGGCGCAGTTCAGCACGATGGCCCTGCAACCGGAGGTCGCCGCCCGCTCGAATGCCGCTTTCAGGCCGGCGCGGACGGCATGCGAAAGCGCATTGACCGGGGGGTTGTCGGCCGTGACGATGGCGATGTCGCGCTCGCGGCTCAGACTGACGATATCGGACATGTGGGTGCTCCGTCGAAATGGAGGAATCTGGCGTCAGGGTAGCATTTTCGCACCCTGGGAATGGCACCCTGACCCCATCGTTTGACGAAGGTCAAAGCCGATTCTTCGTGGTTACCACGGTCCTGTTAGACTGGACGGCGGCGATTCGAATCGTGAGGAGAGCGCCTTGATGACACCCGATGCAAGCCGCGGACCATACCGCTCCCGTTCACTTCGTGTGGGTTTGCTGACGCTCGCGGCCGTGATTGGCTTGCTGACGAGCACGCTGACCGTGGCGCAGGAAAATACTGCCGAATCGGCCAGCGCCCAGGATACGGCTCCCGTGGTCATCGACGGGCAAACCCTGTTCCTCCTGCGCGGGGTAACGGCCTACCCGGCCGCCGAGCGGGCCGCGGACGTGCGTTCGAGAGTCGTCAAGGTCGCCCAGGACCGGAGCTTCGACGTCGCCGGGCTGACCATCAATGAGGAGGACGAGCGGTCCGCGATTTACGCTGGCGATACCTTGCTCCTGAGAATATTCAATGTCGATGCCGAAATCGAGGAGCTGGAGCGCACGCTGCTGGTGCAGGTCTACAAGCAGCGGATTGCGGAGTCCATCCAGGAGTATCGGCGGGCCCGCAGCGCCTCAGTCCTGCTCGCGAATGCCGTTTACGCGCTCGCCGTCACCGGCGCGTTGATCCTGCTGCTATGGGGATTTCGCAAGCTGTTCCGCTGGCTGAGCGACTGGAGCGAGCGCAGCGTGCACAAGCGTGTGCAGGACCTGGCCAGCAAGGCCCACGAGTTGGTCCAGGCCGAGACCATATGGGGCCTGATCGCCGGCCTGCTGCGGCTGCTGCGCGTGGTCGTGTACCTGGTCCTCGCGTACTTCTACCTGAACACGGTGCTGGGCCTGTTTCCCTGGACCCGCCCGGCTGCGACGGTGCTGTTCCGGCTCATCCTCGACCCGCTCGAAAGCCTGTGGCTGGGCTTCCTCGCCGCGCTCCCCGACCTGGCCTTCCTGGTGGTGCTGTGGCTGGTGGTGCGCTACATCCTCAAGGTCATCCGCGCGTTCTTCAAGGGCGTGGAGATGGGGCGCATCAAGCTCGAGAAATTCGAGGCGGACTGGGCGGAGCCCACCTACCGGATCACGCGCATCCTGGTGATCGCTTTCGCCCTCGTCGTTGCCTACCCCTACATCCCGGGTTCCGAATCCGCCGCCTTCAAGGGCGTGTCGGTGTTCCTTGGCGTGCTGTTCTCCCTCGGCTCGTCCTCGTTCATCGGCAACATGATCGCCGGCATGGCCATGACCTACCGCGGCACCTTCAAGGACGGCGACCTGATCAAGGTGGGCGACGTAGTCGGCAAGGTCGAGGGCGTCAAGCTGATGGCGACGCGGCTGCGCACCGCCAAGAACGAAAGCGTGATCCTGCCGAACTCGACCATCCTCAATACCGAGGTGACCAACTATTCGCAGCAGGCCGGAACGGACGGGCTCGTGATCCACAGCATCGTGGGCATCGGCTACGAAACGCCGTGGCGGCAGGTCGAGGCCATGCTGCTGGAAGCGGCAAAGCGAACCGAAGGTTTGAAGTCCGCACCACCGCCGTTCGTGCTGCAACGATCGCTCGGCGACTTCGCCGTGCAGTACGAGATCAACGCCTATTGGGCCGGCGAGGGCAGTTTGCTGGCCCTGTACTCGCGCCTGCACGGCAACATCCAGGACGTGTTCAACGAGCACAGCGTGCAGATCATGACGCCGGCCTACGAGTGTGACCCGGAAGTGCCCAAGGTCGTGCCGCCCGACAAGTGGTACGAGGCACCGGCCAAGAAGCCCGCCTGAAATTATCTATTCAGCGCGTCCTCCACCAATTGCCGGTACACGCGCACGTGCGCGTCGCTGTCATTCAACGCCGGGATATATTCCAGCTTTGCGCCGCCGGCATGCTCGAATCGCTCGCGGTTCTGCTCCGCGATTTCCTCCAGCGTTTCGAGGCAGTCCACCGCGAAGCCGGGGCACAGCACCTGCACGTGGCGCACGCCGGAGCGCGCCAGTTCCTCCAGCGTGAGGTCCGTGTATGGCTGCAGCCAGGGTTCGCGCCCGACGCGCGACTGGTAACTGAGCAGCCACTGGTCGGCGGGTAGACCCAGCGCCTTCGCCACGGCGCTCACGCTGAGCTCGCACTGCTGCTGGTACGGGTCGCCCTGGCGAACGTAACGCTGCGGGATGCCGTGTAGTGAAAAGATCAGCTTTTCAGCGGCGCCATGCACGGCGCGGTAGTCCCGGATGCTCGCGGCGATGGCTTCGATCCAGGCCGGGTGCTCGTGGTACTTGTCGATCGGGTGGCGCCGCGGATGCCAGTCGAGGCTTGCCAGCGCTTCGTCCACCGCGTCGTAGATCGAAGCCGTCGTGGTGCCCGAGAATTGCGGGTACATCGGCAGAATGACGAGCTCCTCCACGCCGGCGGCCCGCAGCCGCTCCAGTCCGCCGCGGATGGACGGCTCGCCATAGCGCATGCCGATCTCCACGCGCGTGTACGGCGCCAGCTCGCGGCGCAGGCGTTCGCCCAATCGTTCCGTCAGCACCAGCAGGGGCGACCCTTCCGGCCACCAGATCTGCCGGTAGGCCGCCGCCGAGCGCCCGGCGCGCAGCGGGATGATCACCAGGTTGAGCAGCGGCAGCCACAGGTAGCGCGGCAGATCCACCACCCGCGGGTCGGAGAGAAACTCGCGCAGAAAGCGCGCCACGGGTTTCCGCTCCGGTGCCTCCGGCGTGCCAAGGTTGGCGAGCAGGACGCCCGCGCGGCGGATTTCTCGAACGGCTTCAGCCATGTTTTCCGTTTCGGAAAGCTGTGGCAAAAACACCACAGGGAGGTCTTTGCAGCCAGGGCATTTTCCACCAATTCACCGCGGATTGGTAGGTTCGGTGCGACATATGCAGGGAAATCACGACCTTGGCTCTGCTGCGGCCGCGGCCGGAAAACGCAATGCAAGGGGCTGCGGCCCGCACTCGTGTTGTGCCCTGGCAACACTGCGGAAAGTGCGTTCCAAATGACCGTTAAAGCTTTGTTTTGTTTGTTTTTTCTGGTAGCATGACCGTCCCGCGTTGCAGGAACGAGGCCGGTGTTTGCGCCGGCGCCAAACCCGATGCACAAAATCGCCAGGACATTGCTGCTGATCTGGTTGACGACGGTCTCCGCGTCACTGGCGGCCGCGCCCTCGGGTTACAGCATCAACTCGGACAGCCCGACCGGCAACGCCGACAGCCTGTACCGCATCGACCTGGCGACCGGCGCCGAAACGCGCATCGCCACGGTCAAGTCGCTGGGGCAGACGCGGCTCGACACCGAAGGCCTGGCCTATGCGCCGGACGGCACGCTGTACGGCCTGGACGACGACTCCCTGACCCTGTTTGCGCTGAACCCGGACAACGCCACCGTGCAGGCCGGCAGCGAGTTTTTGATCCAGGGACTGCCGATCGGCGGCGGCAACGATTTCGGCATGACCTTCGCCTGCGACGGCAGCCTCTACCTGACCTCCTCGGCGACGGGATCGCTCTACCGCATGGACCTGCAGGGCAAGGCTACGCGGATCGGCGCCCAGGGCAGCCTCAACCCGGTCAAGATCAGCGGCCTGGCGGCCTGGGGTAACCCGGTCCAGCTCTACGGCCTCGGCAATGGCGCCGACGCTGAGGGCAACCCGGAAACGCGCAACATCTACCTGATCGACCCCGCCAACGGGACCGTCAGTCTGGTCGGGCCGCTGGGCGGCGCCGCCGGCCCCTACCTGCAGGGCGGACTGGACTTCGACGATGCCGGCCAACTGTGGGCCATCACCGAGGGCGCCCAGTTCGGCTGGGACAGCCAGGTGATGAAAATCAACAAGGCCAGCGGCGCGGCTTCCGAGGTCAAAAATCTCGATGAAACCGGCTTCGAAAGCCTGGCCATCACCGTGCCGCGCGGTTGCGGGGGCAACCCGAACACCGAAGTCGCCCGCTTCACCGTGCAGAAGCAGTATGTCGACGGCAATGACCAGACCCCTGTAACGCTGAACATCCGCTGCCAGACCGGCCTGCCGCTGGAGCAGTCGTTCGCCGTGCTGCCGAATCCGGGCCCCTTCGGCCCGCTCGAAGTCGAGTTCACGGTCGATTCCTTCGAGGATGGCGCCCTGGATTGCGAGGTGTGGGAAACCGAGCCGGTGAACTACACGCCCACCTACGAGTGTTTCTCCGAAGGCGCCTGCGCCGCGACCGCCAGCGCCTGCAGCTTCAGCGCCGTCGAAGGCGGGCAGGAAAACCTCTGCGTGATCCGCAACTACCCGGACCCGGTCGCGGTCGTGGTGGCCGCGGAGTGGCTGTACGACGCCGCGGACCTGGCGACCGACGCCGGCGTGACCGTCGATCTGTACTGCCGCGATCTGCACGACGGCGACGGCGACCTGCTGAACGGCACAATGCACTGGTCCTGGTCGTTCTACGACGGCTCGCCGGCGCAGACGGCCACGGTGTATCCGCGCTTTGACGGCGCCACGGAGTGCCGCACCGAAACCCGCAGCAGCAACAGCGCGGTGGAGTCCACCGAGACCTGCGCCGAGTGGACCCCGGTGCCGCCCGGCGCCGGCTCGATCGCCTGCACCGTCACCAATACCGTCTTCTTCGAGGGCATCCCGACCCTGAGCCCGCTGGGACTGGCCGTGATGTCCCTGCTCGTGCTGCTGACCGGTTTCGTCGCGACGCGCCGCATCTGAACGGAAGCCGGGCTTTCCCGGCGCCCCGTTTGCGGTACACTTTCCCCATTCAGCATCACGGAGCAAGATCATGGGTCTCGGTGGAATCAGCATGTGGCAGTTACTGATACTGCTGCTCATCGTCGTGCTGGTGTTCGGAACCAAGCGGCTGCGCAACATGGGCAGCGACCTGGGCGCCGCGGTGAAGGGCTTCCGCAAGGGCATGGACGACGGCAAAGAGGAGAAACTGGAGCCCGACCAGCTCTCCTCCGACCAGCGTTCCCAGGCCGCCAGCGAAGAACCTGCCAAGAACAAAGAATCCTCCACCTGACGCGGCAGGCCGCCGGCGCGGGCCTACAGGCAGGACACCCTCATGTTTGACGTCGGATTCGCGGAGATCCTGCTGCTTTCGCTCGTCGCGCTCGTCGTGCTGGGCCCGGAGCGCCTGCCGCGGGTCGCGCGCACGCTGGGCGGACTGGCCCGCAAGGCCCGCACCAGCTGGCTCAGCCTGAAGCGGTCCATCGAGGCCGAAATGCGCGCCGAGGAACTCAAGAAACCCCTCGAGAATTTCAGGAAAGAGTTCAAGTCCACCGTCGACGAGGTCAGGTCCGGCCTGGACCCGGTCGCCAAACCGGCCGCCAAACCGACCGCGAATCCGGACTTGGCGCCCGCCCCCGAGGCAGCCAAACCCGGTGCGGCCCAGGACCCCGGCGCGAAGGATCAGGCCGGCGAATAACGGCGATGCAAACCAACCCGAACGACAAGGAACTCAGTTTCCTCGAACACCTGGTCGAATTGCGCAGCCGCCTGCTCAAGGCCAGCCTGGCGATCCTGGTGATCCTGCTCGTGCTGCTGCCGTTCTCGCGCAAGTTGTACGCGCTGCTGGCCGCCCCCCTGACCTCGGTGCTGCCGGAAGGCAGCAGCATGATCGCCATCGACGTGGCCTCGCCGTTCCTTACGCCGTTCAAGCTCGCGCTGCTGCTCGCGCTGATCCTGGCCATACCGGTCGTGCTGTTCCAGCTGTGGGCGTTCGTCGCGCCCGCCCTGTACCGCGAGGAAAAGCGCCTGGCGCGGCCGCTGCTGTACACCAGCGTGGTGCTGTTCTACGCGGGCTGCGCCTTTGCCTATTTCGTGGTGTTTCCGCTGGTCTTTGGTTTCTTCACCCAGGTCGCCCCGGAGGGGGTGACGGTGATGACCGACATCAGCAAGTACCTGGATTTCGTGATGGCGCTGTTCCTCGCCTTCGGCATCACCTTCGAGGTGCCGGTCGCCACCATCATCCTGGTGGCGACCGGCATTACCACCATCGACCAGCTCGTCAAGGCGCGCCCCTACATCGTGGTCGCCGCGTTCGCCCTCGGCATGGTGCTGACGCCCCCCGACGTGATTTCACAGACCCTGCTGGCGGTGCCGATGTGGCTGCTGTTCGAGGCGGGCATCGTGATGTCCCGCATCCTGCTGCCGCACCGCAAAACGCGAGTCGCGAATCCGGACTCGCAGGAGCCCGAAGACCCTCAGGCGACCAGCTGACCGTCGCTGCCGGCTGCGGGCGGCGGCGCGATCCCGGCGGGCATTCCGAATATCTCCCGGAAGGCGCAGTACTGAGTGCCGAACAGCATCAGCTGGAACAACAGCAGCAGGACCATGATCAGGCCCATGACGATCGCGGTCATCGCCCCGCCGCCGGCGGCGAGGCTGAACAGGGCTCCGCTGACGAGCGCCACCGGCAGGAACAGCAGCAGCAGGCCCGCGCCCAGCGCCAGGAACGGTTTCCAGTTGACCAGCAGGGCGTGTAGCCCCGCGCCCAGAGCCGCTCCCAGCTTGCGGTCGTGAAACCAGATCAGCGGAATCGTGAAGTAACTGAGCGTGCCGCTGATCGAGAGCCCGACCAGGAAGGCGAGCGCCATGCGGCCCAGCGTTTCCTGGTTGAGCGAGGCCATGGCGTCGAGGTCGCCCTGCTCGATACGCTCCAGCAGGGCCGGATCGAGCAATTCCTCGCTGCCGGACAGCATCACCGAGATGCTGAGTACGCCCACCGCGAACACCAGGGCCCCCATCGCGAACAGGCGGCCCACATGGGCGCCCGAGGCGAGCGGCCGGAACAACAACCGCAACTCGGGCCTGCCGTCCCGGGCGGTCACGTGAAAGGCTTCCAGCAGCCCGGCGTTGAGCGCCGGCACCGACAGAATGATCAAAAGGCCCACCAGCGGCAGCTGGGTGAGACCCAGGACCAGTTGCATCAGCAGCGCCAGCAGCAGCAGCCGGCCGGCCTGCCGCCGCACCAGGAAGAGGCTCTGGGCCAGCCAGGCGAAGCCGGCGGCGGCGGGTACTCGCCGCGGATTCCCGGTCAGCGGTGGATTCATGCGTCAGGCCCTGACGGCGGCAAAATCGCGGGCATCGCCGCTCCAGGCCGGCGCCTGGTGCATGGCCTCGAGCACCTGCTCGGGCTCATCGACCAGCGACCACATGCCGAGATGCTGCTCCGCCATGAAGCGTTCGCGGACGCTGTGCTGCAGGAAGTCGACGAAACGGTCGAAGTAGGCGTTGGTGTTGACCAGCACCACCGGCCCCAGGAACAGGCCGAGGCGTTTCAGGGTCAGCACTTCGAACAACTCCTCGAAGGTGCCGCTACCGCCGGGCAGGGACACCACCGCGTGGGAATCGGCGATCATGCGGTGCTTGCGTTCGCGCATGTCGGCGACGACCTCGAGCCGGCTGAGGTTCTGGTGCCCGTGCTCGACCGTGTTGAGGAAATGCGGAATCACGCCGTGCACGTGCGCGCCCGCGGCCAGCGCATGGTCCGCCATGGCGCGCATCAGTCCGACGCCGCCGCCGCCGTAGACGATGTCCAGGCCGGCGCTGCCCAGAACCGTGCCCAGCCGGGCGGCCGCGTCGTAGTAGCCCGCGGCCAGGGCGTTGCTCGATGAGGCATAAACCGTCACCCGCCTGATGTGGGGTGGCGCGCTGTTGTACTGCATTTCCAGGTTCCTGTCACTCGCTCGTCGGTTTGCCTGCTGGGTGTAGCCGGTCCGCTATTGTAATATGAACGGCAACGATTGGAGGCCCCCTCTTGCATCAGCGCCCCGGCAGTTTCAGCTCCTCCCCCCTCACCGCCACGCCCGCTTCGTTCGGCGTCATACTGGTGTGCGCGCTGGCTTTCCTGGCGGGCTTCCAGCCGCTGGGGCTGGCGCTGTGGCCCTTCGAGAGCGGCCATTTTCAACCCTGGCAGGTGGTCAGCTACGCCTTCCTGCACGGCAGCTTCAACCACCTGTTCTTCAACATGTTCGCCGTGTGGATGTTCGGCACGCCGCTGGAACGGTCCTGGGGCAGCCGGCGCTTCCTTGTGTACTACGGCGCCTGCGTCGTCGGCGCCGCGGTCATCCAGCTGCTGGTGCAGCTGTTCGAGGGCGGCGTCTATCCCACGGTGGGGGCCTCGGGCGGCGTGTTTGGCCTGCTGCTGGCCTATGGCGTGATGTGGCCGGACAACCGCATCTTCCTGCTGTTCTTCCCGGTGCCCATCAAGGCCAAGTGGTTCGTGCTGCTCTACGGCGCCATCGAACTGCTGTTGGGTTTCACCCGCGCGATGCCGGGCATCGCGCATTTCGCCCACCTGGGTGGCATGATCTTCGGCGCTGCACTATTGTACAGGTGGGGGTGGCGACCGGCCATGACATGGAAGCGGTGAGTGAGCGCAACGGGATTGCAGGCGAGAAAGAGCAGACTGAGGTGGTACCTGGCGGCCATCACGGTCCTTGCGGTGCTGGCCGCCGGCGCCTGGTGGTGGCAGGCTCGCCCGGGCTACGAGGTCGAAGCGGGTTTCGCAGTCGTCGAGGATGCCTTCCGCTCCCGCCAAAGCAGCATCATGGCCGAGGTCACCGGCACGGTCGCTCGCGTCCTTTTGGACGACAAGGACGATCTGCGCAACCAGAAGTTCATCATCCGCCTGCCCAACGACCAGTCCGTGCTCGTCGTTCACGACCAGAAGGCCGGCCGGCGCGTTCCGGTGTCCGTTGGCGACACGGTGCTGGTGCGCGGCGAATACATGTGGACGGAAACCGGCGGCACGCTGCGCAACACGCAGCGCGACTTCTCGCCCCGGCGGCTGCACGGTTGGATCGACCACAAGGGTGATCGCTACCAGTGACGCCGGCGCTACCCCCGGCTCAGTCCTCCAGCACGAAGGTCACTTTCAGGATCACTCGGAATTCCTTCACGTGGCCCTGCGAATCGCACTCCACTTTCTGCCCGTCCACCCAGGCGCCCCGCACGTTCTTCAGGGTTTGACTCGCGCGCTTGAGGCCCTTGCGGACGGCGTCCTCGAAGGACTCGGGGGACGAAGCAATGATTTCTGTGACTCGGGCAACGGTCATGGCGTGTTCTCCTGTTCGGTCGGCGTCGGTTCTGTCGTCCTACCCTGATCTTAGGATGATTTGGCGTTTCCCGCACCCTCGATCAGCCACTAGTCGAACGGATTCGGCCGGAACGGGTTGCCGACGTAAAAATAGACGGCGGAATCGCCGTTGTCGCTGTGGCCCACCGCGAAATACAGCGGGCCCAGCGGCGACTCGGCGCCCAGGAACAGGCTCGCGGAATAGCGCAGGTCGTCCAGCGCGATGTCGCTGCTCGTGTTCCAGACATTGCCGGCCTCCAGGGTCAGGCCGGCGTAGGCCGGCAACAGACGCACCTCGTTGAGCCGCCGAAACAGCGCCAGACTGAGCAGCGCCGACTGGCGCCCGGACAACTGCGCCGGCGCCAGGCCCGACAGCCGCGTGAATCCACCCATTTGATACCAGCTTTCCAGGGGCGCGTCGTCGTCCAGGCTGTAGCCGGCCTCGTAGGTCAGCACCAGGCTGTTCTTGCCCCGGGTCGCGGTCAGCGCGCCCGACGCCTCGGCCTGCGCAAAATCCCGCGAGGAGCCGAGCGCGTCGTCCGCGTAGCGGAAAGCCAGATTGTGCGTGGCGCCCGAGGTCGCGAAATACAGGCTGTCCAGGCTGTCGTGCTGATAGCTGAGCTGGAGATTGCCGACGTCGATGTCGTCGTCATAGTCGAAGGGCAGGTAGCCCGTGATGAGATCCGCCTCCGCCCGCCCGTAGCGGTAATCCAGGCGCACGAGGCCGGTGGAGCCGAAATTCCGGCCCAGGCCCAGCCGGGTATCCCAGCCGGCGATCTCGAACTCCGCGAAGCGGAGGTCCTCGACCCACAGGCTGTAATTGCGGCGTTTCCAGCGCAGCTCCGGATTAACGAACCACCGCGCGCGGTAATCGACCGGCTGAAAGAAATCGAAGCGCAGTTCGTCTTCGCGGCCCATCGAGCCGAGGACGCGTAATTCGCCGCCCAGTGAATTCAGCGCGTTGCGCGTGTAGCCCAGGCCGAGCTTGAATTCGCTGTTGCCGGAAAAGTCGTTGGAGAGCTCGAGACCGGCCTGCAGGTAGTTGGGGCCCCAGCTGCGGGCCTCCGCGGTGACCTCCACCCCGCGCTCACCCTGCCCGTTCTGCCCCAGGTCGTAGGTCACCGACTCGAACACGTCGAGGCTGTATATCCGGTCCAGACTCCGCTCCAGCGCCGCCAGGTCCAGTTTTTCCCCCGGCTTGACCGCCAGCCGCGAGCGGATCAGTTCGTCGTTCAGGACCGAGTCGTTGCGGATATCGACGTAGCCGACCACGAAGTTCTGGCTATCTTCCGCCGGGCTCCTGGACTGCCGGCCAGGGTCCGCCAGCGCCGCCAGCCGGTCCGCCACGGCATCCGCGGCCTGCCGGCCCAGCGGAACAATGCCGCCGGCGCCCGCGAAGTCCGCCGAGCTGAAATCGCCCAGTTCGGGCACGATCAGGATGTCGCCCGGCCCGAGCGACGCGATCTGCTGTTCCGTGGTCCGTCGGGTCAGGAAGCCGGTCAGCTGCTCGGTCACGCTGAGCACCGAGGTGAGTTGCTCCTCCTTCAACAGGGGCGTGGAGATGTCCACCGCAATGACGATGTCCGCGCCCATGGCGCGCACCACGCTGACCGGCAGGTTGTTGGCCATGCCGCCGTCCACCAGCAGACGGTCGCCGATGTGCACCGGAGCGAACACGCCGGGCACCGACATGCTGGCGCGCAGCGCGTCCGCCAGGCTGCCGCGCGACAACACGACCTCCTCCCCGGTCACGAGGTCGGTGGCGATCGCGCGAAATGGAATGGACAGGCGATCGAAATCGTTGATATCGGTGACCGGCAGCAGGATGCGTTGAAAAATCTGGTCCAGGTGCTGCCCTTCGATGGCCCCCAGGGGCGTCTGGAAGCGGCCGCGGTTATAGCCCAGGCGGTAAGGCACCAGGAAGTCCGCCTCCATTTCCTTTTTGCGCATGCTCCGGTCCTGGCGCACGGGCTGATCGCTCAGGGCCGAGTTCCAGTCGGTTTCATTCAGCAGGCGCTCGATCTCGTCGGCGCGGTAGCCGGCCGCGTAAAAGCCGCCGATGATCGCGCCCATCGAGGTCCCCGCAATAAAGTCGACCGGGACGCCCAGCTCTTCGAGCGCCTTGAGCACGCCCACGTGCGCCCCGCCCCGCGCCCCGCCGCCACTGAGCGCCAGGCCGATTTTCGGACGCTCGTCGTCCGTCCGGGGCAGCACGGGGCTGCTGTAGCATAGGCACAGCAAGGCGGCGAGTATCATGCGGGCGAGGTTCATCGCGAACTCCAGGGATCGTTTTCACGGGTCCGCAACCGGCCGGTCCGGCCGCTTCCGGGCAAGCAGCCAGCCCCGACCTGATCGGGAGCAATAACCGGCGCGGACTCAGCCGTTACAATAGCCCAATCGATTGACTGCAGAAAGGTTACGCCATGAGCACACTGTACCCGGTACCCGCCGATTTCGCGGCAAAAGCGCACGTCGACCAGCCCTCCTACGAGCGGATTTACGCCGAGTCCGTCGAGCACAGCGCCAGCTTCTGGGCGGAGACCGCCAAGCGCCTGGACTGGATCCGCCCGCCGACGAAGATCCGCGACGTGTCGTTCGAGCGCCCGGACGTGCATATCCGCTGGTACGAAGACGGCGTACTCAACGTCTGCTACAACTGCGTCGACCGCCACCTGGCGACACGCGGCGAGCAGACCGCGATCCTGTGGGAGGGGGACGACCCCGCGCGCGACGACCGGATCAGCTACCGGCAGCTGCACCAGCGCGTGTGCAGCATGGCCAACGTGCTGAAGAAACTCGGGGTCAAAAAAGGCGATCGCGTCACGATCTACATGCCGATGATTCCCGAGGCCGCCGTGGCCATGCTCGCCTGCGCGCGCATCGGCGCCATTCACTCCGTGGTGTTCGGCGGCTTTTCGCCGGACGCCCTGGCCGGCCGCGTCGTCGACTGCGATTCCAGTATCGTGATCACGGCCGACCAGGGCCTGCGCGGCGGCCGGGTCGTGCCGCTCAAGGACAACGTCGACACCGCCTGCAAGATTCCCGGCGTCGCCGCCTGTCTGAAGTCCGTCCTCGTGGTCCGCCACACCGGCGGCGCGGTCGGCTGGAACGACAGCCGCGATCACTGGTACCACGAAGAAGCCGCTACCGTCGATGCCGACTGCCCGGTTGAGCCCATGAACGCGGAGGATCCGCTGTTCATCCTCTACACCTCCGGCTCGACCGGCAAGCCCAAGGGCGTGCTGCACACCACCGGCGGCTACCTGGTGTTCGCCGCCTACACCCACGAAATCGTGTTCGACTATCACGACGGCGACATCTACTGGTGCACGGCCGACGTCGGCTGGGTGACCGGCCACAGTTACATCGTGTACGGGCCGTTGGCGAACGGCGCCGTTTCGCTGATGTTCGAGGGCGTCCCGAACCACCCGAGCCCCAGCCGATTCTGGCAGGTCGTCGACAAGCACCAGGTCAACATCTGCTACACGGCGCCTACCGCGATCCGCGCGCTGATGCGCGAAGGCGACGGCCCGGTGAAGGCGACGTCGCGGAAGTCCCTGCGCCTGCTGGGCTCGGTCGGCGAGCCGATCAACCCGGAAGCCTGGGACTGGTACTACCACGTGGTCGGCGAGGGCCGCTGCCCCATCGTCGACACCTGGTGGCAGACCGAGACCGGCGGCATCCTGATCAGCCCGCTGCCGGGCGCGACCGCGCTCAAGCCCGGTTCGGCCACCCTGCCGCTGCCGGGCGTGCAACCGGCCCTGTACGACGAAAAGGGCCAGGCGCTGCCCGAGCAGGGGCCGGCCGCCGGCCTGCTGGTGATCAAGGACAGCTGGCCCGGACAGGCCCGCACCGTGTACGGCGATCACAAGCGCTTCATCGAGACGTATTTTTCGACCATCCCGGGAACCTACTTCACCGGCGACGGGGCGCGCCGTGACGAGGACGGCTACTACTGGATCACCGGCCGCGTGGACGACGTGCTCAACGTTTCCGGCCATCGGCTCGGCACCGCCGAGATCGAGAGCGCGCTGGTGGCGCACGCAGCGGTCTCCGAGGCCGCCGTGGTGGGTTACCCGCACGAGATCAAGGGCGAAGGCATCTATGCCTATGTCACGCTGAAGGTCGGCCAGGAGCCGTCCGAGGAATTGCGCAAGGAACTGCGCCAGTGGGTGCGCAAGGAGATCGGGCCGATCGCCACGCCCGACCTGCTGCAGTGGGCCCCGAGCCTGCCCAAGACCCGTTCCGGCAAGATCATGCGCCGCATCCTGCGCAAGATCGCCGCCAACGACTTCGGCAGCCTGGGCGACACCTCCACGCTGGCCGAGCCGGCCGTGGTCGAACAGCTGATCGAAAACCGCATGAATCGCTGAGGCTATAATCGGATTGAATTGACAGGAGCACGACATGGGCATATTCGATTCGATCAAGAACGCGTTCAGCAAGAGTGCGCCGGCAGCCGACATCACGGCAGCGCCCAGCCCGCAGCCGGCCCCGAGGCAGACCGCGCAGGGATCCTCGAGCGGCCCCGTGGCAGCAACGGAAAGCGCTGGCGGGATCCGCACCTGCACGGTGGTCTCGGGCGACACGCTGTGGCGCATCGCTGAACGCATGTACGGCGACGGCTCGCACTACATGAAGATCTTCGAGGCAAATACCGCTGTGCTCAAAGACCCCGATCAGATCTTTCCGGGCCAGGAGCTGGTGATCCCCAAACTGTAGGAGCGAACCCTGTTCGCGATCATCGGCGCCTGATTCCCGAACGATGTTCGGTCCTACAATTTACCGTGCTCCAGCGGTCGTTCGCGGTGCATCAGCAGCCATTCCCCGCTCTCCTCCAGCGCGGCCTGCCCCAGCGCCTTGAGCACGCGGCGCCGGAATTCGACGTCCCGGCTGCCGTTCAGCAGCTTGCGGGCCTTGCGGAAGACGCCGCTCATGAACGCGTACTGCTTGATCAGTTCCTTGTCCGCGCGCTTGTGTGAATACGCGTCCCAGACGCCGGCGAACAGCGGCAGCACGCCCATCAGGACCAGCATGGGGCGACGCCATTCGGCGGCGCCGCCCAGCAACAGCAGGATCGCGACCCCGATGCCGCTCCACAGGCACACCCTGCCCAGCAGGCTGGTGCGGCGATAGCGCGCGTTGTTCTGCGCCTCCTTGCGCGCGTAGTAGGCCAGCTGTCCCTGCCCGTCCGCGGCCGGCCCCGCCGCACCAACCCATTCGCCGATGACCCAGTCGACCCAGGCGGCGTCCGGCGCCTGCCCGCGCCGCCGGGACAGGCTGCCCTGCCGCATGACGTGGCGAATCCAGCCCAGGTCCACGTCCTGCTGCTGCAGGAAACTGTCGTAGGCGAATTCAGCCGACGCCGCATCCACCACGCCCGCCAGGCTCCAGTACAACTGCACGCGCAGGCCCTCGGCCAGGGCCCGGTAGTCGAGGTACTTGCGATGCCATTCGCGCACCTCGCCGGTGACGTGCACGGCCAGGCCCGCGAAGAACAGGGCCAGGAAGCCCAGCACCATGAGTTTGGGCCCGTCGAATTCGCTGTAGACCAGGAGCACGAGGCCCATCAGCACCGCCAGCAAGTGCACGGCGCGCAGGCTGCCGTGCACGCGCCGCTGGTAGTGGATGGCCAGGGCGTCGGCGGCCCGGAACTGCTCATTGGTCATGCTCGCGCCGCCGGGCAGTTCCAGGTGCGGCACCCGGCCGAGCAAGCCCGAACTGTACGTTGCGACGATCGCCTCTTTGTCGCGCCAATCGCGGACGAACTTCTGCAGGCGCTCCAGCAGTACGCGGTATTCGTCGGGCAGCGCGGGCGTCCGGGCGCCATCGTCGCGGCTGCTGAACCACGCGGTTTCCAGCGGAGCGAGGCCGGGCGCCGGCGCGCCGCCAGGCCGGTCCCTGGAGCAAACGATATGGCAGACCAGGTCGTTCTCGTTATCAGCGAGCAAGCCGGCCGGCGAGGAATCCGCCTCGAAGCCCGGCATCACTGCGGTGAGATGGAAGCGCACCACCTGGCCGGTGCCGCCGAGGCGTGCGCCGTCCTTGCCGTCCCAGAGCGCCAGCAGGACCTGGCAGTGATTGGACAGGAATGCCCCTGCCTGTGCATATTGGACCTGCCGCGCGGCCTCGCTGCGCGGCGGCGCCTCGTTGCCGGCCACGGGCGGCAGGCTGATGACCTCCTCGGCCCGCCCGAGCAAACGGCGGAATTCGGCCAGGCTTTCGGCGCCCGTGAAATCCCGCTCGTATTCCTCGCGTTCCATCGGCAGCACTGCGACAAGGGGAACGCCCATGCGCAGGGCCACGCGCGCGGCGAGCTGATCGCCCCCCTCGGCCAGCGACGACAGCAGTGTCAGCGGCAGATCGGGGAATTGCGCGGAGAGTTCCACGAAGCAAGCCTCCACGCGTGACTCGATCGCCGGCACCTCCCCGGCCACCAGGTCACGATGAGCGGTGACGGCGACGAACAACCGCAGCCTCCCCGGGGCGCTCACGACTGCCGTCTCCGGGGCAAATCAGGCAAGCCGTGGCTCAGGGATTGCCGCCGCCGCGGTTGACGATGATCGGGTCGGAGTCGATCTCCCCGCCCCCGTCGCGGCGCGCGGCGACCAGCTTGTAATGGGTCGTGCACTCGTTCACGTTGTCGTTCTTGATCTGCATCCGCTTGCCGTCGGCGACCACCCTGGCCGTGGACGCAAGGCCGGTCTGCGCGTCGTCCGGAGCGAGGTTGAAATCCTCCATCGTGCAACCCTGCAGCGGATGCCCGGGGTCACCCCAGTGCGCGCCGTCGGGGCTGAACTGCAGGCGGGTAAAGCTCCACTCATTGGAACTGGCCGCGTCCAGCCCCCAGCTGATCACCGGGGAACTGCCGTAATCCGCCTGTATGCACCCGCGCTCGTTCGGACGCTCCGGGCACGCGGAGTTCTGGAAGACCAGCTTGAAAATGCCGCCCTGCTCCTGCACGGTGACGTCGATGTGTTTATCCTGTGCCCAGGCCTGTCCGCAAGCCGCCAGTGCCAGCAGGACCCATCCAACTAAAGTCGTTTTGTTCATGCTCCGCTCCTCATTTATTTTCCCTACGGTTCATGGTTCTCGTGCAAGGAATCCTTTCGCGCCAACCGTGCCCCTCAGCCGCTTCCCTGGCAGAGTTCATACTGCCTGCAGGTCCGGATGAAGCCCGGCTCGTAATAGCCGCCGCCCAACAAGCTGGCCGTCAGCTCCCGTGCTCTCTCCGTGTCGCCGCTGAGTATAGCCTGCCTGACCTGGCTTGCACTGGCGCAGCTGCCGTCCGCGCTCTCCTGCACGGCGCCGAACTCCGTGAAAGGCGGCGTGGCGAACAGGTCGGTGCCGCGCTGCTGCCAGGCAAGGAAGCGGGCTTTCAGCAGATTATCCGTGAGTGCGCCATGACCCGCTCCGCTCTGCGTCAGCGCCTGCAGGTGCTCGAGGGCCTCGTCGAGCCGCGCTGTCGCGCCCGCCCGGTCGCCGGCGCGCCAGCTCATGTCCGACCACGCCAGCAGGTAGTCGATCCAGTCTGCGTAGTGCCTGATGTTGGAGTGGTTTTCGCTCGCCAGCGTCTGCGCGAGGGTTGCGGCGATGGCTTCCATCCGTTGCAGCGCCTCATCCATGCGCTCCGACTCCGCCAGCAGTTCCGCGATGTACGCTTCGCGCAGCAGGTAGTCGAATCGCATGTCCAGGTTGCTCGGGTCCATCACGGACAATTGGCCCAGAATGTCGCGCGCGGCCGTGAGACTCTCGATCGCGGGCTCGACCAGGCCGACCATTCGACTGACGCGACCCACGCCCGTCAGCGCGAAGGCGTAGCGGCTCCTGAAATTGACGTTGGCCACGTCCCCATCCATCAGCTGGCGCGCGATCGCGACGTTTTCCTGCCGCGAGAGCAATGCGCCGCCGAGGTCGCAGGCGAGGAGCTGCGTGTCCGCCAGCCAGGCCAGGGTCTCACCGTATTCGCCGAGGTAGGCGGGATTGTCCGGCGCCAACTCGATGACCCGCCGGTTCAGGGCGACCGCCGCCTTGATATGCAGCAGCGCGACGTCGACGTCCGCGTTGCGCCGGCGGTTGGCCAGGGCCGCGAGGTTGCTGTGGGCGTAGGCCTGCTCGATCAGCCACTCGGGCCTGCCCGGCTCGAGTTCGTTGAGGCGGTAGGCCCAGGCGAGGTAATCGTTGAGCGCGCTCTCGGCCAGGTCGAACTCGCCGCGCTCGAGATGCACGTAGCCCACCCAGAACTCCGCGTTGCCCAGTTCGTACACGAACTGGGCCGATTCGGGATTGCGGCGATGCAGCTCGCCGAGAATGTCGCGGGAGGTGCCGAACGCCTCCAGCGCGCGCGGCAAATCGCCCTGGTCCATGCTGACTTCACCGAGCTGGCGCCACACTTTGGCTTGCTGGATCAGGGATTCGTCGGTCACCTCGTCGGGGTCCAGCGTCTGCAGGTACTCGCCGACGCGGCCGCCGACGCCTTCCAGGATGTCCAGCCGTCCGACTTCGTCCAGCTTTGTTTTGAGGTCACCGACCATGTAGCCGACGAGCTCTTCGGCGTGTTCGCGGCGGTTCTCGGCCGCGTTGCGCGCCGTCACCGCCAGCACCGCGAGCACCGCCATCGCCAGGGCAACGGCCGTAACGGCGCCCATCGAAACCATCCAGACGCGCTGCCGGCGCTGCATGTCGCGTCGCCGCAATGAGTCGAGCGGCATGCCGAGAATGCCGGCCACCAGCTTCAACCTGGCGAATAACTTGCCGTCGGCCCACTTGCGCGCGTCAGCTGCCAGCGGCTCGCGCGGACTGCCGTCCGGGCCGAGCAGCAGGCCCGGCGGGAAGCAACGAAACGCTGGATCGGATGACTGAGGATCGCCGTCCACGATCAGCGCGTGAATGCGGTCGCCGCGCCCCAGCTCCCGGAAATAGCGGATCTCGCTGTCGACCCAGGCGGACTGGGCGGCGTCGGGCGAGCACACGACGACCAGCGACTCCGCTGCTGCCAGCGCCTCCTTGACCGTGGCGCTGAGATCGGCCGCCGACGAGAGGTCCTCGCGGTCGCGGAACACGGGGGCGATGCGGGCAGGAATCGGGCCGAACGTTCCTTCACCGCCGACCAGGTGTTTCGGCACGCGGTAGGTCTCGAGCGCACGCTGCAGCCAGGCGGCCCAGGTGCGATCCTGGTGGCTGTAACTGATGAACGCTTTGTAGCGGAAGCTCCCCACGGCGCTAGGATAGCCGAAAGGGCGTGACGGAATACCCATCACGTATACTGCCAGCATGACGTTTTGCAGCATTTACCGCTCCGGCAAAAAGGCCGAAACCTACCTGTACCTCAGCGAGGGGCTCGCGTTTGACGACCTGCCCGCGGAGTTGCGCGCCGCGTTCGGCGAGCCGACCTTCGTGATGGCGCTGAAACTGGACGAAGGGCGCCGGCTGGCGCGCGTCGACGTGCGGACGGTGCTGGAACGGCTCCGGGAGCCGGGCTACTTCCTGCAGCTGCCGCCTGAATTGCCGGTCGAGCAGGAAATCTCGCGCCGCTTCGCCGGCCCGGTCAAGGACTGACGACGTTGATGGGCGCGCCCGCCAGGAACGCCCCGATGACCGCCGCGAGCTGATCCAGCGCCGCCTGGCGGGCCGGGCGGCTGGCCCAGGCGTTGTGGGGGGTGAGCAGCAGGTTGGGGATGTGCGCGGCCAGCAGCGGGTGGCCGGGGGGGGGCGGCTCCTCGCTCAGCGTGTCCACGCCGGCGCCGGCTATCTCGCCCGCGCGCAGGCTGTCGGCCAGTGCCTGCTCGTCGACGATGCCGCCGCGCGCCGTGTTGATGAGCAGGGCCGTCGGCTTCATCGCGCGCAGCTGATCCCGACCCAGCAGCTTGCGCGTTGCGTCGCTGAGCGGGCAGTGGACGGTGACCACGTCGGCCTGCCGCAAAACCTCTGTGAACGGCAGCCGGCCCGGGCGCGGCGGCCTGCCCTTCCTTTCCGCCACCAGCACCTGCATGCCCAGCGCGCGCGCCTTGCCGGCCACGGCCCGGCCGAGACTGCCGTAGCCGATGACGCCCAGCGCCAGGCCGCGCGCCTCGCGGATCGGGCGGTCGTGCAGGGCGAAATGCGGCGCCGCGCTCCACTCGCCGCTGCGCACGCGGTTCCAGTACCAGGGCTGGCCGGTCAGCAGGTTCAGCATCAGGGTGATGGCGTGCTGGGCGACCGCCTCGTTGCAGTAATCGCGGATGTTGCACACGGTGACGCCCGATTCCCGCGCCGCCGCGAGATCCACGTTGTTGGTGCCGGTGGCCGCGACCGCCACCAGCCTGAGCGCGCCGCCGGCGCCCAGCGCGCGGCGATCCAGCGGGACCTTGTTCGCAACGACGATTTCAGCGCCGAGAATACGGGCGGGAACCTCTTCGGCCGGCGTGCCGGCGTGCCAGTCCCAGCGCGGCAGACAGGCGGCCAGGGACGAGCGGTCGAGGTCGCCGTTGTCGACCGAGGCGAGATCCAGGAATACGCCGCGCACCTAGTGGCCTGTAACAGCTAATTCGGGAGATGGTTCGCGATGGAATGGTGGTGACTGGCTGCGACCTGGAGCGAGGCCGATAGCCGTAGCTATCGGCCGAGTGAAGACGCAGCCAGACGCCGCCAGACCGAGTGAGGCACTTCCGAATTGGCTGTTACAGGCCACTACTGCGTGCTGGTGGCCACGCTGACCGATTCGATGCCCACGGCGCGGGCCGCGTCGAGCACGGTCACCAGCGCCTCGGTATCGGCTTCCGGATGCGCGGCCACGATCAGCGGAGAGGTCGGCTTCTCGGCCTTTTCGCGCTCCAGGTTGGCCTCGACCGCGCGCGGCTCGAGGATGCGCCCCTTGACGCTGATCAGGCTGCTGCTGTCGATCTTTACGACGATCGGCCCCTTGTCCTGCTTCACTTCCTTCGGCGGCGCGCTGGACGGACGCGAGACCTCGAGACCCTTTTCCTTGACGAACGAGGTGGTGACGATGAAGAAGATCAGCATGATGAAAACGATATCCAACATCGGCGTGATGTTGATCTCGGCGTCGTCCTGGATGCGGTGTCTCTTTTTCATGATCGGTCCTACTCTACCGTCACCGATTTCGCGAGGTTGCGCGGCTGGTCGACGTCGGTGCCGCGCAGCACCGCGACATGGTAAGCCAGAAGTTGCAGGGGCACGGTCAGCACCACCGGCGCCAGCAGGGGTCCGCCGGTTTCCAGTTCGATGACCAGGCCGTGGCGCTCCTTGAAGCTCGACAGCGCCTGCGCGTCGGCGATGACGAACATCTCGCCGCCGCGGGCCCGCACCTCCTCGATGTTGCTGATCAGCTTCTCGAGCAGGCGGTTGTTGGGCGCCACCGCGACCACCGGCATGTCGTGGTCGACCAGGGCCAGCGGGCCGTGCTTGAGTTCACCGGCGGGGTAAGCTTCGGCGTGGATGTAGGAGATCTCCTTGAGCTTGAGCGCGCCCTCCATGGCGATCGGGTAATGGCTGCCGCGCCCCAGGAACAGCGCGTGGTGCTTTTCCACGAAATGCCCGGCCAGGCGCTCGATGCGCGCGTCCAGCAGCAGGGCCTGCGCGATGCGTTCCGGCAGCTGGTGCAGCTCGCGGACCCAGGCCGCCAGCTGCTCGCGGCCGACCCGCCCGCCGAGCTGCGCCAGTTGCAGCACGAGCAGCTGCAGCGCCACCAGCTGGGTGGTGAAGGCCTTGGTCGTGGCGACGCCGATTTCCAGCCCCGCGCGCGTCATCAGCACCAAGCCGGCCTCCCGCACGATGGAGCTTTCCGGCACGTTGCAGATCACCAGAGTGGCCAGGTAACCCGTCACTTTGGCGTGGCGCAGGGCGGCCAGGGTGTCGGCGGTCTCGCCGGACTGCGAAATGGCCACGAACAGCGTATTTTCCGGCACCACCGGGTTGCGGTAGCGGTATTCGCTGGCGACCTCCGCGGTGCAGGGAATGCCGGCCAGCTCCTCCATCTGGTAGCGCGCCACCAGGCCGGCGTGGTAACTGGTCCCGCAGGCCACGATGTGCACCTGCCGCACCTGTTTCAGGATGTCGTCCGCGCCCACGCCGAAGATGTTCGGCAGCACATGGTCGGCGCCGATCCGCCCCTCCAGCGTCTCGGCCACCGCGCGCGGCTGCTCGAAAATCTCCTTTTGCATGAAGTGCCGGTAGGCGCCGCGCTGCGCCGCGTCGGCCGCCAGGTCGGCCTCGGTGACGGGCCGCTCGGCCGCCTGGTCGTCGCGGTCGCGGATCTGGTAGCCCTCGGTGTCCAGCCGCACCACGTCTCCTTCATCGAGGTAGACGAAGCGGTTTGTGACCGCCAGCAGGGGATGAATGTCGGAGGCGAGGTAATGCTCGTCGAAGCCGATGCCGAGCACCAGCGGGCTGCCGGACCGGGCGCCGACGATCACCCCCGGCTCCTCGGCCCGCAGGACCGCGATCGCGAAGGCTCCGCGCAGGCGCCGGACGGCCGCGCGGACCGCCCCGAACAGGTCCATGCCCTCTACCGTGAGCCGGTGCACCAGGTGCACCATGACTTCGGTATCGGTATCGGACTCGAACACATAGCCGGCGGCCTGCAACTCGTCCCGTAGTTCCTCGTGGTTCTCGATGATGCCGTTGTGCACCAGGGCGATGCTGGCGCCCGACAGGTGCGGGTGCGCATTGACGGTGTTGGGCACGCCGTGCGTGGCCCAGCGCGTGTGCGCGATGCCGCAGTCGCCGGCGAGCGGGGTGGCCGCCAGCAGCGCCTCGAGGTCGCGGACCTTGCCCTGGGTGCGCAAACGGTCGATGGCCCCGTCATTTTGCAGCGCGATGCCAGCCGAGTCGTAGCCGCGGTATTCCAGCGCGCGCAACCCGGCGATCAGGATTCCGGTGACGTCGCGGTGGGTGGTGGCCGCTACAATGCCGCACATCCTAGGATCCTCGCTTCACGGGCCGTTTCCAGCCCTTGACCGTGGTTTGGCGGGGCCGGCTGACGGTCAGCGCGTCGGCCGGGGCGTCCTTCGCAATCGTCGAGCCGGCGCCGATGGTCGCACCGCGGTGCACCGTCACCGGCGCCACCAGCGCCGTGTTGGAGCCGACGAAGACCCCGTCCTCGATCACCGTGCGGTGCTTGTTGGCGCCGTCGTAGTTGCAGGTGATGGTGCCGGCGCCGATGTTCACCTGGCTGCCGATCTCGGTGTCGCCGAGGTAGCTCAGGTGGCTGGCCTTGCTGCCTTCCCCGAGGCGGGCATTCTTGGTCTCCACGAAATTCCCGATGCGGCAGCCGGCCGCGAGGACGGTACCCGGTCGCAGGCGGGCAAAGGGGCCGATGTCGCAGGGGCCGGTGGTGGTGACGCCTTCCAGCACGCTGTGCGCGTGTACCCGCGTGCCGGCCGCCAGGTCGCAGTTGCGCACGACCGCGCCCGGGCCGATCACGACGCCGTCGCCCAGCCGGTTGTCGCCCTCCAGCACCGCGTTCACCTCGATCAGCACGTCGGCCCCGAGTTCGACCCGGCCGCGGATGTCGACCCGGGCGGGATCGATGATCTGCGCGCCGGCGTCCATCAGCGCTTCGGCCCGGAGCGCCCGGTAGCGCCGCTCCAGCGCGGCCAGCTGGCGCCGGTCGTTGGCCCCCAGCAGGTCGCGCGCATCCGGCGCGAGCACGCCGCGAATGGCGGTCCGCTGGCCGTGCGCCATCGAGAAAATGTCGGTCAGGTAGTACTCGCCTTTGGCGTTGTCGCAGCCCAGGGCCCCGAGCCAGCCGCGCAGGCGGGCGGCCGCGGCCAGGATGATGCCCGTGTTCACCTCGTGGATCTTCCGCTGCTCCGGCGTTGCGTCGCGCTCCTCGACGACGGCGGTGATATCGCCGTCGAGGTCCCGCACCACGCGGCCGTAACCGGCCGGTTCGTCCACCACCATCGTCAGCACGGCCAGCGGGGCCTCGCGGCCTGCGGACATCTCGCGCAACGCGGGGAGCGGAACCAGCGGATGATCGCCCAGCAGGACCAGCACCGAGGCCGCGTCGGGGATGTGCGGCATCGCCTGCGCGAGGGCGTGGCCGGTGCCCCGCCGCTCGGCCTGCAACACCCAGTTGACCGCGTGGCCCGTGCAGGCCTGGCGCACGCGTTCGGCACCGTTGCCCACGACGACGTGGATCGCCGCGGGCTCCAGCGCGGCCGCAGATTCCAGCAGGTGCAGCAGCATGGGCCGCCCGCCCAGGGTATGCAGCACCTTGGGCAGGTTCGACTTCATCCGCGTCCCCTCACCGGCAGCCAGGACGACGACGTGCAGCGGGATGTGAGGGGGGGTGTGGGGAGGTTGGCTCATCCGGTGGTTCCCAGGCGGCGTTTCAGCGGGACAGTATAGCCCGATCGGGAAGTACGCTCTATCATGGGCGGCGTCATGCCTCGTTTTCCGCTATCCGAACAGTCTACCCTCCTGGCCACCCTGCTGGCCGTGCTGCTGGGCTTGCAACTGGCCTGGGCGCCGCCGGCGGCCGCCAACGACATTCCGGAATGGACCGCCAACCGCGGCCAACTGGTCCTGCAGGGCGTGCCGGAAATCCCCGCCGCGCTGGTCGAGCGCCTCAAGCAGTACCAGAACGTGCGCTCCGCCGCCTTCCTGGACTGGACCCGGAACGGCAAGGGCCTTTATATCAGCACCAATTTCGCCGACATCGACCAGGTGCACCGGGTGGACAGCCCGGGCGGCAGCCGGCGGCAGCTGACCTGGTACCCCGAGCCGGTCGGGCAGGTACTGCGCCAGCTGAACGGCGAGGTGCTGGCGATCACCATGGACGAAGGCGGCGGCGAGCGCGACCAGATTTTCCTGTTCGATCCGCGCACCGCGACGACCCGCAAGCTGAGCGACGGCGAGTCGCGCGACCGCCTGCTGCGCTGGAGCCGCGACGGCCGGTGGATGGCGTTCCAGTCCACCCGCCGCAACGGCAGCAGCAACGATCTGTGGATCATGGACCCGGAGCGGCCCGCTGAGGCGCGGCTGCTGCTCGAGGCGCCGCCGGGCACCTGGTACGGGCCGGCCGACTTCAGTGACGGCGGTCGCTACCTGCTGGTCCAGCAGTTCCTCAGCGTGTTCGATTCCCGCATCCACCTGCTCGACCTGCGGCAACAGGCCCTGCGGCTGGTCGCGGGCGGCGACCCGCAGAACCCGTCGGCCAACCGGGCCGTGAGCTTCGACCGGCGCGACGACGGCTTCTACTTCATCACCAACGTGCGCGGCCGCGCCGCGGAGCTGGCCTGGCAGTCGCTCGAGCCCGGCACACCGGCGCAATCGCTCACCGCGCGCATCGGCTGGGACGTCACCGATTTCACGCTCAGCCAGGACGGCAAACGGGGGGCCTTCGTCATCAACGAGGACGGCGCCAGCCGGCTCTACCTGCTGAATACGCGCAGCCGTGGCTACAGCCGGGTCGAGGATCTTCCGCTCGGCGTGGTCTCCGGCCTGCAGTTCAGCCCCGACGGCCGGCAGCTGGCGCTGACCCTCAGCACGTCCCACACGCCCAGCGACGTTTACGTGCTGCAGCTCGGCCGCCGCCCGGAGTCATCGCGCAACCTGGTGCGCTGGACCTTCAGCGAAGTGGGCGGGCTGGACGCCTCGCAGTTCGCCGAGCCGGAGCTGCTGCATTACCCCACCTTCGACCTGCGCGGCGAGAAGCAGCGCATGGTGCCGGCCTTCATCTACCGCCCGCCGGACAAGAAGCGGTGGCCGGGCCCGCGCCCGGTGATCATCCACGTCCACGGCGGCCCGGAAGCCCAGTATCAGCCGGCGTTCAGCAAGAACACCCAGATGTGGGTGGCGGAGCTCGGCGCCGCCGTGATCGCTCCGAATGTCCGCGGCTCGACCGGCTACGATCTCGAATACCTGGCCCTCGACAACGACTACCGCCGCGAGGACGCGGTGCGCGATATCGGGGCCCTGCTCGACTGGATCGCCGGGCAACCCGATCTGGACGCCGACCGCGTCGCGATCTATGGCGCGAGTTACGGCGGCTACATCGTGCTGGCGTCGGCCGTCCACTACAGCGACCGCCTGCGGGCCGGCGTCGACGTGGTCGGCATCAGCAATTTCGTCAGCTTCCTGGAAAACACCGAGGACTACCGGCGCGCGTTCCGCCGCTACGAGTACGGCGACGAGCGCGACCCGGAGATGCGCGCCTTCCTCGAACGCATCAGCCCGCTCAACAACGTCGAGCGCATCGGCATCCCGCTGCTGGTGGTGCAGGGCCGCAACGACCCGCGCGTGCCCGCCAGCGAGTCGGAGCAGATCGTGCAGGCGCTGCGCGATCGCGGGCGCCCCGTGTGGTACATCGAGGCGCTGAACGAAGGGCACGGTTACGATCGCAAGGAAAACCGCAATATCTACGAGCAGGCGGCCATTCTCTTCCTGCGCCAGTACCTGCTTGGGGAGAGTGGGGGGTCAGAGTAAAGCGCCAGAGTAATAACTCTGGCGCTTTACTCTGACCCCCAGTCTTCGAGCTTCCGTTTCGCCACGATGACGCCGTTGGCGTCGGCGTAGAGGTAATGGCCCGGCTCCATCAGGGCGCCGGCAAAGCGCAGCGGCACATCGCGCTGGCCCTCGCCGCGCTTGTCGGTCCGGACCGGGCAGGCGGCGAGCGCTTTGACCCCCAGGTCGAGCGTCGCCAGGATCTCGACGTCGCGCACGCAGCCATTCACCACCAGGCCCTGCCAGCCGTTCTCGACCGCGGCGGCGGCCAACAGGTCGCCCAGCAGCGCCCGGCGCAGGGAACCGCCGCCGTCGACCACGATGATCCGCCCGTGGCCGGGCTCGCGGACGATCTCGGCGACCAGGGAGTTGTCCTCGAAGCACTTGATGGTGACGACTTCACCGCAGAACCTGTGCTTGCCGCCGAAATCCCGGAATACCGGCTCGAAAACGGAAATCTCGTCCGGGTACCGGTCGCAGATGTCAGGCAGGGAATGGGTCATGGTTAAACATCATAATATGATCGACTCTTGGCAATGGGGAAATTCGACATGTTTGAGAACGAGGTGGTGTGGATTACCGGCGCGTCCTCCGGAATCGGCGAGGCGCTGGCGCTGCAATTCGCCGCCGCCGGGGCCAGGCTCGTGCTGTCCGCCCGGCGGGAATCGGAGCTCGATCGCGTCCGGCGGCTCTGCGCCGAAAGGGGGCTGGCCCCGGATCAGCTGCTGGTCCTGCCCCTGGACGTCACGGACCATCTCGCCATGCCCGGCGCGCTGGCCGGGGTCATGCAGCGGTTTGGCCGCGTCGACATGCTGCTCAATAACGCCGGCATTTCCCAGCGCTCGCGCTGTGTCGACACCGAGATGGAGGTCTACCGCCGCCTGCTGGAAGTCAACGTGTTCGGGCAGATCGCGCTGACCAAGCAGGTGTTGCCCCGGATGATCGAGCAGCGTAGCGGGCACATCGCCGTCACCGCCTCGGTCGCCGGCAAGGTCGGCGCGCCCTATCGCACCGGTTACTGTGCCGCCAAGCACGCCGTCATGGGCTTCTTCGACGCGCTGCGCGCCGAGGTGGCCGCGCAAGGCATCCGGGTGACGACGATCACGCCCGGCTTCATACGCACGGACATCTCGGTCAACGCCCTGCGCGGGGACGGCACGGAGTACGGGGAGCTCGACGCGGACATCGAAGGGGGCATGGACGTGGACCGCTGCGCGGCAGCCATCATGCGGGGATTCCTCAAGGGCAGGCCGGAAATCGCCGTCGGCAATGGGATGGAAATGCACGCGCTGTGGCTGAAGCGCCTGTTTCCCCGGCTGGTGTTCAAACTGGCCGCGAGAATGGCGTAGGACCGAGCGCGCGACGGCCCTGAATCGCGAACAAAGTTCGCTCCTACATTCCCGAACGACGTTCGGTCCTACTCGACGGTCTGGTTCAGATCGACGAAAAACCCGTTGGGGTCCAGGAAACGGAAACCCTCGACACGGAACACGCCGCCGTCGCCGCGTGGAAACTCGGTCACGCGCGGCTCCTCGACGAGCTGCACGCCCTCGACGCCTTTCAGTTTCTCGTACGCCACTTCCACGTTGTCGTGGGTCATGACCAGCACGCCCTCGCCGGGCCGCAGCGTCCGCCAGGGCGACCCGCCGGCCCGGACATCGAACTGGCCATCCGCCACCAGCTCCAGCAGCCAGTGCGGCCGGCCCGCCCGGCGCTCCGGCCGCGGCCCGCTCATGCGCGATTCCGCCGCCGCG
>Ga0105090_10000016_pt1 | contig 58156 bp, 47 predicted proteins | sample PPLLak3March2015_FD_79110 | JGI IMG/M metagenome (GOLD analysis project Ga0105090, IMG submission 79110) | Freshwater sediment microbial communities from Prairie Pothole Lake near Jamestown, North Dakota, USA - PPLs Lake P7 Core (1) Depth... | ecosystem: Environmental > Aquatic > Freshwater >...
CCGATCTCATCGACCAGCTCGACCTGGTGCTCGCGCTGCGCCTTGCTGCCGACCTTGACGTACGCCTCGGCGTAGCGCTGCGCGGTAATCGGGGTTTGCACAAGGCGTGCCACGCCTGCATCGAGATCTTCGGCCAGCTCATCGAGTTCGACGGCGAGCAACAGGGTCTCGATGGCGCGCGCCGGCAGCATGCGCGCGAGCTTCGGGACCACCTTCTGTGCCTCGGCATCGCGCTGCTCGAAGTCGCGTGCGCCGTAGAGCTCCTCCAGGAAGAACTCGCACGACTCACGATAGCGGTCGGACGAGAGCAGATCCGAGTACGTGCGGGCCAGCCGGTCGGACTGAAAAGCCTTGACCGCCAGCCAGCGCGCGCAGAGCGCAGCGTCGGCGTGCAGGCGCGAGCGCAACTCGATAACGCGACCGAGCGCGTCGGTCAGTTTCTTCTGTGTTGCCGGAGTTGCGGTGCCGAACACGGCAAGACGATCGCGGGCGACGGAACCTAGGCGGCGCGTTGTGCGCGCGGCGCGTAGCCGCGCGGTATGGCCGACAGCAGCTTGCGCGTGTACTCGTGCTGCGGATCGGCGTAGATCGCGTCCGACTCGCCGCGTTCGACGATCGCGCCCTCGCTCATCACGAGCATGTCGTCGGCCATGTACTTGACGACAGCCAGGTCATGGCTGATGAAAATGTAGGTCATGCCGAACTCGTCCTGCAGGTCGAGCAGCAGGTTCAGCACCGTCGCCTGCACCGAAACGTCGAGCGCCGACACCGACTCGTCGCAGATCACGACGTCCGGCTTCATCGTCAGGCAGCGCGCGATGGCAATGCGTTGCCGCTGTCCGCCCGAAAATTCGTGCGGATACTTGTACACGCTGTCGGCGGCCAGGCCCACGCGGCGCGACAGAGCCGCCGCCCGCTCGAAACGGTCTGCGTCGTTGTCGCCGATACCGTGGATCTTCATCGGCTCGGTCAGGATCTGGCCGACGGTGAAACGGGGATTGAGACTGGCGTAGGGATTCTGGAAGATGATCTGGATCTTGCGCCGGTAGGCCATCATCTCGGTGTCCGACAGCGTCAGCAGGTCCTTGCCCTGGTAGAGCACCTGCCCGGCGGTGGCCTCGACCAGGCGCATCAGCAGCATGCCGACCGTGGTCTTGCCCGACCCGGATTCACCGACCACGCCCAGCGTCCGCCCGGGGTAGAGCGTGAAGCTGGCGTCCTTGACCGCTTCGACCGTCTTGCGCGCGAAGAGGCCCGTCTTCAGCCGGTACTCCTTGCGCAGCCCCTTGGCTTCGATCAACGGCGCCGCCGCCGCGGCGCGCGCGATCCGCGGCTCGGTGACGACGATCTGCGACTCGGGCTTGCCCTGCATGAAGTCATCGATCACCGGCAGCCGCTTCGGCTTGACGTCCAGCCGCGGCCGGCACAGCAGCAGTGCCTTCGTGTAGGCATCCTTCGGCGCTTCGAAAATCTCCGCCACGCGGCCCTTTTCGCGCACCACGCCGTCGCGCATCACCACGACATGGTCCGCGATCTCGCCCACCAACCCGAGGTCGTGGCTGATGAAGAGCACGCTCATGCGATGGCGGTCCTGCAGCCGCTTGATCAGCTCGAGGATCTGGCGCTGCACGGTGACGTCGAGCGCGGTGGTCGGCTCGTCGGCGATCAGCAGCTTCGGCTCGCAGGCGATCGCCATCGCGATCATCACCCGCTGCTGCTGCCCGCCCGAGAGCTCGTGCGGATACGCATCGACGCGCGACTTCGGCTCCGGGATGCCGACTTCGGTCAGCAGCTCGACGACGCGATCACCCACCTGCTTGCGCGACAGGCCCATGTGGAGCTGCAGGACCTCGGCGATCTGCCAGCCGACGGTGAACACCGGGTTCAGCGACGACATCGGCTCCTGGAAGACCACGGAGATGTCCTTGCCCCGGATCGTTCGCAGCGAATCGATCGGTTCAGCCAGCAGGTTGCGGCCGCCGAATTCGACCCGGCTCTCCGGTCCGACGATCGCGTTCTCCGGCAGCAGGCGCACGATCGACATCGCCGACACGCTCTTGCCGGAGCCCGATTCGCCGACCAGCGCCACCGTGGCGTTCTCCGGCAGGTCGAAGCTGACACCGCGGACGGCCTCGGCAATGCGGTGCTTGCCCAGGCGGAACGACACCTTCAGGTCACGAACCGAAACGAGATTGGTCATGGCTATCTCAGTTTTGGGTCGAGGGCGTCGCGCAGCGCGTCGGTGAGCAGCGAGAACGCTGTAACGAAAAGCGCCATCGACACCGTCGTTGCGACCAGCTGCCACCAATGGCCCAGCACCAGCTCGGCCTGCGCTTCCGACAGCATCGTGCCCCACGACACCTGGTCGACGCGCACGCCGAGCCCGAGGAACGACAGGATGACCTCGGCCTTGATGAAGAACACCACGTGCAGCGAGAGTTGCACCAGGACGACGTGGCTGACGTTCGGCAGGATGTGGATGAACATGCGCGACAGATGGCTTGCGCCGATGGCCTCGGCCGCGCGAACGTACTCGCGCGTGCGGTGCTTCATGTACTCGGCACGCACCAGCCGGTAGATGCCGGTCCAGCCCGCCAGGCCGAGGATCAGGATCACCGTGCTGATCCCGCGGCCGAGCACCGCCGCGAACGCAAAGATCAGCAGGATCCCGGGGATCGACGTGAAGACGTTGTAGACCCACTCGAGGAAGTCGCCGATGCGGCCGCCGGCATACCCGGACAGCGCTCCGAGCATCGTGCCGATGAGAGTTGCCAGCACGGCCGCGAAGACGCCGACGAAGATCGAGATCTCGGCACCCTTGATGACCTTGGCAACGATGTCGCGGCCCAGGCGGTCGCCGCCAAACGGCAGCGTTTCAGCGCGCGGCGGATCGGTGATCTGGATCTTGGCAGCGCGTTCCGCCCATTCCTTGTACTTCGGCGCGAGCGGATCGATGTCCGATAGATCGACAGGCTTCGCATCCTTGGCGATGACGCTCGCGATCGGGTCCGTTCCCGTGGCCTGGGCGCGCGGACCGATGAACGACGGCGGTGCATCGGGCACGCCGACTTCCTTCTGCCAGTCGCCTGCCAGCAACCCGACGGCCGCCGCCAGGATCATGACGAGAAACCCCGCCACGACGGCCAGCGAAGCCATGCCGACCTTGTCGTTGGTCAGCCGCCGCCAGGCCGTCACCCAGACGCCCGCCGAGCGCTCGGAAGATGCCGCCTGGTATGCCTCGACTACCGTCGTCATCGCCGCCTCACTTCAGCACCACGCGCGGATCCACCAACTTGTACAGGATGTCGGCGCCCAGGTTGATCACCATCGTCAGCGCGGCCAGGTACACGGTGACTGCCTGGATCACCGGATAGTCGCTGCGGTTCACCGCCAGCAGCGTCTCGCGGCCCAGACCCGGAATCGAGAAGAAGGTCTCGATCAGGAACGAGCCGAGGAAGATCCCCGGCAGCTGAACCGCGACGTTGGTCAGCACCGGAATCATCGCGTTGCGCAACACATGGACGAACAGCGCCCGGTTCTCGGTCACGCCCTTGGCGCGTGCCGTCCGCACGTAATCCTGGTTGATCTCGTCGAGGAAGAAGCTGCGGTAGAGCCGCGTGTTCGGTGCGAGCGAGACGAAGGTCGCCAGCAGCACCGGCAGCACCGCGTAGTGCGTCAGGTTGGTCCAGAAGCTGTCGCTCCAGCCCTGCACCGGGAACCAGCCGAGATAAAAGCCGAACAGCCACTGGCCCACGATGATGTAGACCAGGAACGAGACCGACAGCATGACCGTCGTGATGATCATGATCGAGCGGTCGGTCAGCGACCCGCGCACGTAGGCCACCGCCATTGCCGCGACGATGCCCAGCACCGTCTCGAGGATCAGGATCGGCACCATCACCGTCAGCGTCGCCGGCAGGCGCGTGCGGAAGATGTTCGAGACAGCTTCCCCGGTAGCCCAGCTGTTGCCCCAGTTGAAGGTGAAGATCGACTTCACGAAGATCCAGAGCTGCGTGTACCACGGCTCGTTCAGGCCGAGCTGGGTCCGGATCGCCTCGATCTGCTCCGGCGTGGCCAGCAGACCGCCGAGGATTTCTGCCGGGTCGCCGCCGAACCATTTGAAGAGAAAGAAGACAAAGAGGATGACCCCGACCAGTGTCGGGATCATCTGCCACAGTCTGCGTAAGATATAGGCGCCCAAGGGGGCCGACTCTTTCTGTCGTTGCTTGCGCCCGCCTTGTGGCCCGGCGCGCGGAAGCGCGGATTATGCCGATGACTGCCCGGTAATCAAATTTGGCAGTTCCACCCCGGTCGACTGCATGAACGAAGACGTCTCGAAAACCCGACGCGCCTTTGCCCAGGCACTCGCCGCTTCACCGGTGGCGCTGGTGACCGGGCCGGCCCGCGGACAGAGTGAACCGGCTGGCGGGCAGAAGGTCCTGCGCTACGCCTTTCGCGTGGCCGAGAGCGGCTTCGATCCGGCGCAGGTCCAGGACCTGTACTCCAATACGGTGCTGTCGAACATCCTCGATGCGCCGCTCACCTACGACTTCCTGGCGCGCCCGGCGGTCATCGTGCCCAATACGGCCGCCGCACTGCCGCAATGGTCGGAAGACTTCACCACGCTGACGCTGCGGATCCGGCCCGGCATCTACTTCCAGGACCATCCGGCCTTTGCCGGGCGGCCACGCGAGCTGGTGGCGGCCGACTACGTCTACGCGATCAAGCGCTTCTTCGACCCGCGCTACAAGAGCCCGCGGCTGTACCTGCTGGAAAACGCACAGCTGCTGGGCATGGCGGACCTGCGCAGCGCCGCGTTGAAAGGCGGCCGCTTCGACTACGACCGCGAGGTCGAAGGCGTACGCGCACTCGACCGCTACACGCTGCAGTTGCGCTTTGCCCGGCCCAGCCCGCGCTTTCACCAGTACCTCGCCGACAACTCGTTCATGGGAGCGGTGGCACGCGAGGTCGTGGAGCGCTACGACGATAAGCAGATCATGGCGCATCCGGTCGGCACCGGTCCCTTCCGCCTTGCCGACTGGCGCCGTTCGTCGCGCATCGTGCTCGAACGCAATCCGGGCTACCGCACCGAGACCTACCGCGCGCAGCCTGCGGCGGGCGACGGCGAGGCAGCGCAGGTCGCTGCCCGCCTGGCCGGCCGCAGGTTGCCGATGATCGACCGAGTCGAGATCTTCATCGTTGAAGAGAACCAGCCGCGCTGGCTCGCCTTCCTCAACGGCGAGCACGATCTGGTCGACGAGATCCCCGTCGACCTCGCCAACCTGATCGTGCCGAACGGGCAGCTCGCGCCGAATCTGGCCAGGCGCGGCGTGCAGATGGACCGCACGCCCCGACCGAGCGTCGACATGGCGCTGTTCAACATGGAGCATCCGGTCGTCGGCGGACACGCTCCGCAGCAGGTCGCGTTGCGCCGCGCGATTTCACTTGCGTATTCCGCCGACGATGAAATCCGCCTCGTGCGCAAGGGACAGTCGGTGCCGTCGCAGTCGCCGGTGGCGCCGCTGACCACCGGCTTCGATCCGACCTTCCGCAGCGAGATGAGCGAGTTCAATCCGGCGCGCGCCAAGGCGCTGCTCGATGCGTTCGGCTACGTTGACCGCAACGGCGACGGCTGGCGCGAGCGCCCCGACGGCACGGCGCTGGTCCTTGAGATGGCGACCCAGCCGGACCAGCTGTCGCGCCAGCTCGACGAACTGTGGCGCAAGGCGATGACGGCGATCGGAATCGACATGCAGTTCAGGTCGGCCAAGTGGCCGGAGAACCTGAAGAACTCGCGCGCCGGCAAGCTGATGATGTGGCGCGTGGGCTGGAGCGCCACTCAACCTGACGGCGACACGTTTCTCGCGCTTGGCTACGGGCCGAACAAGGGCCAGGCCAACCACGCGCGCTTCGACCTGCCGGAATTCAATCGTCTCTATGCGCTGCAGCAGACGCTGCCCGACGGACCGCAGCGTGAGGCCGCTTTCTTCGATGCGAAGAAGCTCTTCGTCGCGTATGCGCCGTACAAGTTCCTCGGCCACCGCATCGATACCTCGGTCGCGCATCCGTGGATCGTCGGCTATCGTCGGCACCCGTTCATGCGTGACTTCCTCAAGTACATCGACATCGTGCCCGACGCGAACGCCCGGACGGCGGCCTGATGCGCCCCATGCCCTTTTCACCAGCACGCCGGGCGACGCTGCAGGCCGCCGCACTCTTGGGACTCGGCGTGCCGGGCGTTGCGGCGCGCGCCGCGAGCGGCGAGAAAGTCCTTCGCTACGCCTTCGAAGTCAGCGAGACCGGCTTCGATCCCGCGCAGCTCAGCGACTTGTACTCCCGCATCGTCACCAGTCATATCTTCGACGGCCTGTACGACTACGACTACCTGGCGCGACCGTTCCGGATCGTGCCGAACACCGCCGACGGCATGCCGGAGGCGTCTGACGACTTCCGCGTCTGGACCATCCGCATCAAGCCCGGCACCCTGTTCCAGGACGACCCGGTGTTCAAGGGCAAGCCGCGCGAACTGGTCGCCGAGGACTACGTGTACTCGATGAAGCGGTTCTTCGACCCCCGCTGGAAGGCGCCGACCTACGCCACGCTGGCAGAGTCCCGCTTCGTCGGCATGGCGGCGCTGCGCGACGACGCCTTGAAGAACAAGCGCCCGTTCAACTACGACACGCGGGTCGAGGGCCTGCGCGCACTGGACCGCTACACAATCCAGTTCCGGGTCGAGCGACCGCTGCCGCGGTTCCTGCAGGTCATCGCCGGCGGCGACCTGTATGGCGCTGTCGCGCGGGAAGTGGTAGAGGCGTACGGCGACGCGATTCCCAGCCACCCGGTAGGCACCGGACCGTTCCGTCTCGCCGACTGGCGTCGATCGTCCAAGATCGTGCTGGTACGCAACCCGACCTATCGTGACGTCACCTACGACGCCGCGCCGGCGGCCGATGACACCGAGGGTCAGGCGCTGCTCGCGCGCTTCAAGGGACGCAAGCTGCCGATGATCGACCGCGTCGAGGTTTCGATCATCGAGGAGACGCAGCCGCGCTGGCTGTCGTTCCTGAACCAGCAGCAGGATCTGCTCGAACGGCTGCCGTTCGACTTCATGAACATCGCCGCGCCCAACGGCGTACTGGCACCGCACCTGGCGCGCCGCAACGTGCAGATGTGGCGCACGCTGAACGCCGACGTCACGCTGACCTACTTCAACATGACCGACCCGGTCGTCGGCGGCTACGAGCCGGCCAAGGTCGCGCTGAGGCGGGCCATTGGCCATGCCATCAACGTCGAGCAGGAAATCCGACTGTACTGGCGCGGACAAGCGGTGCCGGCGCAGTCGGGGCTGATGCCGCACACGATGGGCTACGACCCCGGCTTCGTCAGTGAAACCGCACGCTACGACCTGCCACGCGCCAAGGCGCTGCTCGACATGTACGGCTATGTCGACCGCGACGGCGACGGCTGGCGCGAGCAGCCCGACGGCTCGCCGCTGGTGCTGGAGTGGTACACGACTCCGGACCAGCGCGCGCGGCAGCGCGACGAGCTGCGCCGCAAGGATCTCGCGGCGCTCGGCATCAGGATCGAGTTCAAGTCCGCCAAGTGGCCGGAGAACCTGAAGAACGCGCGTGCCGGCAAGCTGCAGGTGTGGAACCTCGGCTACTCGGCGGCCGCGCCCGACGGCCAGTCCTCGCTCGACCGTGGCGCCACGATCCACTTCGGCGGGCAGAACCTGGCGCGCTATTCGAACAAGCGCTTCGACGAGATCTACGAACAGATCCGCGTGCTGCCCGACGGACCCGAGCGCGAGCAGTTGTTCCGCGAAACCAAGCGCATGATGGCCGTCGACGCGCCGTATCGATTCGGCGTGCACCGAATCCTGACCGACCTGGCCTGGCCGTGGCTGATCGGCTTCCGGCGGCAGCTTTACTCGAACACTTTCTGGCAGTACGTCGACATAGACACCGAACTTCAGTCGAAGCTGATCGCATGACATCCCGCAATCCGCCCTCCGCGCGCCGGCGCGCGACACTCAAGGCGATGGCCGCCGCCACGCTCGGCCTGCCACCTCTGGCCGAGGCGCAGTCCACTCCTGCAAAGGTCCTGCGCTACGCCTTCCCTATCGCCGAGTCCGGCATGGATCCGGTTGCACTATCCGATCTTTACTCGCGCATCCTGACCGCGCATATCTTTGAGAATTTCTACGACTACGATCATCTGGCACGGCCTTTCAAGATCCGCCCCTGCACCGCGGACGGCATGCCGGAGATTTCGGAAGACTTCCGCACCTATACGGTCCGCATCAAGCCGGGCATCTTTTTCCAGGACGACCCGGTCTTCAAGGGCAGCAAGCGCGAACTGGTCGCGCAGGACTATGTGTATTCGTGGAAGCGCTTCTTCGACCCGCGCTGGAAGGCACCCGCGTTTGCCACGCTCAACGAACTGAAGATGCTGGGGATGGGCGCGCTGCGCGACGCCGCCATCAAGGACAAGAAGCCGTTCAACTATGACACCGAGGTCGAAGGCATGCGCGCACTCGACCGCTACACGGTGCGCTTCCGCTTTGCCGAGCCGCAGCCACGCTTCATCCAGACCATGGCCGGCGGCGACCTGTGGGGTGCGGTGGCCCGCGAGGTGATCGAGGCCTACGGCGATGACACCGCAGCGCACCCGATCGGCACCGGGCCCTTCCGGCTGGCCGAATGGCGCCGCTCGTCGAAGATCGTGCTGGTGCGAAATCCAACCTACCGCCAGCGCGTTTACGACTGCGAGCCCAACGCCGACGATGCCGAGGGTCAGGCGCTGCTTGCGAAGTTCAAGGGCCGCACGCTGCCGATGATCGATCGTGTCGAGGTCTCGGTGATCGAGGAGCAGCAGCCGCGCTGGCTGGCGTTCCTGCAGAAGCAGCAGGACCTGCTGGACCGGCTGCCGCCCGAGTTCATCAACCTCGCAATTCCCAACAACCAGCTTGCGCCCAACCTGGCGCGACAGGGCATCCGCATGTACCGGATGCTGGCGTCGGACGTCACGCTCACCGTCTACAACATGGAGAATCCGGTGATCGGCGGGTACGCCCCGGAGAAGGTCGCCCTGCGCCGCGCACTGACGCTGGCGACCAACACCGACCAGGAGATCCGCCTGATCCGCAAGGGCCAGGCAATCCCGGCCGAGTCGCCGCTGCCACCGAACACCACGGGCTTCGATCCCGCCTTCCGTGGTGAGAGCTATGACCCGAAGAGGGCGCGCGCCCTGCTCGACACCTACGGCTATGTCGACCGCGACGGCGACGGCTGGCGCGAGCAGCCCGATGGCTCGCCGCTGGTGATTACGATCTCCACGCAGCCGGACCAGGCCTCGCGCCGACTCGACGAACTGCAGCGCAAGGACTATTCCGAGATCGGCATCAAGGTGGAGTTCAAGCAGGCCAAGTGGCCCGAGAACCTGCGCAATGTGCGCGCCGGCAACTACATGGTCTGGGGCGTGGGCTCGTCGGCCGCGGCGCCGGATGGCCAGCCGGCGTTCGACCGCGCGGCCAGCATCCACAAGGGCGGGCAGAACCTGGCGCGCTTCAACAACAAGGAATTCGACGCCATTTACGCGCGCATGAGCGTCATCCCGGACGGGCCGGAGCGCGAGCAGCTGTTCTACCAGGGCAAGCGGCTTCTCGCCGCCTACGCGCCCTACAACAACGGCGTGCATCGCATCCTCACGGACCTGGCTTGGCCCTGGCTCGCCGGGTTCCGCCGGCCCCCGTACTGGCTCGCATGGTGGCAGTACGTCGACATCGATGCCGAGCAGCAGGCGAAGGCGATCAAATGAACAACCAGGCCGGCCCGGTGCCCCCTGAACCGACAACGGACGAGTCGCGACGAGCCTTTGTGCTCGGCTCCGCCGCGACGACGAGCGCACTGGCCCTGCTGCCAACGCGCACGCTTGCGCAACTCGCCGCCCGCCCCAAGACGCTTTACTGGTCGTTTCCCTCAGCCGAGACCGGTTTCGACCCGGCCCAGGTTTCGGATCTCTACTCGAACACCGTGCTGGGCAATATCTTCGAGCCGCCCCTGCAGTACGACTTCCTGGCGCGTCCGGCCCAGCTCACCCTGCGCACGGCTGCCGAGATGCCGCTGGTCTCGGAAGGGGATCGTGTCTTCACGGTGAAGCTTCGCCCGGGCATCTATTTCCAGGATGACCCGGTCTTCAAGGGCAAGCGTCGGGAAATGGTCGCGGCTGACTGTGTCTACCAGTTCAAGCGCAACTTCGATCCACGCTTCAAGAGTCCGCACTACGCGGCGTTGTCGAACGCAAAGCCCCTGGGCCTGGAAGTCCTCCGCACCGAGGCTCAGAAAACCGGTCGCTTCGATTACGACCGGCCTGTCGACGGCATCCGGGTACTTGATCGCTACGTTTTCGAAGTCCGCCTGGCCGAGCCCGATCCGCGCTTTATCTACAACTTTGCCTTTGCCAACTACTTCAGTGCCGTCGCGCGCGAAGTCGTCGAGTCGGTCAGCGAAACGGAGATCCAGGCACGACCAGTCGGCACTGGACCCTACAGGCTCGCCGATTGGCGGCGCGCGTCGCGCATCATCCTCGAGCGCAATCCGACCTACCGTGAAGAGACCTATACCGCGACACCGTCGGCGGACGACGTGCGCGGGATCGAGGCGGCCCAGCAGTTGGCAGGCAAGCGATTACCGATCATCGATCGGATAGACATCTCGATCATCAACGAGACGCAGCCACAGTGGCTCGCATTTCTCAACGGCGCACTCGATGTTGGTTCCCCGGGAGAGCTGCTTAACACGGCCGCGCCGAACGGGCGCGTTGCCCCAGCCCTGGCCAAACGCGGGATCTGGGTCGACCGCTACGTAAATGCCGACATCATCATCAGCTACTTCAACATGCAGGATCCGCTCGTTGGAGGCTACACGCCTGCGAAGGTGGCTCTGCGTCGGGCAATAGCCCTGGCTTACGACCTCAGGCGCGAAATCCGTGACCTCCGTCGCGGCCAGATGGTGCCGGCGCAGTCAGCGGTGCCACCCGGCGTGTGGGGGTTTGATCCAACCTTTGTCAGTGACATGGGCCAGTTTGACCCGGTTCGCGCCAACACGCTGCTGGACACGTTCGGCTACCGCGACACCAACGGCGATGGCTGGCGCGAGCAGCCGGATGGCAAGCCGCTGGTCGTGGAATACGCAACCCAGGGCGATCCGTTCTCGCGGGCACTGAACGAACTCTGGCAGAAGGCCTTTGATCTCGTCGGTATCCGCGTCAAGTTCAACATCGGCCAATGGCCCGAGCAGGCCAAGTCGGCGCGCGTCGGAAAGCTGATGATGTGGGGGCTGGGGTGGAGCGCCACCGAGCCTGACGCCGAGACCTTTTACAACCTGGGCTTCAGTCCCTATATCGGCGCTGCCAACTACGCCCGGTTTGAGCTGCCCGCCTACGACGCACTATGCAGCCGACAGGCGACGTTGCCCAATGGCCCGGAGCGCATGGCCGCCATGTACGAAATGAACCGGTTGATGGTGGCATACATGCCGTACAAGTTCCACGGCCATCGGATCCTCAACTCTTTCGTCCATCCCTGGGTCATCGGGTATCGCAGACACCCTTTCGCGCGCGACGCATTCAAGTGGTTCGACATCGACGCGGACCGTCGCGCGCGCGACATCGGGTAAGGCTGGCAGGCTGCCCTTCAAGGGCCCCACATGACCGCACTTAGTCGTAGACGGCTGATCCAGGTCGGCGCCGTCCTCGCCGCTGCCCCGGCGGCCGGTGTCCTGCCTGGCAGCGCCCATGCGGCGCGGCCCACCAACGGTGCGAAGACACTGCGAGTCGCCTTTCCCGCCGCAGAGACCGGCTTCGATCCCGCGCAGGTGCAGGATCTCTACTCGCGCACCGTCATCGGCCACATCCTTGACGCCCCGCTCGAATTCGACTTCATGGCGCGGCCCGCGGCTTTGCGCGCGAACACGCTCGTTGCCCTGCCCGAGGTCTCTTCCGACTACCGGACCTTCACGTTTCGCCTGCGCCCCGGGATCTACTTCCAGGACGACCCGGTGTTCAAGGGCCAACGGCGCGAACTCGTTGCGGCCGACTATGTGTATTCGTGGAAGCGCATCTACGACCCGCGCTGGAAGAGCCCGATGCTGTTCGTGCTGGAAAACAGCAAAGTGCTCGGACTGAGCGAACTGCGCGCGGCGTCGCTTAAGGGCAAACGCCCCTTTGACTACGACACGGCCGTCGAAGGGCTGCGGGCGCTCGACCGCTACACGTTGCAGCTGCGGCTCGCAGAACCGAATCCGCGCATCATCTACAACTTTGCCGACGCATCGCTGTTCGGAGCGATCGCGCGCGAGGTTGTCGACGCCTACGGTGACGACATCATGGCGCACCCGGTGGGTACCGGACCGTTCCGACTGGCCGCCTGGACGCGCTCGTCGCGCATCGTGCTCGAACGCAATCCGACCTTTCGGGAGGAGCGCTACGACTTCGAAGCCGCCGCCGATGCGCCGCAGCTTGCGCCGGAAGCGGAGCGGCTGAAGGGTCGCCACCTGCCGCTGGTCGACCGTGTCGAGATCGCCGTCATCGAAGAGTCGCAGCCACGCTGGCTCGCGTTCCTGCAGGGGGAACTCGACATCCTCGACCCGGTGCCTGTCGATCTGGCGCGCGTCGCGGCACCAAACGGGAAGCTCGCGCCCTTCCTCGAGCGCAAGGGAGTCAAGGCACTCCTGACGCCGATGTCGGACATCACGCTCAGCTACTTCAACATGGAGCACCCGGTCGTCGGCGGCTATGCGCCAGAAAAGGTTGCGCTGCGGCGCGCCATTGCACTGGGCTTCGACGGCCGCGAATACATCCGCAGCATCTTCAGCGGTTTCGGCGTGCAGGCCGAATCGCCCTTCATCCCTGCGACCTACGGGTACGACCCCGCCTACCGCACGCCGATGGCCGAGTACAACCCCGCGCGCGCCCGTGCACTGCTGGACACTTACGGCTACGTCGACCGCAATGGCGACGGCTGGCGCGAGACGCCCGAGGGCCAGCCCCTGACGCTGGAAATTGCCGCCACCAACACGCAGCGCGACCGCAGCGCCAATGAGCTGTGGACGAAGTACATGAACGCACTGGGCCTGCGCACGAAGTTCCGCGTGGCCCAGTGGCCCGAACTCGTGAAGCAGTCGATGGCTGGCCAGTTGATGATCTGGGGCTACGCCTGGCAGGTCGGCCAGCCCGACAGCGACACGATCTTCGGCATGGCCTACGGCCCAAACACCGAATCGATCAACGATGCTCGCTTCAACCTGCCCGCCTACAACCGGCTGTTCGAGCAGCAGCGCGTCATGCCGGACGGACCGGAGCGTCTCGCGGTGCTGCGCGAAGCAACGCGCCTGATGGTGGCCTACATGCCGTACCTGCTCCACATGCACCGCATCTATGTCGATCTCGCGCAGCCCTGGGTCATCGGGTTCCGCCGGCATCCCTTCACGTCGCGTCGCTGGTCCTGGATCGACGTCGACACCGACCTGCGCGCAGCCCGGGGGGCGTGATGCTGGCACGCATGCTGCGCATTGGTGTCGGCCTCGAAGCACTCGCCGCCATCACTCTCGTCACTGTGCTCGGGGCTTGGATGGTGCCGCCGCTTGCCGTGGCGATCATCCTCATGTTCCCGATCGCAGTGCACGGCATCCCGCTGGCGATCGAGTTCATCACGGGCGCCATCGTCGACCGCCGCCCGGTCGCGCGACTAGGGCCGCTTGCGCTGTTGAAGGTCTGGCTCGCCGAGACATGGCGCTCGTTCAAGGTCTTCAATATCGATCAACCGTGGCGTGCGGACTATCCGGAGCCGGATATCGTGCCGCAGCCTGGCCGGCCGGCGGTGCTCTTCATCCACGGCTACATGTGCAACCGGGGCACGTGGCGTCCGTGGCTCACGTCGGGCGGGCTGGCCGTCCGCTGGAACTGCGCAACGGTGAACCTGGAACCCGTGTTTGCCGCGTTGGACCGCTATCCCGAACTGATCCACGCGGCGATCGAGCGCCTGCGTGCCGCATCCGGCGCCGAGCGCGTGACGCTGGTCTGTCACAGCATGGGTGGGCTTGCCGCCCGTGCCTACCTGCGCGCCTACGGCCCTCACGCCGTCGGGCGCGTCGTGACGATCAGCACGCCCCATCACGGCACGCTGTTCGCGCGGCTCGGGCACGGCGAGAACACCCGCCAGATGCGCCGCGCCTGCGAATTCGTCCGTCAGTTGGCTGCGAGCGACGAGCCGGTCGAGTTCATCTGCTTCGCCAGCCACCACGACAACATGATCGTCCCGCGCGACGGCCAGGTCCTCGACAGCGCCGAGGCCGTCTGGTTCGAACGGATCGGGCACTTGGCGATGACCGACAACGATGAAGTGCGGGCCAAACTGATTGAGGTGGTCGAACGACCCTTGCCTCAAGCGACGGCCCCACGTAGCGGGGCCGCGAATTAGCCGGGGCGAGTGTTGGCTCATACCCTCGGCGATCGAGCCCCGGGCCCATCGGATGACAGACGCCAGGCTTCGGCCCCTGCGACCGCCCCCAAATAAAATCTCGATGACCGACTGGCTCGTGGTGACCGCCGCTCCGGAACAACACATGAACCTCGCAACGCCAGCCGTTGGGAAGGCTCCTCCTTTGCAATGCCCTTGCCGGCTCGCACGTTGCTAGCCATGCTGAGTTGGCTCGACCGCCTGGCGTGGATCTGGTTGCTGCCGTTGGCGGCCTGGATGGCCATTGCGCCGATCACGCCCGAGCCCCATCTGGTCGAAAAGTTGCGCCTTCTGTTCCAGGGTGCTCTGGTCCGCCCGCTCGACATCTTCGACCTGGCCATGCATGCGGCGCCGCTGCTCCTGGTGGCGCTCAAGCTTTGGCGGCAGTGGCGTGCGCGCCGGCCCTGATACCAACGGGCGTGCGGTGCGGAAAGGCATCGCAGCAATGCACTTCAGCGCGCGGCGGAATCTGGGCGAACTTTAGGTCGGGTCGCAGCCCGACCCCATGCCGCGTCACGGCCGTCCGGAAGCAGCCGTCGACTTGCTGCAGGAAGCTGACCGCGACCCGATCCGCAGGACGCGGCCCCGTTCCGACGTTTCCGAATGCCTGATCGAGTGACCTGTCCATCTTGGTCATCGGTCGTTCGCGGGTGAGGCGCGCTCAGCCGCGCATGTCGAGCACTAAGCCCTCCCGCGCGTCGGCGCGGCCGGCCAGCATGTCGCGATAGGCCTGCAGCGCCGCCTGCGCGCCAGACCGCATCACGATGCGCACCCAGCCGTGCTCGTGCACCTCGCCGAGGAACTGCGCCCAGGCCTGCCCCATGCGCCGCTGCAGTTCGGCCGCGCCCCAGCCCTGCGGCGGCGGAGCGCTGCGCGCCTTCGCCTGAGCGGGCGCGAAGAACAGCACCGGGCGCGGGCCGGGAAGGTCGCGCGCAGAGCCGAGCGCGCTCCAATGCGTGCCGCCGATGGAGCTGCTGAACTTCAGCGCGTCGGCGAAGTGAGTGTGAATGCGACGGCGCAGCTCGGCGTCGCCGGCAAAATCGACGTACACCGTGGGCGTCTGCTGCTCCAGGGTGCGCAATTGGTCGTAGGTCAGCACCGCGTCGTAGCAGCCGAGCGAGCGCACGAACTCGACCGGCGCGGCCGAGGTCAGTCCGACGATGCGCGGGGCGCCCGGCATTCCGCGGCGCTTGGACAGGCAGTACGCAGTGCCCTGCGCCGTCTTGCTCGACGCGCTGGACAGCAAGACCTGGCCGGCGCCGAAGAATTCGTTGTCGGCCAGGAAGTCGTCCAGGAGAAACGCCGTCAGGAACAGGGGCCGCAGCACCGCCTGCATCCCTTCGAGTTCCGGCCTCCAGGCGGGATCGGCATCGCAGAAGACGTACTGGTTGTAGACGGCGGCGAGTTCCTGCCGATGCGCCGAGCCATCGACAAAGCCCGAGGCCGACACCTTCGAAGGCGCGACCACAAGATGCGTGCCCGCCGGGTAGTAGCCCCAGACGCGGCGGCCGGGTGCCACGCCCTCGGCCCGCGACTCGGACACCGTCGCGAAGCCCCATACCGGCAGGCAACCGAGCGTGGCGTCACCGGCAGGGAAGAACTGCCAGTACTTCATCGCTTCGCCGAAGGCGGCGTAGGTGATGTTGTTGGCCGTGAGCGAGAACGCCTCGACCGCCAGCCGCGCCTGGCCGGGCGCGAGCGGCCGCTGCGCCGGCGCGTCGGGGTCGGCGCCGACGTGCGCCTGACCCAGCTCTGCGCGGGCGATGAAGAGGCGTTGGCCTTGCTCGCTCATGGCTTGGCTCCCTGGAGTCGTTGGAGCCTCGCATCTTCTCACCTTGCCGCCTTTGAGCGCGGCCGGCCTGGCCCGTGCGCAGCCTCTTCCTCGCCGACACCGGGCTGGTCGCCTATGCTCGCCCTTGATCGTTCAGGAAAGGGCCGCGGCATGCATGCCGATCACATCGAGACCGACTACCTCATCATCGGCGCCGGTGCCGTAGGTCTGGCCTTCGCCGACACGCTGCTTGCCGAGACCGACGCGCACATCACCCTCGTCGACCGGCGCGGCAAGCCCGGCGGTCACTGGAACGACGCCTATGGCTTTGTCACTCTGCACCAGCCGTCGTCGTTCTACGGTGTGAACTCGATGCCGCTGGGCAGCGGCCGGCGCGACACGATCGGGTTGAACCGCGGCCTGTATGAGCTGGCCTCGGGCGCCGAGGTCCTCGGCTACTTCGACCGCGTGATGAACCAGCGGCTGCTGCCCAGCGGCCGCGTCAGCTACCACCCGCTGAGCAACGTACTCGAAGACGGATCGATCGAATCGCTGCTGTCGGGGCAGCGCACGCAGGTGCGCGTGCGCCGCAAAACGGTGGACTGCACCTACTTCAGCCCCGAAGTGCCGGCCACGCACACGCCCAAGTTCGAAGTGGGCACGGGTGTGCGGATGGTGCCGCCGAACGCCCTGCCGGCGTTGTGGCCGTCGGTCGAGCGTGGCGCGCCGGCGCCGCGGCGCTTCGTGGTCATCGGCTCCGGCAAGACCGCAATGGACACCTGCGTGTGGCTGCAGCAGTGCGGGGCGCCCGCCGAGGCGATCCAGTGGGTGGTGCCGCGCGACTCCTGGGTCGTCAACCGGGTGGGCACGCAGAACGGACCCGAATTTTTCTTCGAGGCCGTGGGATGCCAGGCCGACCAGCTCGAAGCCTTCGCCGAGGCCACGACCGTCGACGATCTCTACCTGCGCCTGGAAGCCTGCGGTGCGCTGATGCGCATCGATCCGCAGCGCAAGCCGCAGATGTTCCACTTCGCCACGCTGGCGCCGGGTGAGCTGGAGGTGCTGCGCCGCATTCGCGATGTCGTGCGCATGGGCCACGTCCAGGCACTGCGCGCCGGCGAAATGGTGCTGCAGCAGGGTCGCGTGGCGGTGGCGCCCGGGACACTGTTCATCGACTGCACCGCCTCGGCCGTGCGCTTCAAGCCCGGCACACCCGTGTTCGACGGCCGGCGGATCACGCCGCAACTTCTGCGCCCACCCTTGGTGACCTTCAGCGCCGCGCTCACGGCCTACGTGGAGGCACACTACGAGGACCCCGCGCACCAGAACCGCCTGTGCTCGCCGGTGCCGTTCCCGCATGCGCCAGAGGGCTACCCGCGCACGATGCTCGTGGCGCTGACGAACCAGTACCACTGGAGCCAGGACAAGGCGTTGCGCGACTGGATCCACCACAGTCGCCTTGACCACCTGGCGCCGCTGGTGGGCACCGTGGGCAAGGACGATGTCGAGAAGCAGGCCGTGCTGGCGCGCCTGCATGGGCAGATCCGCGCCGCGGCGGCCAACCTGCCCAGGCTGGTGGCCTCTGCCGAAGCTATGGCAACCTGAAGTGACGTTGACGAGCCGCCACGCACGCGCGGGTGGCGGCGCGGAACGGCTACCCAGAGGGCAGATCGCGCTACTCGCGTCGAAGCGGGCGCACGTCAGGCACGGGGGAACACCGCCCCGCGCCGTCGCCGCCGAAAGGCGATGCTAGAAATGTATTCCGCGCATCAGGTTCGCAAATGCGATCTGATCGGCCGTGGGTTTCGCCTTCTCCCCTTCCTTCCCGCCCTTGGCGGCATCGGAGTCCGGGAACATGCGGAACGTCGTGTTCATCATGATCTGCGCGATCCGCGGTGCAAGCGCATGCAGTACCGCCCCGAAGATGCCGAGCCGCGTGGCGATGCGCACGGGTTTGTAGACGATCGCGCGCACGATGAGATCGCCCGCTTCTTCCGGCGAAAGCGTCGGCACGTTCTGGTAGAGCTTGGTCGGCGCGATCATCGGCGTGCGCACCAGCGGCATGTTGATCGTCGTGAACTTGATACCGACGTCGGCAAACTCTGAGGCCGCGCACGCGGTCCAGGCATCGAGTGCAGCCTTGGAGGCCACGTAGGCCGAAAAGCGCGGAGCGTTGGTCAGCACGCCGATCGACGAGATGTTGATGACGTGTCCCCGTCTCTTGGCTGTCATGTGGGGTAACAGGCCCATCGTCATCCGGAGCGCACCGAAGTAATTGATCTGCATGGTGCGCTCGTAGTCGTGGTAGCGATCGAAACTGGACTCGATGCCGCGACGAATCGACCGGCCGGCGTTGTTGACGAGGAAGTCCGCGCCCCCGAGCTTCTCGATAATCCACGCGGTGGCCTTGTCGACGCCCTCGTTGCTGGCCAGGTCGGCCGAGTGCGTGACGACCTTGCCGCCGTTCTCATTGGCGCCGAGGCCGTCCTCGATCTCCTTTTTGGCAGCGGCAAGCTTTTCCGGGTCGCGCGCAATGATGACGGTCGTCGCGCCGGCCTGCGCAATCTTGTGCGCAGCGGCCAGCCCGATGCCCGACGAGCCGCCGGTGATCACGACCACCTTGCCCTGCACCTGCCCCTTCAGCGTGCGGTCGATGAACAGGTCCGGATCGAGGTTGCGTTCCCAGTAGTCCCACAGGCGATAGGCGTAGTCCTCCAGTCGCGGGCACTCGATCCCCGTGCCCTTCAACGCGGCGGTTGCCTCGCGCGCATCGAAGCGGGTTGGGTAGTTGACGAAGCCCAGCAGGTCCTCAGGCAGTCCCAAGTCCTTCATCACGGCATTGCGGATGCGCCGCACCGGCGTCAGTGCCAGCAGGCCCTTTTTCACGCTACCCGGGATGAAGCCCACCAGGGCCGCGTTGATCCGCAGCGTGAACTGCGGTGCATGCGCGGCCTTGGCGAAGATGTTGAGGACGTCGCCCACCCGGTACGGCGTCGGATCGACGATGTGAAACGCCTTCTTGTTGCCTTCCTTGGCGTGCGCGATGTGGTCGATCGCATCGACCACGAAGTCCACCGGCACCACGTTGATGCGTCCGCCCTCGATGCCTATGGCCGGCATCCAAGGCGGCAGCATGCTGCGCATCTTCTGGATCAGCTTGAAGAAGTAGTACGGACCGTCGATCTTGTCCATCTCGCCGGTCTTGCTGTCGCCGACGACCATGCCCGGCCGGTACACGCGCCAGGGCATCTTGGATTCCTTGCGGACGATCTTCTCCGAGTCGTGCTTGGTGGCGAAGTACGGGTGATCGAGGTTCTCCGCCTCGTCGAACATGTCCTCCCGGAACACGCCTTCGTAGAGACCGGCGGCGGCGATCGACGACACATGTTGGAAGAGTCCTGCCTTGATCTCGTTGGCCAGTGCGACGGTGTTCTTCGTGCCGTCGATGTTGGCGACGATCTGGCTCTCTGCGTCCGCCTTGAGGTCGTAGACCGCCGCCAGGTGGAAGACATGCTTGACCTTGCCCACGAGCTTCTTCTGGTCTGCCTTGCTGACTCCCAGCAGCGGCTTACCGAGATCACCGACGATGGGGACCGCCCGTTCCTCGGTGGCATCCCAGTACTCGAGCAGCGCCGGGACCTTGCCGAGGCTCTCTTTCCGGACCAGGAAGTAGACCGTCGTGCCGCGACGGGCGAGCAATTTCTTGACAAGGCGCTTGCCGATGAATCCGGTGGCGCCGGTGACGAAGTACGTCATCGGGTGTCTCCTCCTGGGGCCAAGGCGTGTTCTGGTTGTACGGATCGCGCGGCAGTTTAGCGCCAGCGCCAGCGCCGCTAGAGCCGAGGCTCTATGCAGTTTGTTGAATCGGGTGCTCGGCGCCTCCTATGCTTCGGCCATCAGTCAACTTTCCCGCGAGGCAAGGAGTCGAAATGGTCAAGAAGCTCAAGGCGATGGCGAGCAAGTCGCACAGCGAGAGTCAGTTGCGCGCCGCCGTGAAGGACTCCGCCCAGGAGATCTGGCTGGCGGGCCTCGGCGCCTTCTCCAAGGCGCAGGAAGAGGGCCAGAAGGTTTTCAAGGCGCTCGTGCGCGAGGGCACCAGCATCCAGAAGCGGACCATGAAGGTCACCGAAGATAAGGTCAACGACGTGACGGCAAAAGTGACGCAAGTGGCGGCCGGGCTGCAGAAGCAGGCCAACGGCACCTGGGACAAGCTCGAGACGGTTTTCGAGGCACGCGTCGAGCGCGCCCTGACACGCCTCGGCGTCCCGACGAACAAAGAAATCGCCACGCTGACACGGCGCGTCGAGGAACTGACCCGCAGCGTCGCGACGCTGACCAAGGCGGGGCCTGCAGCCAAGCGCACGACGCGTGCCCGCAAGGCGGCCTGAGGGCCGCCCGTCGACCACTCTCGCCAGCGCCGCGTCACCGCGGCGTTGACCCCTGAAGGTCGCTTGTTCGGGGTGAAATGACTCAACGACCGGCGTCTCGTCGCCCTTCCGCGTCCGCGCGCGGGCACGCGGCTCGCAGTCCGGCTTCAGCCGCCCGTCCCCGCATCGGTCTCGCACTCGCCGGCGGGGGACCGTTGGGCGCGATCTACGAAATTGGCGCGCTGTCGGCGCTCACGGAAGCGCTCGACGGGCTGGATTTCAACAGTGCGGATGTCTACGTCGGGGTCAGCGCCGGGGGGTTTGTCGCTGCGGGCCTGGTGAATGGCTTTACGCCGCACCAGATGTCCCGCGTCTTCATCGAAGGCGAGAAGACGCGCGACCGGTTCGAGCCGTCTGTCCTGTTGAAGCCCGCCTACAGCGAGTACGCCAAGCGGCTCGCGTCGGTGCCACCGCTGCTGGCTAGCGCCGCCTGGCACTACGTGCTGGGCACGAGCACCGCGATGAGCGCCTTTGAGCGCCTCGGCCGTGCGATACCGACGGGCGTCTTCAGCGGCGAGGAAGTCGATCGCTACCTGAGCGGCATCTTCAACCAACCGGATCGCAGCAACGACTTCCGCACCCTGTCCCGCCGGCTGTACCTGATCGCGACCGACCTCGACACCGGCGAATCTGTGAACTTCGGCGCGCCCGGTCTGGATCACGTTCCGATCTCGCGTGCGGTACAGGCGACGGCCGCGCTCCCGGGCCTCTTTCCGCCGGTGGAGATCGACGGCCGCTATTTCGTCGATGGCGCGCTGCGCAAGACCCTGCATGCCTCGATCGCCCTCGACGAGGGTATCGACCTGATGGTCTGCCTGAATCCGCTGGTGCCCTACGACTCGACACCGCACCACCGGACGCGCGATCGCGAGCACCACCTCGACAAGCTCGTCGACGGCGGCCTGCCGGTCGTGCTGGCGCAGACCTTCCGCTCGATCATCCACTCGCGCCTCGGTGCCGGCATGGAGCGCTACAAGACCGCCTATCCCGACACCGACATCGTGCTGTTCGAGCCCAATCGCAGCGATGCCGACATGTTCTTCACCAACCTCTTCTCGTACTCGAGCCGGCGCCGGCTGTGCGAGCACGCCTACCAGAAGACGCGCGAGGAACTCTGGAGGCGGCGCCACGAGCTGGCGCCCCTGCTGGCACGGCATGGCATCACCATCCGTACCAACGTGCTACGGGACGAGAAACTGACGCTGGTGAAGACCCTGAAGAAGTCGCGCGGAGTCTGGCGCGAGTCGGCGACGACGGCCGCCACGCGCCTGCTGACCCATACGCTGGACGATCTCGACCGCTGGCTCCGGTACACCGCGGCCGCCGCCTAGGCCGTCGTAACGGCGCTGCGCTATTCTTCGCGGGTCCACCCGGATCCGTCGTCAAACGCCATGGAACGCAAGCCGCCGCGTCGCACGCGCGAACGGATCCTCGATCTGTCGCTGCGTCTGTTCAATGACTTCGGCGAACCGAACGTCAACACGACGCTGATTGCCGAGGAGATGAACATATCTCCCGGCAACCTGTACTACCACTTCAAGAACAAAGACGACATCATCAACTGCATCTTCCAGCAGTTCGAACGCGAGATCGACAAGCTGCTGACGCTGCCAGCCGAACGCAGCCCGAACGTCGAGGATGCCTGGCTCTTCCTGCACGTGCTGTTCGAGCTGATCTGGAAGTACCGGTTTTTCTACCGCGACCTCAACAACCTGCTTGCCAACAACCGCACGCTCGAGATCAAGTTCAAGCAGTTGCTGACGCAGAAGGTGCAGGTCGCGCGCGGCCTGTGCGACGGACTGGCCAAGGCGGGCGAACTGCAGGCCGGCAAGCGCGAGATCGAGGCACTGGCAACGAACATGGTCGTGGTCGCGACCTACTGGCTGTCGTATTCGTACGTGCTCGACCCGCGCCGCTTCAACGAACCTGAGGTCATCGGCGCGGCGTTGCAGCGCGGCTGCTACCAGGTCATGGCGCTGACGGCGCCCTACCTGACGGGCCAGTCGCGGGCGCTATTCGAGCAGCTCGCCGCCGAATACCTGAACGACTAGAACCTGGAGACCGAACATGGCAAAGGCATGGGCGAAATTCCCGTATGCGGACAAGAAGTACCAGTACACGGCCGCGACGTTGAAGAAGGCATGGGATCGCCTGCACAAGGGCGACGCCGAGCCTTTTCCCAAGAGCGAGGCCGTGGTGGACGCCTGGATCGCGTTCCACGCCGGCGAGTTCCAGAGGGCGACTGAGCTCGGCCTCAAGGCCGGCGCCGAAGGCACGAGCGTCGCCAACAAGGCGCAGGCGATCTACGCCAACTATCTGGAAGAAGGCGACAAGCGCAAGCTGGACCTGCTCGAAGAGGTCGCCGCGCGCGCCGAGGCGCTGCAGGCCAAGGAACCCAAGAACGCCAACGCGTATTACTGGCAGGCCTACGCCCTGGGCAGGTATGCGCAGGGCATTTCTGTCGTGAAGGCGCTGTCGCAGGGCATCGGCGGCAAGGTCAAGGCGGCGCTCGAGACAACGATCAAGCTGGCGCCGAAGCACGGCGACGCTCACATCGCGCTAGGCTCGTATCACGCCGAAGTCATCGACAAGGTCGGCGCGATGATCGGCGGGCTCACCTACGGCGCGAAGAAGGATGTTGCGATCAAGAACTTCCAGGCCGCGCTCAAGCTGATGCCAGATTCGGTGATTGCACGCATCGAGTACGCCAACGGCCTCGTCATGCTCGAGGGCAAGAAGGCGCTCAAGCAGGCCGAGCAGCTGTATGGCGAAGCGGCCGCCTGCGAGCCGCTGGACGCGATGGAACGGCTCGACGTCGAGCTCGCGAAGGCCGAGCTCGAAGACTGAGCCCCGTCATGCCCGACGCCCACTGCTTGGCGATGGGCGTCGCGGATCGCTACTTCGTTCCCGCAGACTTCTTCGCGCCCGTGCGCTTGTGCGGTTCGGCCGCCTTTGGCGGACTGCCGATGACGCCCTTCAGCGGGCAGATCTTGAATGCGGGGCACTTTTCGCAGCCAGCCACGACAGCAATCGGACACAGCGTCATTGCAATTCTCCCGTTCGTGCCAACCGCGCTGAGTTACCGCACGCCTGGCGCATGCGACGCTGACCGCGCGTAAGTGGTCAGCTGATTTCCTCGTAGAGCGGCAGCGTCAGGAACTCCGCGAAGGCTTCCTGCGTACTCATCTTCTCGAAGATCTGCGCCGCCCGGTCGTAGGTCGGCGAATTCGGGCCGACATCGGCCTTTACCTTCGCAAGTTCCTCCGTGATCAGCGCGCGCACCATGTCGGCGGTCACCTTGCGGCCGTCGTCCAGCACGCCCTTGGGCGAGCGGATCCACTGCCAGACCTGGGAACGACTGATCTCGGCCGTGGCCGCATCTTCCATCAGGTTGTGGATCGGCACGCAGCCGTTGCCCGCGAGCCACGAGCCGAGATAATGGATGCCGACGTTGATGTTCATGCGCAGGCCGGCCTCGGTGATCGGAGTCTCGGGCTGGAAGTTCAGCAGATCCGCGGCCTGAACCCGGACGTCGTCGCGCTTCTTGTCGATCTGGTTCTTGCGTTCGCCCAGCACTTTGACGAACTCCTCCATCGCGATCGGCACCAGCCCCGGATGCGCGACCCAGCCGCCGTCGTAGCCGTCAGTGGCGTCGCGCGCCTTGTCGCCGCGCACGCCCGCGAGCGCCTGTTCGTTCTTCACCGGGTCGTTCTTGATCGGAATCAGCGCGCTCATGCCGCCAATCGCAGGCGCGTTGCGCTTGTGGCACGTGGCCAGCAGCAGCAGCGCGTAGGCGCGCATGAACGGCGCCGTCATCGTCACCTTGGCGCGGTCCGCCAGGCAGAAATTCTTGTCGACCTTGAACTTCTTGATGCAGGAAAAGATGTAGTCCCAGCGGCCGGCGTTGAGGCCCGCCGAGTGTTCGCGCAGTTCGTACAGGATCTCGTCCATCTCGAAAGCGGCGAGGATCGTCTCGATCAGCACCGTCGCCTTGATCGTGCCCTGCGGCAGGCCGAGGTGCTTCTGCGTGGCCACGAACACGTCGTTCCACAGACGCGCCTCGAGGTGCGATTCCATCTTCGGCAGATAGAAGTACGGCCCGCTGCCTCGTGCAACGAGTTCCTTCGCGTTGTGGAACATGTAGAGCGCGAAGTCGAAGATCCCGCCCGAAACGCGCTTGCCGTCGACCAGCACGTGCTTTTCGTCGAGGTGCCAACCGCGCGGCCGCACGACCAGCGTGGCCACCTTGTCGTTGAGCTTGTAGACCTTGCCGCCCTGCTCCAGCACGATCGTGCGGCGGATCGCGTCGATCAGGTTGATCTGACCGGTGATCTGGTTGTCCCAGTTCGGAGAGTTGCTGTCCTCGAAGTCGGTCATGTAGGAGTCCGCCCCGGAGTTCAGCGCATTGATGATCATCTTGCGCTCGACCGGGCCGGTGATCTCGACGCGCCGGCAATGCAGGTCGGCCGGGATCGGCGCGATCGTCCAGCTGCCGTCGCGGACGGCCTTCGTTTCGGGCAGGAAGTCGGGGCGCTCGCCCGCATCGAGCCGCTTCGCACGCTCGACGCGCCGGGCCAGCAGCTCCTGCCGCCGCGGCTCAAAGGTGCGATGAAGCTGCGCCACCAGCGCCAGCGCGTCGCTGGTCAAAATGCGTTCGTATCCGGGGGCGAGCGGCGCCGTGATCTGGACGCCGGTTGGGTTGCTCATGCAGCAGTCTCCGTCTGATTTCGGGTAGGAAAGGCGAGTAGGAATTCGGCGGCGTCGAGCAGCGTAGCCCCGACGTGGGGTCGCACGCCGAGTTGCTCGAACGGCAGGCCGGACCGGTTGACCCAGTAGCTCGTGTAGCCGTACCAGGCCGCACCTGCCGCGTCCCAGCCATTGCTCGACACGAACAGGATCTCGTCGGCCGGCCGCTTCAGCGCGCGCGGCCCGAGCGCATAGACCTGCGGTGAGGTCTTGAAGGCGCGCACCTGGTCGGCCGACAGCACGACGTCGATGTAGCGGTGCAGGCCCGAGGTCACGAGCGCTGTCTCGAGCATCTCGGAATCGCCGTTGGACAGCACGCCGGTCTGCACCCCCGCGCGCTGAAGTCGCTCGAGCGCCGGAGCCACATCGACGAACGGTGCAAGCCGCTTGTATTCGTCCTGGAGCGCCGCCAGCTGCACCGCGTCGACCGGTAGGTTCATGGCCTGGACCGCGAATTCGAGCGCCTCGCGCGTCACCTGGGAGAACGGCACGTAGCGCCCGGACATCGACCGCACGCGCGAGTACTCAATCTGCTTGTCACGCCACAGGGTGGCGAGCCGTGCGCCGTGCCCGGGGAACATCCCATCAGCACTGCGCGTCACCGAATAGACGTCCAGCAGCGTGCCAAAGACGTCGAACAGCGCGGCGCGCATTCCAGCTCTCCCCGGGGCCTTTTTTTCCTCTGGCGCCGAGTATAGGTGAAGCGCCGGTCTGGCCTGCGCGCGGAGCGCCCCGAGGTCGCTCGGCGAGCCCACTCGCGCCCGCCGGTGCATCGGGCGCGGCACGTTCGGTCGAGTCTTTTTTAAGGCTTGCGCTGCAGGAATCGCGGCAATGGCAGCGCGTCGCGCAGGCCTGCCGCCGCAGGCCTGGTCACGCCGCCCGGAGTGGCAGCCGGTGGCGCGTCGACCGCGGCGCCGGGCGTTGCCGACCGCGGACCACGCGACAGGGTCTCCGGCTTGGGCTGCTCCACAACCGGTGTGGCCGCGTCGCGGGCGGCAGGCGCGTCCACCGGTCGCCCGCTCGTGGCGGAACCGGCGTTGGCAGGCACCTGCAGCAGCGGCCGCAGCCATTGCAGCAGCGGCCTCCAGTGCGTCAGTTCCTCAGCCACGTCCGCCTGCGGTACGTCGAACAGGGTCAGGCCCTGCTCGGCGCAGCGGACGTACGCATGCGACTGCGGCAGCACGGTGATCAGCGGGACCTTCTGTTCCGTTGCCCACGCCCGCACCCGTTCGACCGCTTCCGTGCGAGGGTCGATCCGCATGCCGACGACCGCTACCCGGCAGCGTCCGGACAGCACGCGCGGCATCGTCCTCAGCTCGGCCAGGCAATCCGCCGCCGATGTGCGGTCGAAAAGCGAATTGCTGATCGGCATCACGATCGCGTCCGCGTACATCACGACACGCGCCAGGTCGAGACCCGTCAGGCCACCCGGCGTATCCATCACCACGTGGTCGATGCCCACAGGCGTGCGAACGAAGGTCTTCGCATCGACGTTCCAGCCGACGATGCGCGTCTGCTCTCCGCTTGCCTTGCGATGCCGCAACCAGGCCCGCGTCGATTGCTGGCGGTCAATATCGCCCAGCGCCACCGCCGAACCCACGTTCGCGAACACGGCAGCAAAGTGCGTCGCCAGCGTGCTCTTGCCGCTGCCGCCCTTCCGATTGACTACCGCGATGACGGACATGACGGCAGCATTTTGTGGGCGTGCAGGAAGCGCATGGGGGTCAATTCGGCGATCGACGTGATACTACAGCGTCACACGACCCAACGACAGAGCAACGCGCCTTGCAAATGAAAACCGCGGGACACGCCCGCGGTTTTCGCATGACCAGCGAGGTCGGCGGTCAGGCAGCCTTCTTCTCGACCTTCTTTTCGAAGAACTGCTCGTCCTCGGTCGAGCCCTTGAGGGCCGCGGTCGAGGCTTCCCGCTCGATCGTCGTCGTGACAGCGTCGAAGTAGCCGGTGCCGACCTCGCGCTGGTGCTTGACCGCGGTGAAACCCCTCTCGGCCGCGGCAAACTCGGCTTCCTGCAGCTGCACGAAGGCGCTCATCTGCTCGCGCGCGTAGCCGTAGGCGAGGTTGAACATCGAGTAGTTGAGCGAGTGGAAGCCGGCCAGCGTGATGAACTGGAACTTGTAGCCCATCGCGCCCAGCTCCTTCTGGAACTTGGCGATCGTCGCGTCGTCGAGGTTCTTCTTCCAGTTGAATGACGGCGAGCAGTTGTAGGCGAGCATCTTGCCGGGGAACTGCTTGTGGATCGCTTCCGCGAAGGCCTTGGCGTAGGCGAGATCGGGCTTGCCGGTCTCGCACCAGACGAGATCCGCATACGGCGCGTACGCCAGCCCGCGCGAGACCGCCTGCCCCAGGCCGGGCTTGGTCTTGAAGAAGCCTTCCACGGTGCGCTCGCCCGTCAGATACGGCTTGTCGTTGTCGTCGACGTCCGAGGTGACGAGGTCCGCCGCCTCCGCGTCAGTGCGCGCGACTAGCAGGGCCGGCACGCCCATGACGTCGGCGGCAAGACGCGCCGCCACCAGCTTCGCTACCGCCTCGCGCGTCGGTACCAGCACCTTGCCGCCCATGTGGCCGCACTTCTTGACCGAGGCCAGCTGGTCCTCGAAGTGCACGCCGGCGGCGCCCGCTTCGAGCATCGACTTCATCAGCTCGAACGCGTTCAGCACGCCGCCAAAACCTGCCTCAGCGTCGGCCACGATCGGCGCAAAGTAGTCGACGTATCCGGCGTCGCTCGGGTTCTTGCCTTCCATCCACTGGATCTGGTCGGCGCGCGTGAACGTGTTGTTGATGCGGCGGACCACCGCCGGCACCGAATTGGCGGGATACAGCGACTGGTCGGGATACATCTCGCCGGCCAGGTTGGCGTCGCCCGCGACCTGCCAGCCCGACAGGTAGACGGCCTTGAGCCCGGCCTTGACTTGCTGCATCGCCTGGTTGCCGGTCAGTGCGCCGAGCGCATTGACGAACGGCTCGTCGTTGATCAGACGCCAGAGTTTCTCTGCACCGCGCTTGGCCAGCGTATGTTCGACCTGCACCGATCCGCGCAGACGAACGACGTCCTCGGCGGTGTAGCCGCGCTTGATTCCCTTCCAGCGCGGGTTTTCGTTCCACTCCTTCTGGAGTCGCTGAGCCTCGAGTTCGCGTGCCGTCATTTATCTCTCTCCTACGTGGATCACCGGATTTGGCCTGTCCGTCAGGGGCGACGGATTGAACGGAATCCTAAGGGCGATCGCGCAACGCAGCAAGTCAAATAACTTTTATAAGACTCGTACTCTAACTCTTTTATAACAATGACTTACAGAGTTGATTTCGCATTTCGGAACGATATTTGATCTCCTGAAAAGCCGTACGCTGCTCTGCGCCAAGGGGCTTCCGCAATACGGAATGCTCCGCGCGATCCGAAAAATCTGTGCCTGCGGTGGTCAGCCGCCTCACGCGCCCGGCACAGCGACACCAGGCAAGTCAGACGAGATGGGCGGCAGCCGACCGGCCCGGTGCAGGCCGCACCGTATCAATACAGAGGCTGCTGACTGACGATCACGCCATCACGGTCGGCGTAGATCCAGTGGCCGGGACGAATCGTTGCGCCGAGAAACGTCACGGCGCTGTCGCGCTGGCCCTCGCCGCGCTTGATCGATCGCCGCGGGTGCAACGCCAGCGCGCGCACGCCGATCTCGCAGGCATCGATTTCCTCGGCGTCGCGGGCGCAGCCGTAGATCACGATGCCTGCCCAGCCGTGTTGCGCGGCGGCAGCCGCCAGGTTGCCTCCAAGGACGGCGCAGCGCAGGCTGCCGCCCGCATCGACGACGGCCACCCGCCCCTCGCCAGGCTTCTTGACCAGTTCGGCAAGCAGGCTGTTGTCTTCGAAGAGCTTCAGCGTCACGGCCATCCCGCTGAATGCCTTCACTCGCCCGAGAGCGATCAGCCCCGGCTGCAGCACCTGCACGGCGCCGCTCTCGACCGCGGCCTCATGGGCATCGAGCAGGTCTGTCGTGGCAAAGCGGGCTGCGCTCACGCGTGCCCCCGCTGCGGTGAAGTCGCGCGGGCACTGCCGCCGACGCGCCAGGCGGTCAGCAGCGCCGCCACCTGCAGCGCGGCGACCGCCATCAGCGCCTCGTTGAAGTGTCCCGCATCGAGCAGCGGCCCGAACAGCAGCGGTGACAGCGCCAGCCCCGTATCAAGTCCGGAGTAGACAAATCCGTAGACGCGACCGAACGCCGCCTTGCCAAAGCGGCTGGTCGCGGCGCGGCGCACCAGCAGATCGCGGTTGGGGCCCGCCACCCCGACGCCGAAGCCCATGATGGCCATGAGCGGCAGCAGCATGGCCGCCGGCGGCGCGCCCGAGGCAACGATGACGGCCATCGTGGCTGCGAGGCCGAGCGCCGCCGCGATGAGCCACTCGTTGTGCTCGCTGCGCGCCGCGAGAAAGCCACCCGTCACGATTCCGGCCGCGCTTCCGAGCAGGTAGGCGGTTAGCCCGGCGGTCGCGATCGCCAGCGACACACCATAGACCTCGCCGAGGATGGCCGGCGAATAGTTCTGCAGGATGCCGAACGCCGCCGTGGTGAGGAAGAAGAACGCGAAGCAGAGCCAGACGGCCCCGGACTGCAGGAAGCCGAAGCGGCTGCGATCGATCGGCCGGGCCCGCTCCTCGGCGCGCGCAACGACCTCATGCGCGGCGTCGCCGAGCACGCCGCGCCGCAGCCACAGGATCGCCAGCACGCAGAAGCCGACGCCTGCCGCCGCGAACCCCGCCACGTTCCAGTCCGTGGCGCTGGCAATGCCCGCCATGAACACGGGCGCCGCCGCCCAGCCGAGGTTGCCGGACAGGCCGTGGACCGAAAACGCATGCCCGAGTCGCGGCTGCGCCACGCGGTGATTGAGCAGCGTGAAGTCGGCCGGATGAAAGATGCTGTTGCCGAGACCCGCGACCGCCGCGGTCAGCATCAGCATCGGATAGTTGTGCGAAATGCCGAGCAGCAGGCCGGAAAGTGCGAGCAGGCCGATCCCGAAGAACAGAACGGGCCGTGCGCCGACGCGGTCGACGACAAAGCCGGCGACCGCCTGGCCGACGCCGCTGACGATGAAAAACACGGTCATCAGCAGTCCCGCCTCCGTGAAGCTGAGCGAGAAGTCCCGCATCAGCCACGGAAACAGCGGCGGCAGCATCAGGTGGAAGAAGTGCGATGTTCCGTGCGCCAGCCCGACCAGTCCGATGATCTCGGCATCGTGTCGCAGTGACATCGCGGGCGCGGGCGCACTCATCGGCGTTGAAGATCGTTGCAGCGCGAGGCGGAGCTTGACTTTATCAGACGACCCGTCGTCGGCCGCACGGCCTTGCCGACTGTCCAACGCCGTTAAGCTTCAGCGCTCGAGGCATTCGACCTTCATTGCGCCTGTTCATGACCGAACTTGCCAGCCTGTTGACGCGGATGGCGCTTGCCATCGCCCTGCTGCTGGCGGCACCGGCGGCAGTGTGCCAGGACGCCGTGCCGGTGCGCATCATCGCGATCAATGACTTCCATGGCCACCTCGAGCCCGGAGACAACGCAGTGCAGGTGCCCGACCCGGACAATCCTGCGAGGACCGTGTCATTGCGCAGCGGCGGCGCCGCGCATCTCGCCGCCCGCATCCGGCAGTTGCGCGCCGAGCATCCCAACAGCGTCGTGGTGTCGTCCGGGGACCTGATCGGCGCCTCGCCCCTCATTTCCGGTCTGTTCCTGGACGAGCCGACGATCGAGGTCATGAACGCCATCGGCCTCGACCTGAACGCCGTCGGGAACCACGAGTTCGACCGTGGAGCGCGCGAGTTGCTCCGCATCGTCGGTGGCGGTTGCCGCTCCGACACCGTGGGCGAGAGCGTGAGCTGTGCATCACCTAGCCGCGCCTACACCGGCGCCCGCTTTCCGTTCATCGCGTCGAACATCGATGACCGCGAAGGCCGGCCGCTCTTCATGCCGGCCGTCGTCCGCAACTTCGACGGCGTGAAGGTAGGCTTCATCGGCGCCGTCACCCGCCGCACGCCCGGCATCGTCCAGCCAGCCGGGATCGCGGGCCTGCGCTTCTCCGGTGAAGCGCAGGCCATCAACGCAGCCGCCGTTCAGTTGCGGCGGCAAGGCGTCAAGGCGATCGTCGCCGTCATTCACGAGGGAGGCGACGCCGACGGCGGATTCAACGACTGCGACAACCCGCGTGGCGCGATCTTCGACATTGAACGGCAGCTCGATCCGGAGGTCGACGTCGTCCTGTCGGCGCACACGCACCGCGGCTACCGCTGTGTCATCAAGGATCGCCTCGTCATCCAGGGTGCGTCGTTCGGCCGGCTGGTTTCGGTCGTCGATCTCTCGCTTGACCGGACCAACGGTGACGTCATGCGTGACCGCACCCGCGCCCGCAACGTGCCGGTGCCCAACGGCTTGTCGGACGAGGTGCGACTGCAGGCGGCCTACCCTGTCTTGCCCCCGGACCCCGAGGTCGCCGCGATCGTCGCGCACTACCGCGAACGCTCGGCGCCACTGGCCAATCGGCCCGTCGGTCAGCTCGCCGGCGTGTTCGACCGCAACCCGACGGCCGGCGGGGACCACGCGCTGGGGCGACTCATCGCCGACGCCCAGCTGGCGGCCACGCGCGAACAAGGCGCCGTCATCGCGTTCACCAATTCCGGCGGCATCCGCACCGAACTGAGGCCGCACTCGGAACAGGGGACGGTCACGTTCGGCGACCTGTACGCCGCGCAGCCATTCGGCAACGCGCTGGTCACGGTCACGCTGACCGGGGTTCAGCTCAGAACCCTGCTGGAGCAGCAATGGAGCGCCCGCAATGCCGAGCGTCCCCGCATTCTTCAACCATCGCGCGGCTTCAGCTACGCGTGGGATCCTGCGCGGCCGGCCGGCGAGCGCGTCGTTGCCGATTCGATGCGGCTCAACGGCCGCGGCATCGCAGCCGACGGCAACTACCGGGTCACGGTCAACAGTTTCCTTGCGGACGGCGGTGACGGCTTTCGCGTGTTGCGCGACGGCCGCGACGCCGTGGGCGGCCCGCTGGATATCGAGGCGCTCGTGACCTATGTGCGTCGCGAGTCGGCCGAGCAGCCGCTGCGCCCGGACCGTACGGCTCGCATTGAACGGCGTGGTTGAACGCTGATCATCCGGTGAGATAATTTGCGTTTCCGCTTTGCAGGATCCAACCATGCGCCGCAATCGCGCGAGCACCCGTGCGCGGCACTCGGCCGACGCTGAAACACTCGTCAAGATGGCGCGCCGGCTGGCCGAGTCGGGCAGCCGGCTCGAAGACCAGCTCTGGCAGCGCCGGCTGATCGAAGTGATCAACGATCGACTGGCGCGCCGTAGTGACGAAGCCATCGATGCCGCGCTCGACGACCTGGCGCGCACCAGCCAGCGCGCCTACGACGATCTCGCGGACCTGGCGGAGAGCTGTGCCGAGTCGACCGCCGTGGAGATTGACGGCAAGCCTCACGACGTACTGCTGCTCGCGATGCCTCTGCTCGCCTGGTCGCGCTACAAGCTGCCTGCCACGACACTGCCGGCGAGCGTGCTCGACAATCTGCGTTCGCAGGTGGCGGGTCACATTGCCGCGCGCGAGGCGCGCGTGGCGGTCGCCGATTTCCTGTACGCGATCGATCAGTTGCCCGAGGCCTTTGGCGAAGTTCGCCGCCTGACCGAGCAGCTGGGTGACGCAGCCGCCGAGGGCATCGCGCTGCATATCGACCCGCGCAAGCAAAGGGAGCCGATCGGCATGCTGGCCGACACGCGCTACCTGATCCTGGCTGTGGCCGTGCCTAGCGGCGCGCCGCTTTTTCACTGGCAGGAGCTGGGGGTCGATCCGGACGCGAAGATCGGCGCCCTGTCGGCTTTCCGGGAACAGGCGGCGTCGGTCCTGCAGCCGATCCTGACCGGTTGCCGGTATCGCGTCCTGTCGCCCACCGCGTTCCACTCGGCCCTGCGGTTCGCCGATCGCGAGTTGCGCGAGTTCTCGCTCGAAGCCGCCGTCGCTTACCTGAAGCTTGCCTACGACTTCGCGCCGTCCATGCTGGCAGCCGCTGCCGGCTTGTTCGAAGACCCACAGGGCAATTCGGGCGGCGAAGTGCGCATCGGGCTGGCGAAGGCCACCGACGACGACGCCGTGATCGAAGGCGTCGTGTGGCCGCTGCTGGGCGACGACGAGGACCAGACGATGGAGGATGTCGAGAAGGCGCTGCGCGCGCTTGGCATCAGCCGCGTCGTGATGCACACGCACCGTTTTCCGCTGGAGTTCTGCGACGACTGCGGCGCGCCGATGTTTCCGAACGCCGCTGGGCATGTCGTGCACGCCGAGCCGCCGGACGAAGCCGAGGATCGTCCGGCCACTCCGCTGCACTGACGCCGCGCGCCCGGCCGCGCCAGCAGCCGCGCCGGCGGGCGCGCGAACGGTTGTGGCTGCGCAGCTCGGGCTAGTCGGCGTACTGCCCGGCCTTCTTGATGATCGGCCCCCACTTCTCGATCTCGGACTTCAGCAGTGCGGCCAGTCCGTCGGGCGTCATGTAGGGATTCGGGCTGTAGACGATCCCGCCGAGGTCGCTCATGCGCCGGACGAAGTCGGGATCCTTGCCCGCGGCCTGCAGGGCAACCATCAGCCGGTCAACCATTGCGCGCGGCGTGGCCTTCGGCGCATACAGGCCATGCCACACGGTCACTTCGAAGTCCTTGAGCCCGGCCTCCTGCAGCGTCGGGATGCTCGGCAGCGTCGCCAGGCGTCGCTTAGTCGTGACGGCATAGGCCTTTACGCCCTTGGTGGGATCAGCGAGGTTGGCCTGTATCTGACCGGTCGTGTTCGTCGTCTGGTCGCAGCTGAAATCGATCGTCTTGGCCAGCAGCGCGTTCATCACGTCGGCCGTTCCCTTGAACGGCACCGTCGTAAGGTCAGTCTCGATCGCGCTCATGAACAGCAGACCGCACAGGTGCGACGCCGCGCCGACACCGGCATTGCCGTAATTCAGCTTGTCCTTGTTGGCCTTCACGTAGGCGATGAACTCACCCACGGTCTTGGGCGGAAAGTCCGAACGCGCGATTATCGTCATCGGCACCTCGACGACCAGACCGATCATCTCGAAATCGGTCATCGGGTTGTACGGCAGCTTGCGGTAGAGCGTCGGCGCCGTCGACATGCCGATGTGGTGCAGCAGCAGCGTGTAGCCGTCCGAGGCGGCATTCTTGACGCGCGCGGCGCCGATCGTTCCGCCCGCCCCGCCGACGTTTTCCACCACCACCGACTGGTTGAGGTTCTTGCCCATCGCGACAGCAAGCGAGCGCGCCACGGTGTCGGTCGGGCCGCCGGCCGTGAACGGCACGACGATCGTCACCGGCTTCGCCGGGAACTGCGCCTGCGCGACGGTTGACAGCCCCAGTAGCGCCAGCACCGTGACAGCACGGCGTACGAACTTCATGTAGGTCTCCTTCCTTAATTATTTTGGAAATCTGCGTTGAACCGGCGGCTGTCAGATCTTACTCAGCGTACATCCAATCGCGCGTGTGCGGCAGTTCGGTCGTACCGGGCCGCCTGCCGAGGCTGCCCAGCAGCTGGTAGACGTTGATCCAGCCCTGCTGGAAGCCGTAGGAGCAGCCCGCGAGGTAGATGCGCCAGGTCCTCAGGGTGCGCGCCGGAACCAGACGCATGGCTTCGCGGCTACTCGACTCGAGTCGCCGGTACCACTGGGCCAGCGTGCGAGCGTAGTGCGGGCGCAGCGACTCGACATCGACGACCTCGAACCCGGCGGCGGACATCTCGCGCACGGCCAGGTGCAGGTGCGGCAGTTCGCCGTGCGGAAACACGTGGCGCCCGATGAAGTCGCTGACACCGCTGCCCACCGGACGGCTGTCGACATCGCTTGCCGTGATGCCATGGTTCAGGAAGAGGCCCCGATCGCGCAGCACCGCCGCAATGGCCGCGAAGTAGTCGGGCAGGTTACGCAAGCCGACATGCTCGAACATGCCGATGCTCGCCACCTTGTCAAAGGCGTCCGCACCGAAGCGCGACGGGAGATCACGGTAGTCCATCAGCAGGATCTCGACCTGCCCGTCGAGCCCGGCTTCCGCGACACGTTCGCGGGCGAACCGGGCCTGGTTCTCCGACAGCGTGATGCCGACCGCGCGCACGCCGTGATGGCGCGCCGCGTGCAACACCAGGGCGCCCCATCCACAGCCCACGTCGAGCAGCCGCTCGTCAGGCGCGAGGCGCAGCTTGCGGCAGACGTGCTCGAGCTTGGCACGCTGCGCTTCGTCGATCGACTCTTCGCCCGTGCGGTAGTACGCGCACGAGTAGACCATGTCTTCATCAAGCCACAGGCGGTAGAAGTCGTTGCCGACGTCGTAGTGGTGCCCGATGGCGGAGCGGTCATCCGGGCGTCGATGGCGGCGCCAGGATTGCAGCGCGCGCTGGGCAACGGACGCGCCACCGGCTTCGACGATGCGCTCGCCGATCGGCAGCGCTTCGAGCAGGTCGCCGTCGACGTCAAGGCGGCCGTCGATGTAGGCTTCCCCGAGCGACTCGAACGTCGGGGCCGCCAGTTCGGCAATCAGCGAGCGGTCGCGGATCCTGAGCGTGACCCGGGCAGGCGTACCCAGGTCGAGACGCGATTGATCCGGCAGGACGATGCGCAGCGGAGCGTCAACACATAGCGACCAGGCGTCGGCAAGCTGCTTCACCCTTCCCGACCGCGCTTCCGCGCCGGCGCCACCGTCAACGCGGGCGCCTGAACCAACGAGTCCCATTTGAACCTCCTCGCAGAGGGTGGGCCTTCAATTGGGCTGAACTGATTCAAATCTAGCGCCAGCGCGCGGCATTGCCAAGGAGCGAACCGCAGACACGGCACGGGGGAAGCCAGTGATGTCCGCGGGCGGCCCGTGGCAGCGCCCGAAGCGCCGTCGAACAGGCAGGTGGCGCGCCCTTCCGCGCCGCCTGCCGCCGAGGCTCAGATGGCCGCTGCGATAGCGTGGCCCAGATCCTGGGTCGCCGCGGTCCCGCCGATGTCGCGCGTGAGCGGCGCGTGCGCCGGGCCGGCCGCCAGCACACGTTCGATGGCGTTCAGCACGGAGGCCGCCGCCGCACCATGGCCGAGCCAGTCGAGCATCAGCGACGCGCTCCAGATCTGGCCGATGGGGTTCGCGATGCCCTTGCCCGCGATGTCCGGCGCCGAACCATGCACCGGTTCGAACAACGAGGGGAACGCGCGGTCCGGGTTCAGGTTGGCCGACGGCGCGATGCCGATGGTGCCGGTGCAGGCCGGTCCCAGGTCCGACAGGATGTCGCCGAAGAGGTTCGACGCCACCACGACGTCGAAGAGTTCCGGCCGCTGCACGAAGTGCGCCGTCAGGATGTCGATGTGGAACTTGTCGACCGCGACGTCCGGAAAGCGGGCGGCCATTGCTTCCACGCGCTCGTCCCAGAACGGCATCGTGATCGATATGCCGTTGCTCTTCGTCGCCGAAGTCAGGTGCCGCTTCGGGCGCTTCATCGCAAGTTCGAAGGCGAACTTCAGCACGCGATCGATACCCGTGCGCGTCATCACCGTTTCCTGGATGACAACCTCCCGCTCGGTCCCTTCGAACATGCGGCCGCCGATCGAGGAATACTCGCCTTCGGTGTTTTCGCGCACGATCATCATGTCGATGCCGCCCGGCGGCCGCGGCTTGCCCGAGCGGTCGACGAGCGGCGAAGCGATCCCCGGCATCAGGCGGCAGGGACGCAGGTTCACGTACTGGTCGAACTCGCGCCGGAACTTCAGCAGCGAACCCCAGAGCGATACGTGATCGGGCACCGTCGCCGGCCAGCCGACCGCACCGTAGAAGATCGCGTCGACGCCCTGCAGCCGGTCCTTCCAGTCGTGCGGCAGCATTGCACCGTGCTTCAGGTAGTAGTCGCAGCTGGCAAAGTCATGATGCTCGTACGTGAAGTCGAGCCCGTGACGCCGCGCTGCGGCGTCGAGCGCCCGCAGGCCTTCGGGCATGACTTCCTTGCCGATACCGTCACCGGGAATCACTGCAATCCGTTGTGCCATCACTCCTCCAGGAACCGGGCAAAACCGGCGACCGGCTCGCGCTCGGTCTCGAGCGCATTTTCCACCTGGCTCATGTCGGCGTAGCCGAGCGACATGCCGCAGACGACCATTTCGTTGTCTGGCAGCGCGAGCTCGTCCTTGATCACGCGATGGAACTGCGTGAAGGCCGCCTGCGGACACGTATCGAGACCGCGCGCACGGGCGGCAATCATGATGTTCTCCAGGAACATCCCGTAGTCGAGCCAGCTGCCCTGCTCCATGATGCGGTCGATCGTGAAAATGAGTCCCACGGGTGCGTCAAAGAACCGGTAATTGCGCCCGTGCTGGGCATGCATCTTCGCCTTGTCCTCGCGCCCGATGCCAAGCAGCGAGTAGAGGTCCCAGCCGATCTTGCGCCGGCGCGCGAGGTAGGGTTCGATCCACTGGGTGGGGTAGTACGCGTACTCCTCGGTGTGCTGGCGGCGTTGCTCCGCGTCGTCATACGCAGCGACGATCGCCGCGCTGAGCCGTTGCCGGGCTGCGCCCGTCAGGACGGTCACCTTCCACGGCTGGGTGTTGGTGCCCGACGGAGCGCGGGCAGCGATCGCGAGGATTTCCTCGATCGTCGCGCGCGATACCGGCGTTGGAAGGAACGCGCGGATCGACTGCCGTGTGACGATCGCGTGATCCACGACCTCGTGTGGCCCGATGGGCGAGCGGTCCTTCATGTGTGGATCCTTTCGAGCGCCGCGCGCAAGGGCGTCGGCAAGGCCGTGGGTCGGCGCGAGATTCGATCGACATAGACATGCACGAAATGGCCCTGCGCGCAGGCCGTGTCGGCAGCGTCCGCAAAGATCCCGATCTCGTAGCGCACGCTCGACGTGCCGATGCGCGCCACGCGCAGGCCGGCGCGCACCGTCTGCGGAAACGACAGCTCGCTGAAGTACCGGCACTGCGTCTCGACGACGAGGCCGATGACCTCGCTGCGCTCGATGTCGAGCACGCCTGCGCGGATCAGGTACTCGTTGACGACCGTGTCGAAGTACGAGTAGTAAACGACATTGTTGACGTGCCCGTAGGCGTCGTTGTCCATCCAGCGCGTCGCGATCGAGTGGAAGTGCCGGTATTCGCCGCGGCGGTGCGCCGCTTCGCGCGTGCTCATGTCTTTCCTTCCGTCCGGCGCACCACCATCGCCACCCCGATCATCGTGACCAGCACGCCGGTCCAGGCGACAGCGCCCAGCCGCTCGCCGAAGACGAGCCAAGCGAGCAGAGCGGTCATCGCCGGCGTCAGGTACATCAGGCTGGCCACCTGGGTGGCACGGCCGCGCCGGATCATAACCAGCAGCAGTGAAATTGCGACCAGCGACAGCGCGACGATCGACCATACGAGTGCGAGCCAGAACTCGAGCGTGTGATCGACCGCGAGCGACTCGAACGCGAGCGCAAACGGCAGCAGCACGATGAACGAAGCCCCGAACTGGATGATGCTGCCGGTGCGCAGATCGACCCCGGCCCCGTGTTTCTTCTGGTAGAGCGTGCCCGCCGTGATGCCAACCAGCGCAAGGAGGTTTACTCCCAGCGCCAGCGGACCGACGCCCGCCAGCGTCAGCCGGTCCGACAACACAAGCCCGATGCCGGCGAGCCCGAGCAGCAAGCCGAGCCACTGCAGACGCTTCACGCGCTCACCGACCGTGAAGCCGAAGACCGCGGTCAGCAGCGGCTGGACGCCCACCAGCAGCGAGGAAACGCCGGCCGGCATGCCGAGCGCAATGGCCGCCCACACGCCGCCGAGGTACGTGGCCTGCAGAAGCACGCCGACGACGGCAATGTCCAGCCACGCACGCCGAGTCTGCGGCCAGGGCGCCCGCATCAGCCATGCCAGTGGCAGCAGCACCACGATGACGCCCGCGAACCGGTACAGCAGGAACGTCAGCGGTGGCGCGTGCGGCGCGGCGTACTTCGCAACGATGAAGCCCGTGCTCCACAGCAGCACGAAGACGAACGGCATCAGCGCAAACCAGCGCGCGTCCGAACCGCCGGCGCGGGCATCAGCCATGAACGCTCCGCGGCCCCGGCCCGCGGGCGCGCTGCCGGCGCGCCCAGGCGTCGCGCGCAGCACACACCGTCTGCAGGTGAATCGCCACCGTCGTCTCGATGTCGCGTCCGTAACCGCCGGCCATGGCGATCGCGATCGGCACGTCGAGCAGTTCCGCCAGGTCCAGCACGCGCCGGTCACGCGCCGCCATCCCGTCCTGTGTCAGCGCCAGCTTGCCGAGCCGGTCGTCTTCGTGGGCGTCGGCGCCGGCGAGATAGATGATGAACTGCGGCTCGAAGCGCCGCTGCATCTCCTGCAGCGCCGCGTCGAGTGCAGTCAAGTAAGCGGCGTCGGCGGTGCCATCCGGCAGAGCAATGTCGAGGTCACTCACCTGCTTGCGAAACGGAAAGTTGCTCGCACCGTGCAATGACAGCGTGAAGACCGAGGCGTCGCCGGCCAGAATCTGCGCCGTGCCGTCACCCTGGTGAACGTCCAGATCGACAATCGCCACGCGCGTCTGGCGGCGCGTGGCTGCAAGGTCCGACTGGATCACGCGGGCGGCAATCGCGGCGTCGTTGAAGACGCAGTAACCCGCGCCTCGGGCGCGTTGTGCATGGTGGGTCCCGCCTGCGAGATTGACCGCGATGCCATCGACGGTTGCCGCGCGGCAGGCGCCGATCGTGGCACCGGCCGAGCGACGCGAGCGTTCCACCATCGCGGGCGACCAGGGAAAGCCAATGGCGCGAAGCTCCGCCGCATCGAGCCAGCCGCCGACAACTTTGTCGATGTACTCGGGAGCATGGGCGAGCGCAAGCTGGCCCGAGGTCGCGGCGTCCGGCTCAACCAGGTGCACATCCGGCAGTTCTTCCCTGACCCTTTCCCGCAGACGACGGTACTTGTCCATCGGAAACCGATGCCCGGCCGGCAGGGGGAGGACAAACTGGTCGCTCGTGTAGGCCTTCACCGGCGGCATTGTAGGCAGAGGTCGACCGACGCCACGCCTGCTGCATCGCGATGAACATAGCCCGCTGATTCGCGCCATCACCGGACCCGGCAAAGCCAAGCCCATGATTTCATGTAGGCTTCTTTGAACGGGCCCATCTGCTGCGCCGCACAAAAAGTGCTTGACACGAGGCGTCGGGAGGTCGAGAATTCGCCTTGTGCAGCGCAACATAGCTGCAAGAGAATCCGCCCGCAAGGCAGCCACACCGATAGCAGCACATCCAGTCAACGAACCACCTGAGGAGCCTTACATGTTCACGACCCCCGCCCAGATCACCGAACTGCAGAAGAACCAGATGGACGCCGCTTTTGCCCTCGGCCAGACCTTTTTCGACGCGACCGAGCGCCTCGTCGAACTGAACCTCGCCGCCGCCAAGGCGACGCTGGAAGAGTCGGTTGAGCGTGTCCAGGCCCTGATGAGCGCCAAGGATGTGCAGGAGTTCATGGCCATGAGCGCGTCGCTGCCGCAGCCGACGCTCGAGAAGGCCGTCAGCTACTCGCGCACCGTCTATGGCATCGCCAACGGCGCCGGCACGGAACTGTCGCGCATCGTCGAGTCGCAACTGGCCGAGAACAACAAGAAGGTCACGCAGCTGATCGACTTCGCCGCCAAGAACGCGCCGGCCGGCTCCGAGCCCGCCGTTGCCGCGCTCAAGAGCGCCGTCGCCGCCGCCAACACCGCGTACGACACGTTCACCAAGGCCGCCAAGCAGGCCGTGGACTTCGCCGAGTCGAACGTCGCTGCCGCGACATCGGCCACGATGAAGGCCGCCGCTGCCGCCAACGACTCGGTCAAGGCCCCTGCCAAGCGCAAGGCCGCCTAAGCAGCGCTCGGAGCGCGCGGGAAGCCCGGCTTTCCGCGCCTCTGACATGCGTCTGTCATGGACGCAGGCTAGAGTCGATGAAAACGGTCAGAAATGACCGTTTTTCATTGCAGAAGATTCACGTTTCAACCGTCGAGCGGCGGGGTAAGGTGAGTCCTTCGAGTTGCAAGCAGTTGTCTCCTTGGCACCACGGTTTGGACCCCCTCCAAACGCCTCTGTCTCCTCCAAGGTGGTGCTCTTCAAAGCCCGGTCTCGACCGGGCTTTTTTTTGCCCCTTCTTCAGGAGGCGACACTGTGTTCGGCGCCGAGCGCGACCACGCCTGCCAGCATGGCCGCAAAGGCAGCATCGACCCGCGCGGGCGACCCCTTGACCCCCAGTTCGATGTGGCGCCGAGCAATTCGCCCGTCGGCGCCGTCCCCGACCGAAGGCAAGCTGAACGACTTGATGCCGTCGAAGCGCCGCTCGATATCCTGCATCAGCGGCACGAGCAAGGACTCGGCGGTTTCGAACACGAGCATCGACCGCTCGGCGCTGACGCCGGATCCGAACGAATCGCGGTAGTGGGCATCGAGCACCCACTCGATCATCGGCCACGCCATCACCGGAAAGCCAGGTACAAACCAGTGCCGGCGGATCGCGAATCCGGGAATCCGATTGAAGGGATTCGGAATGATTGCCGCACCGACCGGGAACTCACCCATGGTGAGGCGCTGGCGGTTCTCCGGCAGGGTCATGTCGGCACTGCCCCGCCCTTCCTTTGCCATGTCGGCGCAGCGTTGGGCAATCAGCTGCGCGGCCTCGGGATGCAAAGCCAGCGGCACGCCCAGCGCTGCGGCGGCCGCCTGCCGGGTGTGATCGTCCGGCGTCGAACCGATGCCGCCACAACTGAATACGACCTCCCCGCTGGCGAATGTGCGCCGGTACAACTCGACCAGTGCCGCGCGGTCGTCGCCCGCATACTGCGCCCAAGCCAGGGTCAGCCCGCGCTGGCCGAGCAATGCGATGACTTTCGCGAGATGCTTGTCCTCGCGTTTGCCCGAGAGGATCTCGTCGCCCACGATGACAAGCCCGATTCGCAGCGCCGTCATGTTCTCGCCATTGCGGTGGCCGGAGGGCGGCGCCTGAACAGGCGTACCAGTCCCAACCACTGCTGCGCCCAGAAGCCGCGCCCGTAGTCCCGGCCATCTCCCGCCGGGGCGGGGAGCTGGTCACGGATACCGGTCGGTGCGATCGCAGCCGAAAAGTCGGCGGTCCCGAAGAGCCGGTCCCACAGCGGAAACAGCACCGCGAAGTTACATCCCTGGTGTGAACCTTCGTGACCGACGCCGATCGCATGGTGGCGGCGGTGAAAGATCGGGCTCACGATCACCTGGCCCAGGGGTCCGAGCGTCGCGCGCACGTTGGCATGCTGCAGGCTCTGCAGCATGCGGGTCGCGACAATCAACAGGACGAACTGCGCCGGCTCGACCCCGATCGCCAGCGCCAGCGCCGCTTTCGAGGCATCCATGATCAGGTCGTCCAGCAGGTGATTGCGGTCATCGGCCCAGAAGCTCATGCGACGCTGCGAGTGGTGGAGCGCGTGCAATGCCCACCACCAGTCGAACCGGTGCTGCGCCCGATGCAGCCAGTAGTCGAAGAGATCGAGCACGAGCAGATAGATCAAGAAGCTCACGATCGGCACATCGGTCACTCCCGGCCAGACCGCATCGAGGTTCAGCGGTGTCAGTCCGCCGGCGCGCATCAGCGCAGCGAGCTCGTCGAAGACCGGGGTAAGCAGCAGGAAAAGCAGCAGCGGGATCAGCCCCAGCCGGTGCAGGAGGGTGTAGATGACGTCCACCCGTGTGTCACGCCGGTCCGTCCATCGCTCGGCCGGCACTAGGGCCTCGAGCGGACGCAGAACGACATAGAGCACCGCGATCTGCACCACCCCGAGCAGAAACCATTCGGTGGCCTCGTAGGCCGGTTCCTGAAAGCGCATCCATCCCATCGCGTAAAGCAAGGGTTGCACGCTGGACTCGAAGAGCCACGCCTGCACCGCCGTGAACGCGGCTACGACGCCATCGATCATCGCGCCGGGGCCCCCGTAGCACCCTGCGCCGCGACGCTTGCGAGTACCGGTCGCGGCGACGCACGGCGGTACTCCGGATGCTCGCGCAGCGTCCGGAAGCAGAAGCCGCGCTCTTTCAGCCCGGCAATCAGCGGATCGAGCATCGGCGCGAACGGCTCCTGCCGCGACCAGATACCGAGATGTGCCATCAGCACATCGCCATCGCGGATATCGCGCAGGGCGCGCGCGAGCAGCACGGCATTCGGGTAGGTCTCCGAGGGCAGTTCGTCGCCGAGAAAGCCGGCCGGCGCCCACTGCACGTGCGCATAGCCGCAGGACTGCGCGGCCGTGGTCGCCCGCTCGGTCGTGCGCCCGCCCGGCGCGCGCCAGATCGCATCGAGCGGTCGCCCCGCGAACTGCTGGAACTCGACGTCCACGCGCTTCAGTTCGGCGCAGAAGGACGCGTCATCGAGCACCAGCGATTTGCCGGCGTCGGCGCCGAACTGCGGACGGTAGCCGATGCCACGCGGCGCGGCGGCGATGCGCCCGTGGCGCCAGGTATGACTTCCGAACGCGTGTCCTTCGTCGGCGCGCGCCTTCCAGTAGCCACCCCACGACGCGTCGATCGCGAAGTCCCCGCGCGCCGTCTTTTCGTTGGCCAGGAAAAACGTGGCCCGAACGTCGTGCTGCTTGAGGATGGCGGCAATGGCCTCCGCATGGCGCATGTTGCCCGTGTCGAGCGTCAGATAGACCACCCGGCTGCACTCGGCTGCCGCCGCGACGAGCGGGCCGAGGGCGAGAACGGCACCCGTCACAGTGGCGGCGCACGACGCAGCCCACTTGCGCAGGACGTTCGGCCAGTTCAGCGTCCGGTTCAGCACGCCACGCCGCTCATGCCGGATCGCCAAGACCGAGGCTCACTTCCACGGCGCGGAGTTGACGAAGAAAATACCGTGGGGCGAGCGTCCCACGGCGATCTTGTCGACCACCGCACGCTGCGCAAGGTCGACGACCGAGACCTGCTTGATCCAGCGTTGGGTGACCCAGAGGTACTTGCCATCGGCCGTCACTTCCATGCAGTCCGGGCCGCCAGGTACCGGAATGTCGTACAGGCGTTCGAGCGTGACCTGGTCGATGACACTGATCGTATTGGCCACCCGGTTCGAAACGAAAAGATGCCGGCCGTCGCCCCGGGGTCGGAAATTATGGGCACCCTTGCCCGTCGGGATGCGCTTGACGCTCTTCTGGGACCGCCAGTCGATGACCTCGACGTAGTCGGCCCCTGTCATGCCGACCAGCAGGTGACGATCGTCCGGTGTCATCCAGACGCCGGCAGGCATGGCACCGACCTTGATCTTCCAGAGCACCGACTGGTCTGCCAGCTTCAGCGCGACCAGTTCATCGCTGTCCTGCAGCGTGACAAAGGCGAACTGGCTGTCCGCGGAAAACGCGATGTGGCTCGGCGTCTTCGGTGCGCGCACGGACTTCACGAACTTCTGCTCCGATCCATTCGCCGCGTAGAGATCGATGCGATCGAGCCGGTTGCCGGCTACGACAAACCACTTCCTGTCCGGCGAGAAGCCAATCTGGTACGGATCGGGAATGTCGCGCACGCGGCGCTGGAATTCGCCCGTCGCGGGGTTCAGATAAACCAGATCGTTGCCCGCAGCATTCGCGACGATCAAGGTCTGGCCGTCCGGCGTGGCCATCAGATGATGCGGCTCCTTGCCGACCTCGAAACGCCGGATCTCCTTGCGAGTCGCCTGATCGATCAGGCTGACACTGGCGTCGCCGGAATTCAGCACGACGACGACACCGGCCTGCGCCGAAGCCGCGGCGAACATTCCCACGAGGTAGACAAATCCTGCTATCCATCTGCTCATTGCCCTGCACTCCGACGCGACCTTCCGTGCCGCCGACCGAAATTCTAAAGGACCGGCGCTCGCGCCCTCGCCCCGAATAGGGCCCGAACGCAGGCCGATCCTTCGTGCACACCCCACTGCCCGGATGCAACCCAAGCGAAGACGGCATGTCATAGGGATGATCTTGCGCGCAGGATCGGTTGTGCTTAAATGGAAGCGCAGCGTGTTGACACACGCCTGTTGTTGCTCTCCGGAGGATGAAGATGCCATCGAGCGTTCGCTCAGCTGCCTTAACGATCGCCGTGGCGGCGCTGCTCGCCGCGTGCGCCGCGCCCGAGAAGGCAGCGCCGCCGGCTGCCCCCGCCGCGGCCACGGAGGCTCCTGTGGCCGTGACCAAGTCACCCGCGCTGGAGGTGGTGTCGGCGCAGTTCGGCGTGTTCGGCGCCGATCAGGCCGGCCGGCGAATTCTCTACGAGACCGACAAGTTCCCGGCCGTGATCGCGGCACCCTACGGCTGGTACATCGTCTTCAAGACGAGCAAGCCGACCGTCATCTGGCGTGAGGAGTTCGAGTTGCCTGAGCCTCCGCCGACCTGGGGCCCGGGCGAAGCGATGGGCATCTATACGATTTCGCCCGACCGCAAGACCGCGGTCACCGAGCGCATCATCCCGACGCGCCTTGGATTTATCGCCAACGAGTGGCGCTACGCGCCCGGCGACCCTGTCGGCGCGCACAAGATGCGCGTCTACATCGATGGTCAGTTGATCCGGGAGTTCGCGTTCGACATCGAAATGGGACCGAAGGATGAGCCCGCACCCTCGCGCAACCCGCACCGCGGTGGCGGCACCGGCTCGAAGACCTGAGCGGCGTCCGCGCGCGATCCTCGCACTGGCGACGCTGCTCGTTTCTGCCATGGCCGCAGGTGCGGACGGCGACATCGACAACTTCTGGGAGTACGACGACCCGGCTGCCAGCGAACAGCGCTTCCGCGCAGCGCTCGGCCGCGGCGACCGCAACCGCGACCTCGAACTTCAGACCCAGATCGCTCGCACATACTCGCTGCGGCGCCAGTTCGACGAGGCCCACCGCATACTTGATCAGGTGCAGCCCGCACTCGGGGACTCCAGTGCGCGCGTACGCGCGCGCTACCTGCTCGAACGCGGTCGCACGTTGCGTTCCGCCGGTGACAAGGCGGCCGCGCAGCCCATCTTCCTGCAAGCCTACGAGGTCGCGCTTGGCGGCGATGAGACCGGCCTCGCCGTCGATGCCGCCCACATGCTGGCACTGGTCACGCCCATGGAGGCGGCCGCCGGCTGGACCGACACCGGCGTCACGCTGGCCCGCGCTTCGACCGACCCCAAGGCAGTCGCCCTGCTCCCGGCCCTGCTGAACAATCATGCCTGGAACCTGCACGACGCCGGCCGCTTTGACGCAGCACTACCCGTGTTCATCGAGGCGGAGTCCGCGTGGCGTGCCACAGGCAAGCAACCGCAGGGCCGCATTGCGACCTGGTCGGTGGCGCGTTGCCTGCGCTCGCTCGGCCGCTACGACGAGGCATTGAAACTGCAGCGAGGCCTCGAGGCGGAGTGGTCCGCCAGCGGCGGCAGCGACGGCTATGTCTTTGAAGAGATCGCCGAGAACCTCGACGCGCTCGGACGGTCTGCGGAAGCAAGACCATACTTCGCCCAGGCTGCTCGGGAACTGGGCAAGGATCCGTCGTTCGTGCGCGACGAGCCAGCCCGCCTGCAGCGCCTGATCGACCGCAGCGGAAGCTGACCGCCGACGCATCCCCGTCGACGCCGGGACGCCGCGCAGCACAGCCAAGGAGGTCGCCATGAGCGATGCGAAGGCAATCGCGGACCACTGGGACCAGGGCGACATCTACGGACGCATCGTGTCTGTGCTGCAGCAGATGTCGAAACCGCTCGACCGCTTGACGATCGAGGATCTCGCCCCGGTCGATCACTTCCACGCGCGTGGCTTTCCGGCCACCGTGGAACTGGCAGACCGGCTGCCGCTGCTGGCGGGCCAGCATGTCGTCGACATCGGCTGCGGGCTCGGCGGCCCGGCCCGTTACATCGCACAGCGCTTCGGCTGCGCCGTGAGCGGCCTCGACATCACGCCGTCCTTCGTCGAGGCCGCCAACCGGCTCACGGCGCTGCTGCGGATGGAGCAGCAGGTCCGGGTCGAACTCGGCGACGGTCAGCAACTGCCCTACGCGGATGCGGTCTTCGACGGCGGCTATACACAGCATGTGACGATGAACGTGTCCGACCGCACGCGGTTCTTTGCCGAGGCGTTCCGCGTCCTTAGGCCCGGCGGATTCTTCGCGCTGACCGAGCACGCGCTCGGCCCGACCGGCGATCCCCATCATCCGGTGCCCTGGTCGGCCGACGGTACGGGTGCCTGGCTCGTCTCGGCGGACGAGACGGAGGCTTACCTGCGCGCGGCCGGCTTCGAGGCGATCGTCGTCGAACACACCGGTCCCAAGTACGCAGCGGGCTACAAGGCTGCCATCGAGAAAGCGGAACAAGGTGCCCTGCCGCCGCTGGGCCTTCATCTGCTGCTCGGTGACTCCGCGCTGCAGAAGACGCGGAACGCAGCGCGGAACATCATCGAAGGCCGCACCGATCCGATCCAGGTCGTGTGCCGCAAACCGGGCTGATCGCTGCGTTCGACCGCAGCTTCGCGGCCACAACGCGGCGCCGCCCGTCACTCCAGTCGTTGCCATGCCGCTCACACACGTTCATGCCGCGACAGGCTCTCCGGTGCCGGTTCAACTCGGCTAGCGCTGCAGCGCATCCCACGCCTTCTGCAGGCGCTTGGCGCTCACGGGCATCGGTGTGCGCAACTCCTGCGCGAACAGGCTGACGCGCAGTTCCTCCAGCAGCCAGCGGAACTCGTCCAGCCGTGGATCGACAACGCCCTTGCGGGCGGCCACTTCACGCAGCCAGGGCGTCTGCAGCGCGACCAGTTCCTGCAGTCGCTGCGCGTCGCGGGTTGGATCGGAGCGGAGCTTTTCGAGCCGCAGGCCGATGGCTTTCAGGTAGCGCGGATAGTGAGCGAGCTGCGCCGGCGCCACGTCGACGACGAAGCCGCGCGGAAACAGTCGCGTCAGCTGCTGCTCGACATCGGAGACCGATGCGGCATAGGCGCGGCTGGCGTTGAGCTTCCTTGGCAGCGTGGCGGCCTCGGCCACGATGGCGGCGAGCAGGCGGGCGACTTCCTGCGCAATCAGGCTGAGCTTGCTGCGCGCATCCTCCTTGCGTGCGACGAAGGCAGCGCGATTGCCGGGCCAGGGTTCGGGAAGACAGGTGCGATCGATCGCTGCGGTCACCACCTGTTCGCGCAGGGCTTCAAACCCCGGCAGCGCCGCTGCGAGCGCTGGAACGGTCGAGGCCTGCATCTGTGTTGTCTGCAGCGTCGCGAGGCTTTTCTCCAGGAACTTCACCTGCTCCCGCAGCTGGAGGCGGAACAGGCGCCGCAGTCCGTTGCGATGCTGGGCGCGCGCGGCGTCGGGGTCATCGAAGACGTCGATCTCGCAGTGGTCGTCGCGATCGACCAGGGCCGGGAAGCCGACCAGCGTGACGGCCCGCCCGTCGGCGCTGCGACGCTCGATCTGCATGATCTCCGGCAGTTCGCCGAAGTCCCAGTCGCGGATGTCGGCCTGCAGGGTCGGCGCCACCACCGCATCCGCGGCCGCCACCGACCGCAGGCTCTGCTGCGCTTGAGGACCGAGCTCGGCGCGCAACTGGGCAAGGTTGCGCCCCATCGCGAGCTGCCGGCCGTGCTCGTCGACAACCTTGAAGTTCATCGTCAGGTGCATGGGCAGCGTCTCGAGCTTGAAATCGGTGCGCTGGCAGGTGACGCCGACTTGCTCGCGCAGGTCGGCGATCAGCACGTCGATCAGGGACTCGTCCGTCCGCTCGCCCTGGCGCTCGACAAAGCGCGCGGCGTACTCCGGCAGCGGCACGCAGTGGCGGCGTAGCTTCTGCGGCAGCGACTTCAGCAGAAGATGCACCTTTTCCTTCAGCATGCCGCGCACGAGCCACTCGGTTCGCACCGCATCGACCTGGTTCAGGGCGACCACCGGGACGGTCAGCGTCACGCCGTCGCGCGGGCTGCCCGGTTCGAAGTGGTAGGTCAACGCCAGCACGGTCTCCGATCCCGTGCGGCCGCGCAGCGCGAACTGCTTCGGGAAGAGTTCGGTCGTAACGCCGGCAGCCTCGTGCCGCATCAGCTCATCCCGCACGAGGAAGAGCAGCTTCGGCTGCTCGCGTTCCGCGACCGCGCGCCACTTCTCGAACTGGGCTCCGGTCGTGATGTCGGCCGGAAGGAGGCGGTCATAGAAAGCGAAGATCAGTTCGTCGTCGACCAGCACGTCGAGCCGCCGCGCACGGTGCTCGAGCTCGCGGATCTCGCGCACCACGCGCTGGTTGTGCGCAAAAAACGGCGCGCGGGTGTCGTACTCGCCTGCCACCAGCGCTTCGCGGATGAAGATCTCGCGCGCGTGCGCCGGGTCGAGCGGCCCGTAGTGCACGCGCCGCTGCTGGTAGACGAGCAGCCCGTACAGCGTGGCTCGCTCGAAGGCCATCACCTGCGCCGGCCGCTTCTCCCAGTGCGGTTCCCCGTGCGACTTCTTCAACAGGTGCTCGCCCACCCGCTCGAGCCAGGACTGGTCGATCGTCCCAACCGTGCGTGCAAACAGGCGCGAGGTCTCGACCAGCTCGGCCGCCATGATCCAGCGGCCCGCCTTCTTCACCAGCGACGACCCGGGCCAGAGGAAGAACTTGATGCCGCGCGCGCCGGCGAACGGCGGCTCGCCGCGCTCGGCGTCGAGCACGCGGCAGCCGATGTTTCCAAGCAGGCCGGCCAGCAAGGCAAGGTGGACCTGCTCGAAGGTCGCCGGCGTGGCGTTGGGACGCCAGTTCTGTTCGCCGGCTAGCGCGGCGAGCTGGCCATGCACGTCGATCCACTCGCGCACCCGGCGCGGGCTCAGGAACTGGCTGCGCAGATCGTCGGTCAGCTTGCGGTTCGACTTCTTGTGGCCGATGCGCTCCTGCACAAACGCCCAGAGCTTCACCAGCGCCAGGAAGTCGCTGCGCTCGTCGACAAAGCGCCGATGCGCCTGGTCAGCCGCCTCCTGCGCCTCGAGCGGGCGTTCGCGCGGATCCTGCACCGACAGCGCCGCCGCGATCACCAGCATCTCGGCGAGGCAGTTCTGTTCCCGCGCGGCCAGCATCATCCGTCCCACGCGGGGATCGAGCGGCAAGCGGGCGAGTTCGCGACCGATGGGTGTCAGCGCGTTGCGCTCGTCGATCGCATTCAGTTCGGCCAGAAGCTGCATGCCGTCGGCAACTGCGCGTCCGGTCGGCGCCTCGACAAAGGGAAAGTCCGCAACCTCGCCCAGACCGAGCGACTTCATGCGCAGGATGACGCTTGCCAGCGAGGCGCGGAGGATCTCCGGATCCGTGAAGCGCGGCCGCTTGAGGTAGTCCTCCTCCGCGTACAGCCGGATGCAGATGCCATCGGCAACGCGTCCACACCGGCCGGCACGCTGGCTGGCGGCAGCCTGCGAGACCGGCTCGACCTGGAGCTGCTCGACCTTGTTGCGGTAGGAGTAGCGCTTGACGCGCGCCAGCCCGGTGTCGACCACGTAGCGGATACCGGGCACCGTCAGCGACGTCTCGGCGACGTTGGTCGCCAGCACGATGCGACGACCCGACCCCGACGGACGGAACACCCGGTCCTGCTCCTCCGCCGAAAGGCGCGCGTAGAGAGGAAGGATCTCGGTGGCGGGCGGATGGTGCTTGCGCAGCGCCTCGGCCGCCTCGCGGATCTCGCGTTCGCCCGGAAGGAATACCAGGACATCGCCGCGACCGGCGCCCGCGCACTCGTCGACGGCATCGGCCAGCGCATCCATCAGCGTGCGGTCATCGGCGTCGTCGACGTCTTCAACCGGGCGATAGCGGATCTCGACCGGATAGAGCCGCCCGGAGACCTCGATGATCGGCGCCGGCGCGTCCGCCGAACCGAAGTGACGCGCGAAGCGTTCGGCATCGATCGTGGCCGACGTGATGATCAGCTTGAGGTCGGGCCGGCGTGGCAGCAACTGGCGCAGGTAGCCAAGCAGGAAATCAATGTTGAGGCTGCGCTCGTGCGCCTCGTCGATGATGAGCGTGTCGTATTGCCTGAGCAGCGGATCGGCCTGCGACTCGGCGAGCAGGATGCCGTCGGTCATCAGCTTGATCGATGCCCCGGGCCGCGTCTGGTCGGTGAAGCGGACCTTGTAGCCGACGATCTCGCCCACCGGGGTCTTCAGTTCCTCCGCGATGCGGCGCGCGATGCTCGACGCCGCGATGCGGCGCGGCTGGGTATGGCCGATGACTCCCCGCTCACCGCGGCTGAGCGTGAGGCAGATCTTGGGTAGCTGCGTGGTCTTGCCCGAGCCGGTCTCGCCGCTGACGATGACGACCTGGTGCGCTTCGATCGCGCGTGCGATGTCCTCGCGCCGGGCCGAGACCGGCAGTTCCTCGGGAAAGGTGATGGCCGGCAGCGGCGCGCGAACCCGGGGCCCCCTGGCGCGGGGCGGGTTGGGCGAAGGTGGCTGCATCGGCTCGCGTCGCACCCGAAGGTGCTAGCGCTTCATTGTGGTCTCGCGGAGTGGCTGCATCAGGTGTGCAGTATCCGCGAAAGTATACTTTCGCCAATGAACGACACGCCGGCATTGCCTCCACTGGCTCAGTTGTCCGACGCGACGCAGTTCGTCGCCTGGCTGCGCCAGGTCGCGCCGTATGTGCATGCGCACCGCGGCAGGACCTTCGTCGTGGCGTTTTCCGGCAGCCTCATCGAGGCCGGCGCATTGACAGCGCTGATCCAGGACGTATCGCTGCTCAACGCCATGGGCATCCGCATCGTCCTGGTGCACGGTTCACGACCGCAGGTGCAGGCGCAGCTCGCGCTCAAGGGCCTCGAGTCGCGCTTCCACAACGACGTCCGCATCACTGACGCGGCGGCGCTCGAGTGCGTCAAGGAGGCCGCCGGCGAGATCCGTCTCGACATCGAGGCGGCGTTCTCGCAGGGCCTGCCCTCGACCCCGATGGCGCACTCGAAGGTGCGCGTCGTGAGTGGCAATTTCGTCACCGCGCGTCCGATGGGCGTCATCGACGGCATCGACCTTGCGTTGACGGGCGTCGTGCGCAAGGTCGACACCGAGGCACTGCGCTTCGTGCTCGCCAACGGCGGCCTCGTGCTGCTTTCGCCCCTCGGCTTTTCTCCGACTGGCGAGGCGTTCAACCTGACGATGGAGGACGTCGCCTGCAGCGTTGCCACTGCGCTCAAGGCCGACAAGCTCGTGCTGCTCACCGAGACGTCTGGCATTGCGGACGCCGCGGGGCAATTGCTCAACGAACTCTCGGTCGAGGACGCGGAGCGCATGCTCGGCGCCGGCGAAGTGTCCGGCGATGCCGCCTTTAACCTGCGCTACGCGGTGCGCGCCTGCCGTGGCGGGGTGGCGCGGGCGCACATCCTCTCCTACGCACTCGATGGCGGGCTGCTGGTCGAGCTCTTCACGCACGAGGGTGTCGGCACGATGGTTGCGCCGGAGAACTTGGAGAAGATGCGCGAGGCGACGTCCGACGACGTCGGCGGCATCATCAAGCTGATCGAGCCGCTGGAGGCCGATGGCACGCTGGTCAAGCGGCCGCGCGAGCTAATCGAGCGCGAGATCGACCGCTTCACCGTGCTCGAGCACGATGGTTTCATCTTTGGCTGTGCAGCGCTCTACCCGTTCCCGCGCGAGAAGTCGGGTGAGCTCGCCTGCCTGACGGTCCACCCTCACTACCAGGGCTATGGCGATGGCGAACGGCTGATGAAACGCATCGAGGCGAAGGCGAAGGCGGCCGGCATCGAACGTCTCTTCGTCCTGACGACACGCACGGCGCACTTCTTCATCAAGCGCGGCTTCAAGCCCGCAACGGTCGACGACCTGCCGCCCACGCGGCAGCACATGTACAACTGGCAGCGCCGCTCTCAGGTGCTCGTCAAGACGCTCTAGGAGGCCTCACCATGGCGCGCATGATTCACTGCGTAAAGCTCGGCCGCGAAGCCGAGGGACTTGATTTCCCGCCGGTGCCCGGCGACCTCGGCAAGAAGATCTGGGAAAACGTGTCGAAGGAGGCCTGGGCCGGTTGGCTCAAGCATCAGACGATGCTCGTCAACGAAAACCGTCTCAATCTGGCCGACGCGCGTGCCCGCAAGTACCTGCAGACGCAGATGGAGAAGCACTTCTTCGGCGAAGGCGCCGACATGGCTCAGGGTTACGTCCCACCGACGAGCTAAGCCTCCAAGCCCCTGCGCCGGCGCGTGCTCAGCGCGCAGCGCCCGCCGGCAGGTGATGCATCACCGCGATATCGAATGGGGCCCACCATGCGGTCCGGACTCCGGCCGCCGCCAGAGCACGACGCGTCCACTCGTTGCAGGTGAACCAGAACGTATACGTTGGCACCGCCTCGTAGAAGGCATCCGTGCCGAAGTAGCCCGCAGCGTCGATCCGGCGCACCGCGCCGCCGGCATCGCGAACGAACGAATCCCGGATGAATGCCGTCAGGCGCCAGTACTGCTCCGCGGAAAGTCGCACGCGTCGCGCGTCGTAGGCGCCGGGCGAATCCAGGTACTCAACATGCATTGCCCCCTGGCCCACGCCGCTGAGCGCAATGAAGGCGGTGCCGGGCCGTAGGTCGGCCCAGGTGGGCGTTGTCAGCATGAAGCCGCGGTCCCCCCAGCCGAAGGCGATCCAGCGGGCGGGCGCGACGAGCCCGCTCATGTCGTGCGCCGGGAACTCCGCGCTCCAGTCGACACCGTTCCATCGTGTCGGCACGACCAAGTCGGCATGCACGCCGTTCGTTCGTACGTAGATCTCGACCCCGTCCGCGGTCTCGACGAAGCCCGGGTTGCGCGGAACCAGGCCAAGTAGGAGCGCCGCCAGCACGTAAAGAAGAACCATGCCGGCAACTAACCCCAAAGCCAGGGCAACTCCGCGAACCAGCGTGCGCATCACGACGTCTGTCGCGCCGCGCACGGCACTCAGACGCGCCGCGACTCGCGGACGCCGTCCGGTGTTCCGAGCAGCAGGACATCCGCGCCGCGCCGCGCGAACAGTCCGTTGGTCACCGCGCCGGCAATGCCATCGATACGCTGCTCGAGCTTCTGCGGTTCGTCGATGCGAAGCCCCAGGACGTCGACAATGACGTTGCCGTTGTCGGTCATGAACCCCGCGCGCAGCCGCGGTGTCCCGCCCAGGCGCTGGAGTTCCCGCATCACGTACTCGCGCGCCATCGGAATCACTTCGACCGGCAGCGGGAAGCTTCCAAGTCGCTCGACCAGCTTGCTGCCGTCCGCAATGCACACGAAAGTGCGCGCGACAGCCGCGACGATCTTTTCTCGCGTGAGCGCCCCGCCGCCGCCTTTGATCATCGAGAAACCCGGGTCGATTTCATCGGCGCCGTCCACGTAAACGGAGATCTCCGTCACTTCGTTGAGATCGACAACGCGGATGCCGCACGCTTCGAGTCGCCGCGTCGAGCGCTCCGAACTGGAAACGGCAGCCGGCACCGGCACTTTTGCAGCCGCAAGCGCGTCGATGAAGAAATCGACGGTCGAGCCCGTTCCGACACCCAGAATCTCACCAGGCATCACGAAACCGACCGCGGCCGCGGCGACGGCCCGCTTCAATTCGTCTTGTGTCATGGCGTTCTGATGGGGTGGTCGAGCTTCAAGCGTAGCAGCGCGCACAAGGGGTCAGCTCGGCCCCAGGCCGAGACCGCGCATGACGCGTGTCGACTTCCTGCCTCACCGCAACGCAGAGAGAAGTCCGGCACAGACTCGCCACCGACAACGGTGCGTTGTTTTGCTCCTCCGTGTCAAAGAGAGTCCGACAGGATGCTCGAGGAAATCGAGGAGACTACAGGGCTAAGGGGCTGGATTGCGGAAGTGACCTTGGCATGAGATCTGGGCAACCGCGGAAGACAGGACACGACCCTACTCGGCCGTTCGCGCTCTCTGTAAGCGGCCGTCGGTTTCACGCTGAAAGCTGCCATCCGCGCGATGGGCTGATCGCGACCCAGCGTGGCTCTCGACAATTTCTGAAAGCGGTCGTCGCCTCCTCGCCAAAAGGCGACTTGGGTCTCATCTTTAAGACCGCGACTCCAAAACGCCCGCTGTCTCTTGCGAAAGTGGAACCAATCGCGCGCTGGGCGCTGACAGCGTTCTCACTCGACTGACGAGTTCGAACTCGGGCTGAGCTCCGATCGACGCAAGACGCCAAGTCCCGAAGGCCACGGAGGCGCTGCTGTGTGCCCTGCATTGAAGGAGTTCAGGATTTTCATCAGGAGTCCCCGGGATGCACCTTGGGGGTTGTGATGCGAGTGTTGCGACAGATCGAAGTCAGCCGAGCAGGCGCACTTCAACACGCTCAAGATCGCTCGACGAACCGAAGAGCACAACGACGTCTTCGGCCTGTAATGCCATGTCGGGCGGCGGCGCAAGCACGCGCTTGCCGCCGCGCACGAGCGCAGTGACCAGCACATGATCCCGTGCCAGGTCCAGTTCGGAAAGAGTCCGGCTGACCGCTGCAGCGCCGTGCGGCAAGGTCACCGAGTGCAGCCGGTCCGTCCTCACCCGGTCATCGGCCAGCGAGTCTCCACCGCGGAAGAACTCGCGCATCAGCCGGTAGCGGTCGACACGCACGTCGCGCACCCGCCGCAGCACGCGCGCCAGTGGCACGTCCAGCAGCAGCAGCGCATGCGTGACGATCATCATGCCAGCCTCGAGCGTCTCAGGCACGACTTCGGTGGCGCCGGCGCGCATCAGCTCGTCGACGCGGCTCTCGTCGCGTGTGCGCACCATCACCGCCAGCTCGGGCCGCAGGCTGCGCACGGCGTGAAGCGTCTTCAGCGCGGCGCCGACGTCGTCGTGGCTGATCACCACCAAACGGGCGTCGCTCAGGCCGACAGCCTCGAGCATGTCGCGCTCTGCGGAGTCACCGTAGTAGGCCGGCTCGCCGGCGGTGTGGGCCTCGCGCACGCGCGCCGCATCGAGGTCGAGCGCGACGTAGGGGATCGACTCCTGTTCGAGGAAGTGGCCAACGTTCTGGCCAATGCGGCCGTAGCCGCAGATGATCACGTGGTGGTGCAGCGCCGCGGTCTGCGGCAGGTCGGGCGCCGGCGCATCCGTGCGCGCGGGCAGGCGATGGGCACCGAGCAGGTCGGCCAGCGCGCGGCTGTGCCGGATCAGCAGCGGTCCGGCGATCATGCTCGCTAGCACCGCCGTCAGCGTCACCTGGCCGGCGGCGCTGTCGATCACGTTCGCCCCGATGGCCAGCGCCAGCAGCGCAAAGCCGAACTCGCCGCCCACTGCCAGCGTGATGCCTGTTTTGGCGGCGGTCGGGCGATCCAGCCCGCTGGCGCGCACCAGCGCGGTCACCAGCACCGCCTTGACCACCAGCATCACGGCAGCCGCCGCCAGCGCCCAGTGCCACACGCCGGGCAGCGCGTGCGGATCGACCAGCATGCCAATCGAGACGAAGAACAGGCCGAGCAGCACGTCGCGGAACGGCCGGATGGTCGACTCGATCTGGTGCCGGAACTCGGTCTCGCCGAGCATCATTCCGGCCAGAAAAGCGCCGAAGGCGAGCGACAGCCCGAGCTGGTCGGTCGCTGCGGCGGCCGCGAGCGACACCAGCAGCACCGACAGTGTGAACAGCTCAGGCGAACGACGCGCGGCGATCTCGTGGAACAGCGGCCGCAGCAGCCAGCGACCGGCGACGTACACCACCGCGAACGCCGCCAGCGCCTTGACGAGCGCGACGGCGAGCGCACCCGCCAGCTGGGAGCCGGCAACCGTGGCCGCCGCGCCGAGAACGGGTATCACCACCAAGAACGGCACCGCGGTCACGTCCTGGAACACCGACATCGCCAGCGCCAGCCGGCCGTGGCGCGTGCCCAACTCGTCCTGCTCGGCAAGCTGTTTGGCGATGATCGTGGTCGACGACTGTGCGAACACCGCGCCTACAGCAAAGGCCGCGGCCGGCGCCAGCCCGATCAGCCAGGCCAGCAGCCCGACGCCGACCGTGGTCAGCACCACCTGGCCGGTACCCAGCCCGAACACCGTGTGGCGCAGCGCGTAGATCTGCGGCAGCGAGAAGTTCAGGCCGATCGTGAACAGCAGGAATACGATCCCGAACTCGGCTACCAGCCGGATCGACTCGGCACTCGCGACGAGGCCCAGCGCATGCGGTCCAATCAGGGCGCCGACGAGCAGATAGCCGAGGCTCGAAGGGATGCGCGCGCGCTGGAATAGGCCAACGGCGAACACCATCGCCGCGAGCAGTAGCAGGATCTCGAACAGCGGCTTCAACGGGATATCGCTCGCATAGGGGTGAGGCGGTTCGCGCGGCGTCAGCTCGCCCGCGCTGCGCCGCCGCGCAGCAGCAGCACGTCGCAGTGCGCCGCCATGACCGTGTGCAGGCTGACGCTGCCAAGGAAGGTGGCCTCCAATTCGGACTTCCCATGTGCTGCGATGACGACGAGATCAGCGCCGGTCGTCTCGATCCACTGATCGATGCACTTGGGCGCGTAGCCGTGCGCGACGTGCAGCACGCGCCGGCCCGGCGCGACGCCAACCTCGTCGGCGAAGTTGCGCAGCGTCTCGTGCAGTCGCGCGCGCGCCTCGCGCTGGTAGCGCACGAGCGTGTCGGGATCGACGCTGGCGTATCGGGCTAGCCCTTCGTAGGGCAGTTCGAACGCATGGGCCACGTGCACGGTGGCCTGCGGCAGCAGGCCTATACAGGTCTGCAGCGCAGCGCGCGACGGCGCGGAGAA
>Ga0105090_10000017_pt1 | contig 57300 bp, 61 predicted proteins | sample PPLLak3March2015_FD_79110 | JGI IMG/M metagenome (GOLD analysis project Ga0105090, IMG submission 79110) | Freshwater sediment microbial communities from Prairie Pothole Lake near Jamestown, North Dakota, USA - PPLs Lake P7 Core (1) Depth... | ecosystem: Environmental > Aquatic > Freshwater >...
AGAGGCCCGGCGCGCGCTGCGCAGCCCCTGAGCGCGGCGTGACCGCGCCTACATCACCGCTCCAAGCTGCCAGGGCACGAACTCGTTCTGTCCGTAGCCGTGCAGTTCGCTCTTGGTGTGCTGGCCCGAAGCCGTCGCCAGCATGAGGCGGAAGATGCGCTCGCCGACCTCGTCGACGGTCTCCAGGCCTTCCACGATGCCGCCGCAGTCGAGGTCGATGTCCTCCTGCTGCTTCAGCCACAGCGCTGTATTGGTGCTGAATTTCAGCGAGGGTGACGGCGCGCAGCCATAGGCCGAGCCGCGCCCGGTGGTGAAGCAGATGAGGTTGGCGCCGCCGGCCACCTGCCCCGTGGCCGAGACGGGGTCGTAGCCCGGCGTGTCCATATAGACGAAGCCGCGCGCGGTGGCGGCTTCTGCGAACTGCAGCACGTCGACGAGGTTGGTGGTGCCGCTCTTGGCGATCGCGCCCAGGCTCTTTTCCAGGATCGTCGTCAGCCCGCCGGCCTTGTTGCCGGCCGAGGGGTTGTTGTCCATCTGCATGCCGTTGCGCGCCGTGTACTGCTCCCACCAGGCGATGCGCGCCAACAGCTTGTCGGCCACGGTGCGGCTGACGGCGCGGCGCGTCAGCAGATGTTCGCCGCCGTAGATCTCCGGCGTCTCGCTCAGGATGGCGGTGCCGCCGTGGCGCACCAGCCGGTCGACCGCGGCGCCGAGCGCCGGGTTGGCGCTGATGCCCGAGTAACCGTCGCTGCCGCCGCATTGCAGGCCCACCGTGAGGTGGCGCGCCGGCACCGGCTGGCGCCGCACGCGGTTGGCGTAGGGCAGCAGGCGCCGGATCTCCTCGACGCCGCGGGCGACCGTCTTCGCGGTGCCGCCGGTATCCTGGATATTGAAGGTGACGAGATGGGCGCCTTCCTGCAGCCCCTCCTGCGCGATCAGGCCCTGGATCTGGTTGGTCTCGCAGCCCAGCCCGACCACGAGCACGGCGGCGAAGTTGGGGTGGCGGGCGTAGCCGCCGAGCGTGCGGCGCAGCACCTGCAGTTCCTCGCCGTCGCTGGCGGTGGCGCAGCCCATGCCATGGGTCAGCGCGACGACGCCGTCGACGTTCGGGAAGGGTGCCAGCGCCTCGGGCCGGATGTCGCGCCTGAAATGGTCGGCGATGGCGCGCGCCGCGGTGGCCGAGCAGTTGACCGAGGTCAGCACACCGATGTAGTTGCGCGTTGCCACGCGACCGTCGGCCCTCAAGATGCCCTCGAAGGTGGCCGGCTCGGCCACGTAGGCCGTTGGCACCGCACCGGCGCCCGGCTCGTGCGCGCGCGCGAAATCGCTGAAGGCGAGGTTGTGCGTGTGCACGTGCTGTCCCGCCGCGATGGGCTGGGTGGCGGACCCGATGATCTGGTTGTAGCGTCGCACGGCCTCACCCGCGGCGATGTCGCGCGTGGCCACCTTGTGCCCGGGTGGCACCAGGCCCGCGACGGTGATCCCTTCGTCGCCGATCACCGTGCCGCCGAGCAGCTGACGCCGCGCGATGACGACGTTGTCGGCCGAATGGATGCGGAGGGTCGGGCTGCTCATGCGCGGTGCCGGCGTCAGCGATCAGCCGTCGATCAGCGCCGGGTCCCAGGCGTGCACCGTCTGTTTCTGCTCGCCGAGCTTCTGGATGCCCAGCCGCATCACGTCGCCCGGCTTAAGGAAGACGGGGGCCGGCTTGATGCCCATGCCCACGCCCGGCGGCGTGCCGGTGGTGATGAGATCGCCGGGGTTGAGCGTCATGAAGCGGCTGAGGTAGCTGACGATCTGCGCCACGCCGAAGATCATCGTCTTGGTGCTGCCGTTCTGGTAGCGGTGGCCGTTGACCTCGAGCCACATCGACAGGTCCTGGGGGTCGCCCACCTCGTCGGCCGTCACCAGCCAGGGGCCCACCGGGCCGAAGGTGTCGCAGCCCTTGCCCTTGTCCCACTGGCCGCCGCGCTCGAGCTGGTATTCGCGCTCGGAGATATCGTTGACGACGCAGTAGCCGGCCACGTGCGCCAGTGCATCGGCCTCGGACACATAACGCGCCCGGCTGCCGATGATGACGCCGAGTTCGACCTCCCAGTCGCTCTTCACCGAGCCCTGCGGCAGCACGACGGCGTGGTTGCAGCCCACCGCGCTGTCCACCGTCTTCATGAAGACGATCGGTTCCTTCGGGATCGGCATGTTGGACTCGGCCGCGTGGTCGGCGTAGTTCAGCCCGATGGCGATGAATTTGCTCATGCCCACCCAGGGCACGCCCAGCGTGTCCTGCTCGACCACCGGCAGGGTGGCAAGATTGACGCCGTGCAGGCGCTCCAGCGCTGCCGGGCTCAGCGTCGCGGCGGTGATGTCGGTGATGAGCGACGACAGGTCGCGCACCTGCCCCTGGTCGTCCAGCAGCGCGGGCTTCTCCTGACCCCTGGGGCCGTGACGCAATAGTTTCATGTCGATCTCTTTCTCTCAAGCAAATGTGGCTGCGCCACTTTGATTGAACCCCCACGGGGGGCGGGCTGGGCGCAGCCCGGCCCTGGGGGCGCTCAGTTGGACCAGCCGCCGTCGATGATCTGGGCGGTGCCGGTGGTGAAGGTGGATTCGTCGCTGGCCAGGTAGACCGCCAACGCCGCGATCTCGTCGACGCGGCCGACGCGACCCATCGGCTGGCGCGCCACGAAGGCGGCCTCGACCTGGGCGATCGTCTGCCCGCTGGCCTGCGCCTGCGCCGCGATGCGCTCGCGCAAGGACGGCGACTCGACGGTGCCGGGGCAAATCGCGTTGCAGCGGATGCCACGGGTGATGAAGTCCGCGGCCACCGACTTGGTCAAGCCGATCACCGCCGCCTTCGTGCTGCCGTAGACGAAGCGGTTCGGCGCCCCCTTGATGCTGCCGGCGACCGAGGCCATGTTGATGATCGAGCCGCCGCCGTGGGCCAGCATGCCCGGCAGGAAGGCCTGGATGGTGCGGAACTGCGAGCGCACGTTGAGTTCGAAGGCGAAGTCCCACTGCTCCTCGGTGCACTCGAGCACCGTGCCGGCATGCACGAAGCCGGCACCGTTGAAGAGCACGTCGACCCGCGGGTGCGCCGCGGCGGCAGCTGTGATGGCGGCGGTGTCGGTGACGTCCAGGGGCTGCACCGTGCAGCCGCATTCGGCGTGCAGCGATGCCAGCAGATCGGACTGGATATCGGTGGCGACGACGTGCGCGCCTTCGCGCACGAAGGCCAGCGCGACGGCGCGGCCGATGCCCTGGCCGGCAGCGGTGATGAAGGCGGTCTTGCCCGAGAGTCTGTGGTTCATGTCATTCAATCATGCGGTGACGAGTTGGACCTTGGTACTGCGCGACTTGTCCAGCGCCAGTTCGAAGGCTTCCTGCGAACGCGCCAGCGGCAGCTGCGCGCTGATCAGCGGCCGCACGTCGACGCGGCGTGTCCGTATCGCCTGCACCGCCCAGTCGAATTCGAGGTGGGCGCGGAAGGCGCCGCGGTAGTCGAGCTCACGCGCCATCAGGCTGTTGGCGGGGAAGGGGATCTCGGGCGGCAGCGTGCCGACCTGGACGATGCGACCACCGCGCTTCGTGGCCGTCAGGCAGGTGGCCAGCGCGGCCGGGCTGCCGGCGGCTTCGATGGCCACGTCGGCGATGTCGGCGAATTCGCCTACCGGCACCTGGTCGCTGCGTATCGTGCGGTCGGCGCCGACGCTGCGCGCGATGTCCAGCGCACGGTCGTTGATGTCGCAGCAGATGACCTGCGCGGCGCCGGCCAGGCGCGCCGCCATCACGCTCATGCAGCCGATGGTGCCGCCGCCGGTGACGAGCACCGTTTCGCCCAGCACCGGCCCGGCGCGGTGAATCGCGTGCAGGCCGATCGACAGCGGCTCGGCACAGGCGATCTCGCCGAGCGAAATGTGGTCCTCGGTGATCGGCGTGAGCTGCCGTTCACCCATCACGAAACGTTCGCGGAACATGCCTTGCGCATGCGGAAAGACGCTGGCGCTGCCGAGGAAGAACATCCTGCGGCACAGGTTGCCGCGGCCGGCGCGGCAGTAGTCGCACAGGCCGCAGGGATGCGAGGGGTTGATCGCCACCCGCTGCCCCGGTGTGACACGGGTGACCTGCGCGCCCACGGCCTCGACGATGCCCGATGCCTCGTGCCCCGGCACCAGCGGTTCGCGAACGATGAAATTGCCGACGCGGCCGTGCTGGTAGTAGTGCAGGTCGGAGCCGCAGATGCCGCCGGCACCCAGGCGCAGCAGCACGTCGTGCGCCCCCGGCGGCGGCGGCGTCTCCTGTTCGAGCCGCAGGTCGTGCGCGCCGTGGATGGTGCAGGCCAGTGACATGGGTCTTCCTTCGCTCAGCGCGGCACGATCTTCGCGCCCGTCAGCTGTTCCTGGGCCTCGACCAGCGAGGGCACGAATTTCCTGCCGTGGCCCAATGCGCTGGCCAGCGTCAGGCTCTGATGCACGGCTTCGCCCATCACGGTGGGGATGGCCAGCCCTTCGGCGAGGTGCGTGTAGTAGCGCACGTCCTTGCGCGCATTGTCGAGCTCGAATTTGAGGCCACCGAGGTCGCCGTGCAGGGTCTTGGCCATGGCCTGGAAGAGGCCGGAATTGACCGGGCCGGCGGCGATCAGGTCGACCAGCGCCTTCAACTCGATGCCGGCACGCTGACCGACCGCGAAGGCCTCGGCGGTGGCGGTGCAGACGGCTTGGGCGATGAAATTGTTGAGCAGCTTGATCGTGTGCCCAGCGCCGGGGCCGCCGACGTGGAAGACGTTCTCGGCAAAGCACCGCAGCAGCGGCTCGAGGTGCGCGAAGACCTCCCGCTCGGCGCCGACCATCACATTCAGGCGTCCGGCCTCGGCTTCCACCGGCGTGCGCGCCAGCGGCGCGTCGACGAAGCTCACGCCCGCGGCGGCTGCGGTCTCGCGCAGCCTCGTCGTGGAATCGGGTTCCGAGGTGGAGCAGTCGACGATGACCAGGCCCTTCGCCGCGCCGGCGAGCAGGCCGTGTTCACCGCCCATCACGGCCTCGACTTGCGGCGAACCGGTGACGCAGATGAAGACCACCTCGCTGGTGGCGGCCAGGGCCGCGGCGTCGGGCTGCTGCTGCGCTCCGGCGGCCAGCAGGTCAGCGACCCGCTCCCGGTTGCGGTGCACCGTCAGCGACAGCGTGTGGCCGCGGGCGAGCAGGTTCTTCGCCATGCCGTGGCCCATCAGGCCGCTGGCGCCGATCAATCCGATCTTCATGCTGCGTTCTCCGTCACTGCAGGCTCTCGTCAAGTGGACGCCGGGGGACCGGCTTTGCCGGGCCGCCGGCGTTGCCCCCTGGGGGGAGCGCCGAAGGCGCTACGGGGGGACGTTCACCCCCGGCCGACGAAGGGCATCTTCGTCGCCATCACGGTCACGTTCAGCACATTGGCGCTCAGCGGCAGTCGCGCCATGGCCAGGAAGGTATCGACGACGGCCTGCAGGTCCATGCGTGGCTCGGGCCGGATGCTGCCGTCGGCCTGCGGCACGCCGTCGACCATGCGTGCCGTCATCTCGCTGGCGGCGTTGCCGATGTCGATCTGCCCGACCGCGATATCGAAGGGCCGGCCGTCCAGCGACGCCGTCTTCGTCAGGCCGCTGATGGCGTGCTTGGTCGCGGTGTAGGCGATCGAACCCGGGCGCGGCGCATAGGCCGAGATCGAACCGTTGTTGATGATCCGCCCGCCCATCGGCCGCTGCTCCTTCATCAGCTTGAAAGCCTGCGACAGGCAGTAGAAGGCGCCGTTGAGATTGACGTCGACGGCACGCCGCCAGTCGTCGCCGCTCACCGCATCGGGGGTCGTCGCGGCCAGGCCGGTGCCGGCATTGTTGAACAGCAGGTCGAGGCGGCCGAAGCGCGCGCGCAGGTCGGCAAAAGCATTGGCGACCTGGTCCTCGCGCGACACGTCGCAGGGCATCACCACGGCACGCGGACCGCCGTCGCCGGCGGCGCTGGCGGTGGCTTGCAGTGCGTCGGCGCGGCGGCCGACCAGGGCCACCGTCCAGCCGTCGGCGATCAGGCCCAGGGCGCAAGCGCGGCCAATGCCGCTGCCGGCGCCGGTGACGAGGGCGAACTTGTCGGTGTTCATGGTCTCAGGTCCTCGCAATGATTGTGTCTGCGGCCGGCGCGCTGCGCCTGGACTTCGCTGCGCGAAGTCAGCCTTCGACGCAACCATTGAACCGCTTCGCGCTTCAATGGTTGTCCTTGGGGACGAAAGCCCCGCGCTGGCCGCGCAGGAAGTCGAGGTCGGCTCCTTCGTCGGCCTGCAGCACGTGGTCGATATACAGCTTCCAGTAACCGCTTTGCAGTGGCGGCACCGGCGGTTGCCAGTCGGCGCGCCGGCGCTGCAGTTCGGCGTCGTCCACGTGCAGGTGCAGCTTGCGCGCCGGCACGTCCAGCGTGATGAGGTCGCCGTTCTTCACCAGCGCCAGCGGGCCGCCGGCGGCGGCTTCGGGCGTGGTGTGCAGCACCACGGTGCCGTAGGCGGTGCCGCTCATGCGCGCATCGCTGATGCGCACCATGTCGGTGATGCCCTGGCGCAGCACCTTGGGCGGCAGCGGCATGTTGCCGACCTCGGCCATGCCGGGGTAGCCCTTGGGGCCGCAGTTCTTCAGCACCAGGATGCAGGTCGCGTCGACGTCGAGCGCCTCGTCGTCGATGCGCTTGTGGAAGTCGTCGCTGTCCTCGAACACCACCGCGCGACCGGTGTGCTGCATCAGCGCCGGCGTCGCGGCGCTGGGCTTGATGACGGCGCCGCGCGGCGCCAGGTTGCCGCGCAGCACGGCAATGCCGGCCTTCTCCTTGAAGGGCTGGGCCAGCGGCTTGATGACCTCGGTGTTGTAGTTCTGCGCCTCGGCCAGGTTATCGCCCAGCGTGCGGCCGTTGGCGGTGACGTGGCCGGTGTGCAGCAGGTGCGAAATCTCCTTCATCACCGCCGGCAGGCCACCGGCGTAGCAGAAGTCCTCCATCAGGTATTGGCCCGAGGGCTGCAGGTTGACCAGGCAGGGGAGTTCGCTGGCGAGGCGGTCGAAATCGTCGATGGTGAGCGGCACGCCCAGGCGCCCGGCGATGGCGATGAGGTGGATCACCGCATTGGTGCTGCCGCCGATGGCCGCCAGGGTGCGGATCGCATTCTCGAAGGCTTCGCGCGTGAGGATGCTGGAAAGCTTCTGGTCTTCGTGCACCATGTCCACGATGCGCCGCCCCGCGCTGCGCGCGATCACATTGCGCCGGCCGTCCACCGCCGGGTAGGCGGCATTGCCGGGCAGGCCGACGCCGAGCGCTTCGACCATGCTGGCCATCGTGCTCGCCGTGCCCATCGTCATGCAGTGGCCGTGGCTGCGGTGCATGCAGCTTTCGGCTTCGAAGAAGTCGGCCAGCTTCAGCGTGCCGGCACGCACCTGCTCGCTCATCTGCCACACGCCGGTGCCCGACCCGAGTTCCTGGCCGCGCCACTTGCCGTTGAGCATGGGGCCGCCGCTGACGCCGATGGTCGGCAGGTCGGCGCTGGCCGCGCCCATCAGCAGCGCCGGCGTCGTCTTGTCGCAACCCATCAGAAGCACGACGCCGTCGATCGGGTTGCCGCGGATGCTCTCCTCGACATCCATGCTGGCGAGGTTGCGGTAGAGCATGGCGGTGGGGCGCAGCAGCGTCTCGCCCAGACTCATGACCGGAAATTCGAGCGGAAAGCCACCGGCCTCGTAGACGCCGATCTTCACCTGTTCGGCCAGCGTGCGGAAGTGGCTGTTGCAGGGCGTGAGCTCGCTGAAGGTGTTGCAGATGCCGATGACGGGCCGGCCGTCGAACTGGTCGTGCGGCACGCCCTTGCCCTTGACCCAGCTGCGGTAGGCGAAGCCGTCGCGGTCCTGGCGGCCGAACCATTGTTGGCTGCGGAGGGTCTTGGGGTCGCGCTTGGGGCGATCACTCATGAGGTGCTGGCTTTCCCGGGTTGGCCTTCGTCGGCCTTGGAATACTATGGTATGACGATTGACGGCGTCAGCCGTAGAACCCCTAGGAGGCACCCTTGTCCGTTGTCACACCCGAAATCGACGTCCTGGCCGTGGCCCGGCTCTCGCCGCTGCTGGCTCCGCAACTGGCCGCCGCCTACACCGTGCACGACCGCCTGCACGAGACCGACCCCGCGGCCTACAAATCCGTCGCGCCGCGCATCCGCGGCATCGCCGCCAGCGGTGAATCGAAGGTCAGTGCCGGGCTGATCGCGCAGCTGCCTGCGCTGGAGATCATCTCGGTGATGGGCGTAGGCTACGATGGCATCGACGTCGCAGCGGCCAAGGCGCGCGGTATCCAGGTCACGCACACCCCCAACGTGCTCAACGACGACGTCGCCGACCTCGCCATCGGACTCATGCTGTGCGCGGCGCGCCAGTTGCCGGCCGCCGACCGCTATGTGCGCGCTGGCGAATGGGCGGCCAAGGGACCGATGCCGCTGGCACGAAAGATGTCGGGCGCACGCCTGGGCCTGGTCGGCATGGGACGCATCGGGCAGGCCATCGCGACGCGTGCCGCGGCCTTCGGCATGACGATCGCCTACACCGCGCGCAGCGCCAAGGCGGAACTTCCGTACCGCCACTTCCCGACCGCCGCGGCGCTGGCCGCAGAGAGCGACTTCCTCGTCGTCATCACGCCGGGTGGCGCCGGCACGCGCAAACTGATCGATGCCGAAGTGCTGGCCGCACTCGGACCGCAGGGCATCCTGGTCAACGTCGCGCGCGGCTCGGTGGTCGACGAGGTGGCGCTGATCGACGCCCTGGAGAGCGGCGTCATCGCCGGCGCCGGGCTCGACGTGTTCGAGAACGAACCCCATGTTCCCGCGCGCCTGCTGGCCCTGCCGCAGGTCGTGCTCGTGCCGCACATCGGCAGCGCCACCGGGCAGACGCGTCAGGCCATGGCCGACCTCGCTGCCGCCAACCTGGCGGCGCACTTCGCGGGGCAACCGCTGCTCTCGCCGGTGCCCGAGATGCGGGCCTGAGCGGCCGGGTCGCCAGCCCCGGGAAACCCCGGAGCCACGCCATTCCTAATCATCATACGATAAGACGACCGCGGCCGCGGGGGCCGGGCAAGACCACAAGGAGACAGACCCATGCAGCTGAAGAAGTCCTGGATCATCGGCGCCGCGCTCGGCGTCGCATTCGGCGTCATGGCCGGCAGCCCGGCCTATGCGCAGGAGAAGATCACCGTCTGGTGGGAGAAGGGCTTCTACAAGGCCGAGGACGACGCGATCTTCGCCGTGGTCAAGAAGTTCGAGGAGAAGTTCAAGATCAAGGTCGACCTCTCGCTCTATGCGAACCCCGAGGTCATCCCCAAGACGGTGGCTGCGCTCGACGCTGGCAACCCGCCGGACGTCGGCTTCGGCAACCTGTACGACTTCAACATCACCTCCACCTGGGCCTACGCCGGCAAGCTGGAGGACATCACCAGCGTCATCGAGCCGCTGCGCGCCACCTTCGAGCCGCGCGCGCTGTCGACCACCTTCCTGCTGAACAACGCCGAGCAGAAGCGCGCCTACTACGCCTTCCCGATCCGCCAGCAGACCATGCACATCCAGTACTGGAAGGACATGCTGGCCGACGCCGGGTTCAAGGAAAGCGACATCCCGAAGACCTGGAAGGAATACTGGAACTTCTGGTGCGACCAGGTGCAGCCGGCCTACCGGCAGAAGACCGGCAACCGCGGCTTCGGCACCGGCTTCCCCATGGGCGTGGATTCCAGCGATGCCTTCTTCTCGTTCCTGACCTTCATGGACGGCTACAACGTGCAGCTGGTCAGCGACTCGGGCAAGGTGCTGGTCGACGACCCGACGGTGCGCCAGGGCCTGATCAATGCCATGACCGACTACACCGCGGTCTACAGCAAGGGCTGCACACCGCCGTCGTCGACGAACTGGCGCGACCCCGACAACAACGTCGCCTTCGGCAACAAGACCATCGTGATGACGCACAACGCGACGATCTCGATCGCCGCGGCGCAGCTCGACGCGTCGAACAACGCCACGCTCACCGAGGCGCAGCGCGCGACGGCGAAGAAGAACTACACCGAACTGATCGCCACCGCGGGATTCCCGACCAAGCCCGACGGCACCAAGATGACCTACCGCGCTGCGGTCAAGACGGGTGTGATCTTCAAGGATGCCAAGAACAAGGCCGGGGCGAAGAAATTCGTCGCCTTCCTGCTCGAGGACGCCAACCTCACGCCGTACATCGAAGGCTCGCTCGGCCGCTGGTTCCCGGTCACCAAGGCCGCACAGCAGAGTGCGTTCTGGAAGTCGGACCCGCACCGCCTCGTCGTCTACAACCAGTTCATGGCCGGCACGACGGCGTTCGAGTTCACGAAGAACCACAAATTCGCGCAGCTCAACAACGAGAACGTATGGGCCAAGGCGATGAACCGCATCCTCAACGACAAGGTGCCGGTGGACAAGGCGGTGGACGAGATGATCGCCCGCATCAAGACGGTGGCGGCGAACTGATCGGCCTGCGCGGGCCGGCCCTGGCGGCCGGTCCGCGCCCGCTGCCGATCCCGAGCTTCATATGGGCACCCTTCGCAGCCCGCCGCGGCTGCCCGCACGGCCTCGACCCGACACCGCGTGAGCACCACCACCATCACCGCCAGTGCAACGCCGCGCCGCCTGTCCCGCTGGGAGTGGTGGGGGCGGATGATGGTCGTGCCCTACCTGGTGATCTTCGTGGTCTTCGTGATCTACCCGGTGGGCTATGGCCTGTGGCTGGCGCGCGATCCTCAGAGCTACGTGCGGCTCTTCGACGATCCGGTCTTCTTCCGCACGGCGATCAATACGGTCGTCTTCCTGCTCGTCGCGGTCAACGTCAAGATGGTGATCGCTCTCGGTCTGTCGGGTTTCTTCGTGCAGACGCGGTGGTGGATCAAGGTGCTGTCGCTGCTGTTCATCCTGCCCTGGGCGGTGCCGTCGATCCCGACCATCCTGTCGGTGCGCTTCCTGCTCAACCCCGAGTGGGGCGTCATCAACATGACGTATTTCCGCCTCACCGGTCTGGATGGGCCGAACTGGCTCAACAACCCGACGCTGGCGCTCAGCCTGTCGATGCTGATGCATATCTGGAAGAGCCTGCCATTCTGGACCCTGATCTTCGTCGCCGGGCGGCTGGCGATTCCCACTGAACAGTACGAGGCGGCCAGCGTCGACGGCGCCTCGCGCTGGCAGAAGTTCCGATTCATCACGTGGCCCTCGATGATGGGCCTTTACTTCACGTCGACGATCCTGTCGATGATCTGGACGCTGGGTGACTTCAACAGCGTCTACCTGCTCACCGGTGGCGGCCCGGCCGACCAGACGCACGTGCTGGCCACGCTCGGCATCCGCTATCTGCGCCTCGACCAGATCGACCTCGCGATGGCCTCGATCGTGGTCGCCTTGCCGCTCGTGCTGCCGCTGGTGTACGTGATGATGAAGAGGCTGTCGAAGTGAGCGGCCGGTCGCGCTTCACGATGCGCGCGGTCAGCCGCGAGGCACAGTTGCTGCTCGTCGGCATCCCGGTGCTGCTGTGGACGCTGATCCCCATCTACCACCTGCTCGTGTTCGCCATCTCCGAACGCGAAACCGCGACCAAGGGCTACCTGTGGCCGCCTTCGCCGACGCTGCAGAACTTCGACATCGTGCTGCAGCAAAAGCACTTCTTCCTGAATCACTTCTGGCTGCAGTTGGGCAACTCGCTGTTCATCGCAGTGGCGGCGGGGGCGATCACGCTCTTCATCGCCACCTTCGCGGCGTTCTCGATCAGCCGGCTGAAGGTGCGCGGCGGCCGCACGGTGATGAACCTGGCGCTATTCACCTATTTCATCCCGGCCGCCTTCCTGGCGGTGCCGATGTACAAGACGATGGCGACTTACGGCCTGCTGAACAGCCGCTGGTCGCTCATCCTCGCGATGGTGACGATCGCCTCGCCGTACTGCATCTGGGTGCTCAAGCAGGCCAGCGACAAGTTGCCCTGGGAACTGGACGAGGCCGCGCGCATCGACGGCGCGACGCCGATGCAGCTGTTCCGCCTGGTCTACGTGCCGCTGATGGTGCCTTCGCTGGTGGCGGTGGGCACCTACGCGCTGCTGCTGGCTTGGAACGAATATCTCTACGCCTATCTGCTGCTCAGCAAGGAGACCTCGTTCACGCTGGCGGTGGCGCTGGGCCACTTCCTGTCCGCCGACGACTCGCCCTGGGAGCTGCTGATGGCCACCGGCTTCATCTACGCGCTGCCGCCGGCGGCGATCTACTACGCCTTCAAACGCTACATGGTGTCGGGCCTGACGGCTGGTGCCGTGAAGTCCTGAATCCTGGAAGCTTCGCCCATGGCAGCCGTCTCGTTCCACGATATCCACAAGGCCTACGGCAAGGTCAAGGTCATCCACGGCATCGGTTTCGACATCGCCGACGGCGAATTCGTCGTGCTGGTGGGGCCTTCGGGTTGCGGCAAGAGCACGCTGCTGCGCATGCTCGCCGGGCTGGAGGAGATCACCGGCGGCGAGATCCGCATCGACGGCAAGGTCGTCAACGACCTCGAGAGCAAGGACCGCGACATCGCGATGGTCTTCCAGAGCTACGCCTTGTACCCGCACATGACGGTGCGCGAGAACATGGCCTTCAGCCTGCGCCTGCGTAACGCCGACAAGGAGACCACCGACGAACGCGTCGCCAATGCGGCGCGCATCCTCAACCTCGGCCCCTTGCTCGACCGCTATCCGCGCGAGCTCTCCGGCGGCCAGCGCCAGCGCGTGGCGATGGGCCGCGCCATCGTGCGCGATCCGAAGGTGTTCCTGTTCGACGAGCCGCTGTCCAACCTCGACGCCAAGCTGCGCGTGGCCATGCGCGCCGAGATCAAGGCCCTGCACCAACGCCTGAAGACGACGACGGTCTATGTCACGCACGACCAGATCGAGGCCATGACCATGGCCGACCGCATTGTCGTCATGCACGACGGCATCATCGAGCAGATCGGCACGCCGCTGCAGCTGTTCGACCGCCCGGGCAACTTGTTCGTGGCCCAGTTCATCGGCTCGCCGGCGATGAATGTCTTCGCCGGCACGGTGCGCGGCGGCAGCGTCGACGCGCTCGGTGCGCGCTGGCCGCTGCCGGCGGCCGTGGCTGCGGTGGCGCGCGACGGGCAGGCGGTGCAGTACGGCATTCGGCCGACCGACCTGCGGCTGGACGCGAGCGGCATTCCCGGCCGCGTGGTGGTGGTCGAGCCCACCGGCGCCGAGACCGAACTGCTGCTCCAACTGGGCGATGCGCAGCTGATCCTCGTCATGCACGGCCGCACCACGGCGCTGCCCGACGAGATCGTGCACCTGACGCTGGATGCCGAAAAGGCGCATGTCTTCGATGGCGCCAGCGGGCAGCGCCTGGGGTGAAACCGCCCGCTGCCGGAGCCACCATGAAAACCCCGGACGCGCCCGACTCGGCCGTGAGGGTCGTCGTCATGGGTGTCAGCGGATGTGGCAAGACCACGGTCGGCCGGGCGCTGGCCGCCGCACTCGGCGTGCCCTTCATCGAGGGCGACGAATTGCACCCGGCGCGCAACGTGGCGCTGATGGCCTCGGGCACCCCGCTGACCGACGACGACCGGCGTGACTGGCTGCAGGCCGTGGCCGCCGCGCTGTCCCACGCCGCCGACACCGGGGCGGTGGCCGCCTGTTCGGCGCTCAAGCGCAGCTACCGCGACATCCTTCGCGGCAGGGCACCGGGGCTGCGTTTTGTCCATCTGGTGGGCGAACGGGCGGTGCTCGAAGAGCGCATGCAGCGTCGCAGCGGCCACTACATGCCGGCTTCGCTGCTGCAGAGCCAGCTCGACATCCTGGAGCCGCCGACGCAGGACGAAGCGGCCATCACGCTGGACCTGGACGCGTCGCCCGACGAGGTGTTGCAGGCCGTGCGCCAGCAATTGGAGGCCAGCGCCGCATGATCACCGCTGAAACGTTTCGTCTCGACGGCCGGGTGGCGCTGGTCACCGGCTCCTCGGCCGGCATCGGACTGGCCCTGGCGCGGGGCCTCGGGCAGGCCGGCGCCACCATCGTGCTGAACGGCCGTGATCCGGAACGGTTGGCCGCAGCGCGGCAGGCGCTGGCGGATGAAGGCCTGTCGGTGCACGCGCACGCCTTCGACGTCTGCGACCCGGCCGCGGTGGCCGCCGCGGTGGCGGCGATCGAGATCGAGGTCGGCGCCATCGACATCCTCGTCAACAACGCCGGCCTGCAGCGCCGCGCGCCGTTCCACGAGTTCCCGCTCGCCGACTGGCGCGAGCTGATGCGCACCAACGTCGACAGCATGTTCATCGTCGGCCAGGCCGTGGCGCAGCGCATGGTCGCGCGCCGTCGCGGCCGCATCATCAATATCTGCTCCGTGCAGAGTGAACTCGGCCGCCCCAACATCGCGCCCTACGCGGCCAGCAAGGGGGCGGTGAAGATGCTGACCAAGGGCATGGCGATCGACCTCGGGCCGCACGGCATCACCGTCAACGGCCTCGGGCCGGGCTATTTCAAGACCGAGCTGACGGCGCCGCTGGTCGCCGACGCGGCCTTCAGCGCCTGGCTCATCAACCGCACGCCGAGCCGGCGCTGGGGCGAGGTCGAGGACCTGGCGCCGGCGGCGGTCTTCCTGGCCAGCGACGCGGCGCGCTTCGTCAATGGCCACATCCTCTATGTCGACGGCGGCGTCACCGCCACCTTGTGATCGCCATGTCCAAATTCACGAAGGTCGTCCTCTTTACGGACAGCGATGGCCGGGCGCGTTTTCGCGAGGAGACGCTGGCATTGTCGGAAGGCAAGCCGGCGGCCCGCCTGTCGCCTCTGCTGCCCAGCGCCGGCGTCCAGCTGCGCGAGAGCCCGGTCGGCTTTCGCAGCGACTTCCACTGCACCGAGCATCCGCAGTGGGTCTTCATCCTGCGCGGCCGGATGGAGATCGGCCTGCAGGACGGCAGTTCGCACATCTTCGCCCCTGGCCAGCACTTCTATTCCGCGGACCTGCTGCCTGCCGGAGCGACCTTCGACGCCCGGGTGCACGGCCACTGGAGTCGGCAGGTCGGCACAGAGCCCCTGGTCACTTTGTTCGTGAGAGCTTGATGCTGAAGATCAAGAACGTCCACGGCAATACGCTCGACCGGCTGGGAGAAGCGATCGTCGCCGGGCTCCACCTGCCGGGGACGGCGATCCCCCCCGAGCCGACGCTGTGCGAGGAACTCGGTGTCAGCCGCACCGTGGTGCGCGAGGCGGTGAAGTCGCTCGTCGCCAAGGGCCTGCTCGTCACCGGCCCCAAGGTCGGCACGCGCGTGCTGCCCTCCGACGGCTGGAACTGGTTCGACCCTGACGTCGTGGCCTGGCAGACCAAGGCCGGCCTGACGCGCGAATTCCTGCGCGACGTGCAGGACATGCGGCGCATCGTCGAGCCGGCGGCCGTGCGGCTGGCGGCCGAGCGCGCGTCGGCGCAGGACATCGCCGCCATCGAGGCCGCCTACGCCGGCATGCAGGAGGCCATCGAGCAGGGCGGCGACTACGTGCACTTCGACCTGCTGTTCCACCAGAGTCTGCTGCGCGCCTGCCACAACCGCATGCTGGTGCAGATGAGCAAGGCGCTCGGTGCCCTGCTGCGCACCGCGTTCGAGATCTCGACGGCGCGGCCGGACGGCCCGGCGCAGTCGCTGCCCATGCACCGCGACGTGCTCGACGCCGTCATCGCGCGTGCGCCGCAGCGTGCCGAGCAGGCTGCAGTGAAGCTGATCGACAGCGCACGCGACGACATCGAGGCGGTGCTGTCGTCGCGGCGCAAGCTGCCGTCGGTGGTGGCGCCGGCACAGAAACTCAAGGGACGCGCCGCCATCTCACCCGTCAAGGACCTCACACAATGAAACTGCTGATCACCGGCGGCGCCGGATTCGTGGGTGCGCGGCTGGCGCGCACCCTGCTCGAGCGCGGCACGCTCGCCGGGCAGGCGATCACGACCCTGGTGCTGGCCGACCAGGCGCCGCCGCGCCCCGAGTTGGCTGCCGACCCGCGCGTGCGCACGCGCACCGAGCCGCTGCTGGCCTCGTGCGAGGCACTGCGCGAAGAGCCCTTCGACGGCGTCTTCCACCTCGCATCGGCGGTCTCCGGCGAATGCGAGGCCGATTTCGAACTCGGTCTGCGTTCCAACCTCGACAGCACGCGCGCGCTGCTCGATGCGCTGCGCCACCGCGTCGAGGGTGGCGCGGCGCCGGCGCGGCTGGTGTTCTCCAGTTCGGTGGCCGTCTTCGGCCCCGACCCGGCGCTGCCGCTGCCCGCGCTGGTCGGCGATGACACCTTGCCGGCGCCGCAGACGAGCTACGGCACGCAGAAGCTGATCTGCGAACACCTGGTCGCCGACTACACGCGCAAGGGCTATATCGACGGCCGCGCCGCACGCCTGATGACGGTGACGGTGCGGCCCGGTCGTCCCAATGCCGCGGCCAGCTCCTTCTTCAGCGGCATCATCCGCGAGCCGCTGGCGGGCGAGGCGGCGATCTGCCCGGTGTCGCCCGACGTGTCGCACCCGGTGTCGTCGCCGCAGCGCACGGTGGAGGGGCTGATCAAGGTCTACGAGGCCAGCCGCGAGGCCTTTCTCGGCCGCAGCGCGCTCAACCTGCCGGCGCTCAATGTCACCGTGCAGCAGATGCTCGATGCGCTGGAAGCGGTGGCCGGGCCGCAGGTGAGGGCGCGGGTGCGCTTCGAGCGCGACGAACGCATCGCCGGCATCGTCGCCAACTGGCCCCGGGGCGCCTCTGCCGCGCGCGCGGCGCGGCTCGGGCTGTCGCCGGAGAAGAATTTCGAGGATATCGTGCGCCAGTACATCGCCGACTGCGCGGGCACGCCCGCGGCACTGAAGGGGCTGCAGCCATGAACCGGATCGACCTCGAGGACCGCGTGGCGATCGTCACCGGCGGCGCGCAGGGTATCGGCTACGCCACCGCCGAGCGGCTGCTCAAGTCCGGTGCCCGCGTCGTGCTCTGGGATATCGACGCGGCGCGGCTGGACAGTGCCTGCGCGGTTCTGGCCGAACACGGCCCGGTGCGCGGCGAGGTCGTCGAGCTCACCGACGACGCCGCCGTCGCTGCAGCCACCGCGACGGCGCTCGCCCTCGAGGGACGCATCGACGTGCTCGTCAACAATGCCGGCATCACCGGCGGCAACGCGCCGACCTGGGAACTCGACCCCGCCGTCTGGCGGCGTGTCATCGAGGTCAACCTGATCGCACCCTACCTGACCTGCCGCCACGTCGTGCCGGCGATGGTGGCGCGCGGCTGGGGCCGCATCGTCAATATCGCCTCGGTGGCGGGCAAGGAGGGCAACCCCAATGCCTCGCACTACAGCGCCAGCAAGGCCGGGCTGATCGCGCTCACCAAATCGCTGGCCAAGGAGGTGGCGACGAAGGGCGTGCTCGTCAATGCCATCACGCCGGCGGTGGCGCGCACGGCGATGTTCGAGCAGATGACGCCGGCCCACATCGACTACATGCTGGGCAAGATTCCGATGGGCCGCTTCGTCGAGGTCGGCGAGGTGGCGTCGATGGTGGCCTGGTTGGCGAGCGAGGACTGCTCGTTCTCCACCGGCGCGGTCTTCGACCTCACGGGCGGGCGCGCCACCTACTGAAGACGCGCGCGCCGACCCGGGCGATCATGCGACCGGCCGGCCCTGCGGGCCGCAGGGCCGGATCGTCAACCGATCCTGCCGAGCAGCAGGTACTCCATGAGTGCCTTCTGCACGTGCATCCTGTTCTCGGCCTCGTCCCAGACCACCGATTGCGGGCCGTCGATGACCTCCGCCGTGACCTCCTCGCCGCGGTGCGCCGGCAGGCAGTGCATGAACAGCGCATCGGGCTGCGCCACGGCCATCATCTCCTCGTCGACGCACCAGTCGACGAAGGCCTTGCGACGTTCCTCGTTCTCGGCCTCGTAGCCCATGCTCGTCCAGACGTCGGTGGTGACGAGGTGGGCGCCTTCGCAGGCTTCCATGGGGTGGTTGAAGACCTTGTAGCAGCCGCTGTCGCGGATGCCGGCCACGGCCGGGTCGACCTCGTAGCCGCTGGGCGTGCTGACGTGCACCGTGAAACCCATCACCTCGGCCGCCTGCAGCCAGGTGTTGGCCATGTTGTTGCCGTCGCCGACCCAGGCGACCGCCTTGCCGCGAATGTCACCGCGATGTTCGATATAGGTGTAGATGTCGGCCAGGATCTGGCACGGGTGGTATTCGTTGGTCAGGCCGTTGATCACCGGCACCCGCGAGTGCGCGGCGAAGCGCTCGATCTTGGTCTGCTCGTAGGTGCGGATCATCACGATGTCGACCATGCGGCTGATCACGCGCGCCGTATCCTCCACCGGCTCGGCGCGGCCGAGCTGGGTGTCGCTGGTGGTCAGGTTGAGCACCGAGCCGCCCATCTGGTACATGCCGGCCTCGAAGCTGACGCGCGTGCGCGTGCTGGCCTTCTCGAAGATCATGGCCAGCGTGCGGTCGACCAGCGGCTGGTAGCGCTCGTAATTCTTGAAGCGCGTCTTGACGATGCGCGTGCGCTCGAACAGGTAGGCGTATTCCTCGGCGCGCAGGTCCTTGATCTGCAGGAAATGCTTCATCAGCGAGTGGCCCGGCTTCATGTCTCGGCCAGGAAGCTCTTCACCAGCGGGGCGAGCAGGGCGACGATCTGCTCGGCCTCGCTGGCGCTGATGACCAGCGGTGGCACGAGGCGGATCACGCTGTCGGCGGTGACGCTGATCAGGAGCCCGGCCTGCGCCGCGCGCGACAGCAGCACGCCGCACGGGCGGTCGAGTTCGATGCCGATCATGAGACCGGCCCCCCGGATGTCCTTGACGCCCGCCAGGCCGCCGAATTCGCGCACCAGGCCGGCACGCAGCACTTCGCCCACTGCGGCGGCGTGGGCCAGCAGGCCGTCTTCCTCCATGATGCGCAGCGTTTCCACGCCGGCACGCATGGCCAGCGGGTTGCCGCCGAAGGTGGTGCCGTGGTTGCCGGGGCCGAGCACGTTCACGGCCTTCGGGCCGACGACGATGGCGCCGATGGGCACGCCCGATCCCAGGCCCTTGGCCAGCGGCATGACGTCGGGTTGGATGCCGGCCCACTGGTGCGCGAACCACTTGCCGGTGCGGCCGATGCCACACTGCACCTCGTCGAGCATCAGCAACCACCCGCGCTCGTCGCAGACGCGCCGCAGGCCTTGCAGATAGTCCCAGCGCGAGGCATTGATGCCGCCCTCGCCCTGGATCGTCTCCAGGAACACGGCGACCACGTTCGGGTTGTCGCGCGCGACCGCCTCGATGGCGTCCAGGTCGTTCATCGGCACGCGCACGAAACCTTCGACCAGCGGCTCGAAACCCTTCTGCACTTTCGGGTTGCCGGTGGCCGAGAGCGTGGCGATCGAGCGGCCGTGGAAGGCCTTTTCGTAGACGACGATCTCGGGCCGGTCGATGCCGCGGTCGTGGCCGTATTTGCGCGCGATCTTCAGCGCTCCTTCGTTGGCTTCGAGTCCGGAGTTGCAGAAGAAGACCGCGTCCAGGCCCGAGATGCGGCACAGGTGCGCTGCCAGTTGCTCCTGCAGCGGCACCTCGTAGTAGTTGGAGCTGTGGATCAGCTTGCCGATCTGCTCCTGCAGCGCAGGCACCAGCTTCGGGTGGGCATGGCCGAGCGTATTGACGGCGATGCCACCCAGGCCGTCGAGGTATTTTCGACCCTCGGTGTCCCAGAGCCAGCAGCCGCGGCCGTGCGACATCGCGATCGGCAGCCGGCCGTAGGTATTCATCACGTGCGGCATCGGCCGCGTGACATGGGCAAGGGCGGGATCGGGTGCATTCATGCGTGCAGTCCTGGCGGTGTCGGAAGCACATGCAGCGCATCGATGTTGCGCGCACGCCCCGGGACGGCGGATTCTAAATGCCGACCCTGCCGCGGCGTTGGCGGTGTCGACGGCGGTCGGCGTCCGCGTTGCAGCTTGCTGCAACGCAGCAGACAACAGGCACAATGTGGACTGAACGCCACGGGCCGCCGCAGTCCTTCCGCCGCCGGCGGCCCGTGAGCTGCACCGTCGCCGATGAGCCAGACCCCGCCGCGCCAGTTCGTCATCCAGGGCATCACCACCGAGGGCCGCACCTTCCGGCCCAGCGATTGGTCGGAACGCCTGGCGGGAGCCATGTCTTCGTTCCGGCCCGGCGGCGCGCGTGCGGGCATCGGCGCCTTCATCGGCTATTCGCCGTACTGCGTGCCTCAGGTGATCGACGGCGTCAAGTGCGTGTGGGTGAGCGAGGCGCTGAAGGACATCGAACCGATGGCCTGGGACTTCGTGATCAGTTTCGCCCGCGACAACCAGCTGCCCGTCAACGAACTGTGCGTGCTGCCCGCCGCCGGCCCCGCATGACGATGTGGCTGCGCCGGAAACGACAGAGGGTCCGCCTGGCGGACCCTCGGGGTACGAAACGCCGCGGCGTCAGGCAGCCAGTGCCAGTGCCTTGACCTTGGCCGACAGCCGGCTCTTCAGCCGGGCAGCCTTGTTCTTGTGGAAGATGCCCTTGTCGGCGACCGAGTCGATGACGCTCTGCGCCGACTTGAAGAGATCCGTCGCCTTGGTCTTGTCGCCACCGACGACCGCCTTCTGCACGTTCTTGACGACGGTGCGGAAGCGCGAGCGCAGTGAGGTGTTCGCGGCGTTCAGCTTGACGTCCTGGCGCGCGCGCTTGCGGCCCGAGGCGAGGCGAACGGTCTTCTTCTTGGCTTTGGACGAGGTGGCCATGCTTGAGCGTTGGGGCCCGTACTCGAGCCTGTGAAAAACAAAGACTGCGGAGTATAGCATTGGCGCCTGTGAATCTGTTCAAGGCTGCCTCGACCGTTTCCCTGCTGACCCTGGTCTCCCGTGTCACCGGACTGGTGCGCGAACAGCTCATCGCGGCCAGCTTCGGCGCCAGCGCGGCCACCGACGCCTTCAACGTCGCCTTCAGGCTGCCCAACCTTTTCCGGCGCCTGTTTGCCGAGGGCGCGTTCTCGCAGGCCTTCGTGCCGATCCTGGCCGCCACGCGCGAACGCGAAGGCGACGCCGCGACGCGGCGGCTCATCGATGCCGTCGCCACCGTGCTGGCCTGGGTGCTGCTGGCCACCTGCGTGCTCGGGGTCGCCGCCGCGCCGGTGCTGGTGTGGGTGATCGGCTCCGGGCTCGAGCGCTTCGACACCGCGGTCGTGCTGACGCGCTGGATGTTTCCCTATATCGGGTTCATGTCGATGGTGGCGCTGGCCGCCGGCATCCTGAATACGTGGAAGCGCTTCGCGGTGCCGGCGCTGACGCCGGTGCTGCTGAACCTGAGCGTGATCGCCGCCGCCTGGTGGGGCGCGCCGCGACTGGCTGCCGCCGGCATCGAGCCGATCTATGCCCTTGCCGTCGGCGTCATGGCTGGCGGCCTGCTGCAGGCGGCGGTGCAGATTCCGGCGCTGGCCACCATCGGCGCGCTGCCACGTTTCGGCCTGCTGCCCTCTGCCGTCGCGCGTGCCTGGCGCCACCCCGGCGTGGGGCGCGTGCTGCGGCAGATGGCGCCGGCGCTGCTGGGCGTGTCGGTGGCGCAGGTCTCGCTGCTCATCAACACCCAGATCGCCTCGCACGTGGCGGTGGGCGCTGTCTCGTGGCTGACCTATGCCGACCGGCTGATGGAGTTTCCGACCGCGCTGCTCGGCGTGGCCCTGGGCGTCGTGCTGCTGCCGCAGCTGTCGGCGGCGCAGGCGCGGCAGGACATGCACGAATACTCGGAGATGCTCGACTGGAGCCTGCGTCTGGTGCTGCTGCTGGCCATGCCCTGCGCGCTGGCGCTGCTGCTGTTCCCGGTGGGGCTGATCTCCGTGCTTTACCATTACGGCGCCTTCAGCGCTGCCGACGTCGAGATGACGGTGCGTGCGCTGCGCGGCTACGGCGTCGGGCTGCTGGGCCTGGTCGCGATCAAGGTGCTGGCGCCGGCGTTCTACGCCCGCATGGATATCCGCACGCCGGTGAAGATCGCCATCGGCGTGCTGCTCGCCACGCAGGCGATGAACCTCGTGCTCGTGCCCTGGCTCGGACATGCGGGGCTGGCGCTGGCGATCGGCGTGGGCGCGCTCGCCAACGCCGGCCTGCTGCTCGGTGGGCTGCTGCGGCGCGGTGTCTACCGGCCTCGGCCGGGCTGGGGCGGCTTCATGGCCAGGGTGGCTGCGGCCAATCTGGCCGTCGGCGCCGGGTTGGCCTGGGCGGCTCAGGGTATCGACTGGATCGGCCTGCAGGCGCAGTGGGGCCAACGAGCCCTCGCGGTGGCTCTGGTGCTGGCGGGCGTGGCGCTGCTGTATCTCGCCGTGCTGGCGCTTTGCGGCCTGCGGCCGCGACATCTGATCCGCCGCCGCTGACCTTTACACTGACATCAATGTCCGGTTCCCTGCACTTCGAAGCGCCCACCGCGCTGGCCTACTTTGCCTCGCTGGTGGCCGACGATGCCAGCCTGCCGTTGCTGGAAGCCGCGGTGGCCGTGGCGCAGGACGAAGACCCGGGTCTGGACGTGCAGGGCGTGCTGGCGCAGATCGACGGCCTGGCTGAGCGTCTGCGTCGTCGCCTCCCGGCCGACGCCGCGCCGCTGCAGCGGCTGCGCCTGCTGAACCGGTATTTCTTCCAGGAGCTGGGTTTCGCCGGCAATGTCAACAACTACTACGACCCGCGCAACAGCTACCTGCCCGACGTGCTCGCGACACGGCGCGGCATTCCGTTGACGCTGGCGCTGCTGTACATCGAACTGGCCACGCAGGCCGGGCTGCAGGCGCAAGGGGTGTCATTCCCGGGGCACTTCCTGGTCAAGCTGCGCCTGCCGCGTGGCGAAGTCGTCATCGACCCGTTCAGCGGCCAGTCGCTGTCGCGCGAGGCGCTCGACGAGAGGCTGCAACCGCTGCGCGTGCAACGCGGCCTGATCGGCGACGACGAGGCCCCGCTGGGACTGTTTCTGCAGGCCGCACCGGCGCGCGACGTGGTGGCACGCCTGCTGTGCAACCTGCGTGAGATCCACCGCCATGCCGGCGACCTCGATCGGCTGGCCGCCGTGCAGGAGCGGCTGGTGATCCTGCTGCCGCAGGTCTGGGAGGAACGGCGCGACCTGGCTCTCGTGCTGGCCGAACTGGGTCGTCATGCCCAGGCGGCCGACGAACTGGCCGTCTATCTGCGGCAGCGGCCGTCGGCGACCGATGCCGCGTCGCTGCGGCGACGGCTCACGGGTTGGCGGCGCGCGCAGTGAAGGCGCAATGCAGGCGACCGCAGGCTCGATGAAGCAGATCCCGCTGGCCATCGGCCCCGAGCCGCGGCCCACCTTCGACAATTTCGTCCCCGGCGCCAACGGCGCGGCATTGCAGCACCTGCAGGCGCTCACGCTGCCAGCCGCGCCGGTCTACCTCTGGGGCCCGGCGGGCAGCGGCAAGACGCATCTGTTGCGGGCACTGGCGTCGGATTTCCGGGTGGCCGGCCTGGTGGTGGCAGGCTTCGATGCCGCCGACGGCATGCCGTGGAAGCTGCCGGCCGGCGCGGCGCTGGCGGTGATCGACCGCTGCGAGGCGCTGGACGCCGCGGCCCAGCACGCCGCCTTCGGGCTCTTCGTCGATGCCGCCACGCAAGGCCTGCAACTGGTGGCCGCCGGCCGCCTGCCGCCGGTAGACCTGCCGCTGCGCGACGACCTGCGCACGCGGCTGGCCTGGGGCCACGTCTTCGCACTCGAACCGCTGGCCGAAGCCGAGACCCGCACCGTGCTGCGACGCGAGGCCGACCGGCGTGGCATCTTCCTCTCCGACGAGGTCATGGACCACCTGCTGACACGCTTCGAGCGCGACCTGTCGCACCTGATGCGACTGCTCGACCGGCTGGACCACTATGCCCTGGCCCAGGGGCGCCAGGTGACGGTGCCGCTGCTGCGGCAGATGCTGGTCGAGGAGGGCGCCGGGACGCCCGCTGCCGCGGTGGCGGGCCGATGAACCTGACCCTGTTCGACCTCGACGGCACGCTGCTGCCCCGCGACTCGGACCATGCCTTCGGCGAATTCATCGTCGCCCTCGGCTGGGCCGACGGCGAGGATTTCCGCCGTCGCAACGACGCTTTCTACGACGACTACCTGGCCGGCCGGCTCGACATCGACGCCTATGTCGACTTTGCCACCGCGCCGTGGCGCAACCGGCCGGCCGCCGAGCTGGCCTGGGCCACGCAGCGCTTCCTCGACGAGGTCGTGCGGCCGATGCTGCATCCGGCGGCGCTGGAGCTCGTGCAGGGGCACCAGCGCGACGGCGACCAGGTGGCGATCGTCACCGCCACCAACGATTTCGTGACGCGGCCGATCGCCGGCCTGCTGGGTGTCGACGAGCTCATCGCCACCGACCTGGCGCGCGACGCGGGCGGCCGGGTCACCGGCAGCATCCACGGCGTGCCCGCCTTCCGCGATGGCAAGATCGTGCGCGTGCAGGAGTGGCTGGCCCGGCGCGGCCAGGCGATCGGCGATTTCGAGCGCAGCACCTTCTACAGCGATTCCACCAACGACCTGCCGCTGCTCGACCGCGTCAGCCACCCCGTGGCCACCAACCCGGGCCCTGCGCTCGAGCGCATCGCACGCGAGCGCGGCTGGCCGATCCTGAAGATCTTCTGATGATCAAGAAATTTTTCAAGCGCCTGCTCGGCCAGGGCGACAAGACGCCAGCGCTGCCGCCGGAACCCGTGATCCCGCTGGGCGCGCGTGTCGAGGTCCCGCAGGCGCAGCATGGCATCGACCCGACGCTGCTCGACGCCAACGCGGTGCGCGTGGTGCGCACCTTGCAGGAGGCGGGCTATGAGGCCTACATCGTCGGCGGGGCGGTGCGCGATCTGCTCGTCGGACTGCGGCCGAAGGACTTTGACGTCGCGACCGACGCGACGCCCGAGCAGGTCAAGGCGCTGTTTCGTCGCGCCTTCATCATCGGTCGCCGCTTCCGGCTCGTGCACGTCGTGTTCGGGCGCGGGCGCGAACACGAGACGATCGAGGTCTCGACCTTCCGCGCCTACCTCGACGCCGCCGCGGCCGACCAGGTGCCGGGCAACGAAAAGACGAGCAGACACGAGATCGCCGACAAGAAGCACGTCGTCGATGCCAGCGGCCGCGTGCTGCGCGACAACGTCTGGGGCCCGCAGGTGGAGGATGCGGCGCGGCGAGACTTCACCATCAACGCCATGTACTACGACCCGCTGACGCAGACGGTGGTCGACTACCACGGCGGCCTGGCCGACGCGCGCGCGCGCGTGCTGCGCATGATCGGCGACCCCGACACGCGATACCGCGAGGACCCGGTGCGCATCATCCGTGTCGTGCGCTTCGCGGCCAAGCTGGGTTTCAACATCGACCCGGCCACCGAGAGGCCGATCGCCGGCACTTCGCCGTTGCTGGCCAACGTTCCCTTGTCAAGGCTGTTCGACGAGATGGTCAAGCTGCTGCAGACCGGGCACGCGCTGGCCAGCATCGAGCAACTCAAGAAGCACCGACTGATCGGCGGCACGGGGGGCGTGTTTCCCGTGCTCGACACCGCGCTGTCGCCGGATGTGCCCAACCCGGCGCGGCAGACCTTCGTGCGCCTGGCGCTGGAGGATACCGACCGCCGCGTCGCCGAGGACCGCGCCGTGGTGCCGAGCTACATGCTCGCCTGCCTGCTGTGGCATGACGTCGTCGAGCGCTGGAGCGCGCTGAAGAGCAGCGGCGAAGCGCCGTTCCCGGCGCTGCAGCAGGCGGTGGACGCGGTCTTCGACGCCCGCATCGGCGATATCTCTGGCCGCGGCAAGCTGGCCGCCGACATGCGCGAGGTCTGGCTGATGCAGCCGCGCTTCGAGCGCCGCACGCCGAGCTCGGCGCCCTCGCTGATCGCACAACCGCGGTTCCGCGCCGGCTACGATTTCCTGCGCCTGCGCGCCGACTGCGGCGAAGTGGCGACCGAACTGGCCGATTGGTGGGAGGACTTCCACCTCGGCGACGACGAGGAGCGCGACGCCCTGCTGCAGGATCTGCGCGCGACGATGCCCCCCAAGGTTCGGCGCGTGCCTGCGGCGCAAGCGGCTGGGCCGCGCGCGCCGGCTGCGCTCGCCGACTCTGCTGCAGCCGCGCCCCCGGAGCCGGATGCGGGCCCGCGCAAGCGCCGGCGCCGCCGCCGCAAGCCTGCGGGCGAGGGTGGCGGGGGTGGCCAGGGCAGCGGCGAAGCCGGTCCCGCCGCCGGGGCATGAGCGTCGAGCGCGTCTTCGTCGGCCTCGGCGCCAATCTCGGTGATCCGCAGGCGACGTTGAGACGGGCGCTCGCGGAACTGGCCCGGCTGCCGCAGACGCGGCTGGTGGCCGCATCGGCTCTGTACCGCAGTGCTCCGGTGGACGCGCGGGGACCGGAATTTCTCAACGCCGTGGCCGAACTGAGCACCCTGCTGGGGCCGCGTGAACTGCTGCTGTCGCTGCAGGCGATGGAGCAGGCGCATGGCCGCCTGCGCCCCTACCGCCATGCGCCGCGCACGCTGGACCTGGATCTGCTCCTGTACGGCCAGCGCATCATCGACGAGCCCGGACTGACCGTGCCGCATCCGCGCCTCCATGACCGCGCCTTTGTTCTACGGCCGCTGGCCGACCTGGCGCCGGACCTCGAACATCCGCGACTCGGACGCCTGGACGGCTGCCGCGAACGTGTCGCCGGTCAGCCCGTCGAGCGGCTGGAATGAAGGCCGCCGGCACGAGCTTCGGCCTCCAACTGCCACTCGAAGAATTTCTGCCCACCGTAGGCGATCGTGCCGATCAGCACGGCGCCGCCGAGCAGCAGCGCCACGATCGCCGCCAGCACCGGGCCCCAGCCCGTGCCGTGCACGGGCTGGCCGGGGTTGTGGCGGGCGTCCCACTTCTCGTCGGGTGTGAGGGCGTAGACGATGGCGGTGAGCATGGCCAGCGACAGCATCAGCCCCAGCAGCGGAATCAGCAGCCAAGCCAGGCGATCGTCCTGGCCAAGCATGCGCAGGCGCTGAACGCCCAGCAGGCCCAGCAGCGTGGGCAGCGGGTGGGCCCAGAACAGGCGGTCGCGCATGCCGTACAGGTAGAGGCGGTGCAGGCCGAGCGCGCCCAGCGCCAGCGTCAGCCAGGCGGCCAGGGTCTTGGATCGGTAGCGCATGGTGTGCCATTGTCGATGGATCCGCCGCCTGTCGGCCTATAATGCGCGGTTTTCGGCGCCGGTCCTGGGTGAATTACCGGGGCGTATCTACGGCGCCGGCCGCGGCCGGCAAGGGTGCCTTCAGGGCTCCGCTGCCGGCCAATTTGATGGCCGGGCCCGGTGTGTCTCCCGTGGCGCGGCAATCGGCCCCATGCCCCAAGGAATACTCAATATGGTCGTGATCCGGCTGGCTCGTGGGGGCGCCAAGAAGCGCCCGTTCTTCAACATCGTCGTCGCCGACTCGAAGGAGCGCCGCGACGGCCGCTTCATCGAGCGCGTCGGCTTCTACAACCCGATGGCCGCCGGCGGCGAACAACCGCTGCGCGTGGCCATCGACCGCGTGACGCACTGGGCCGGTGTCGGCGCACAGCTCTCGCCGACGGTGGCGCGGCTGGTCGACCAGGCCAAGAAGGCCGCCTGAGGCCGCTGGCGTGAACGCGCAGGCGGGCTCGACGCTGCCCGCGCGTGACGCCGCAGCGGGCGACGCGCCGGCCTTGCCCGCCGACGCGGTCGAGGTCGGCCGCGTGCTCGGCGCCTGGGGCGTCAAGGGCGGCATCCGGGTCAAGCCCTTCGCCGCCGACCCGCAGGCGCTGTTCTCCTCCAAGCGCTGGTACCTGCAAGCGCCCGAAGGCGTGCTGCCGCAAGGCAGCCGGGCGCTGCGGCCGCTGCCGGCACTGCTGCGCGTGGTGCAGGCGCGGGAGCACGGCGACGGCGTCGTCGCCACGGTGCAGGATATCGATGACCGCGACGCCGCGCACGCGCTCGCCGGCGCCCGCATCTTCGTCCCGCGGGCCAGCTTCCCGACACCCGAAGAAGGCGAGTTCTACTGGGTCGACCTCATCGGCCTGGCCGTCGTCAATCGGGGCGGCGTTGCACTCGGCACCGTGACCGGTCTCATCGAGACCGGACCGCACTGCGTGCTGCGGGTGCAGGAGACCGGCGGGCCGGAGCGGCTGATCCCCTTCGTGTCCGCCTACGTCGACACCGTCGACCTGCCCGGCCGCCGCATCGCGGTCGATTGGGACCCCGAGGACTGACGACAGCCGTGCGCTACGACGTCGTCACGCTGTTCCCCGAACTCTTCGCGCCGCACCTCAGTCTGGGCGTCACGCGCCGGGCCTTCGTATCGGCGCAGGTCGACGTGCGGCTGTGGCCGCTGCGCGACTTTGCCGACGACGCTTACCGCCGCGTCGACGACCGGCCCTACGGCGGGGGCCCCGGCATGGTGCTGCTGGCCGAGCCGCTGCTGCGCGCGCTGGCCGCCATCGGCGCCGATCGCGGCCAAGCGCAGCCGGCGGTGGTGAACTTCACGCCCACCGGCCGTCGCATCGACCAGGCCGTGGTGGAGGAATTTGCCGCCGGCCCCGGCGCGGTGCTGCTGTGCGGGCGCTACGAAGGCATCGACCAGCGCTTCATCGACGCCAAGGTGACGCACGAGCTGAGCCTGGGCGACTTCGTGCTGTCGGGCGGCGAGTTGCCGGCCCTGGCGCTGCTCGATGCCGTGGCGCGCCTGCAGGAGGGGGTGCTGCATGCGCGATCGCACCAGCAGGACAGCTTCTCCGACGGCCTGCTGGAGGGGCCGCACTACAGCCGCCCCGAGACGCTGGCCATCGCCGGCGTCGAGCGTGCCGTGCCGGCGCTGCTGCTGTCGGGGCACCACGCCGCGATCGCACGCTGGCGGCGCGAGCAGGCGCTGGCGTTGACCGCACGGCGCCGGCCCGATCTGGTCGCGGCTGCGCGCGCGACCGGCCGGTTGAGCCCGGACGACGAGTCGTATCTGGGCAGCCTCGAGCTATAATCAAAGGCTTTTCGATCCTCTGCCGGGCCTCCAAGATTTCTTCAACCCGCCCGCGACACGATCGACCGGAGAATCCCGTGAACCTCATCGCCACGCTCGAGCAGGAAGAGATCGCTCGACTGAACCCCACCATCCCCGCGTTTGCCCCGGGTGACACCGTGATCGTCAGCGTCAAGGTCGTCGAAGGCACACGCAAGCGGCTGCAGGCCTACGAAGGCGTGGTCATCGCCAAGCGCAACCGCGGCCTGAACAGCAGCTTCATCGTGCGCAAGATCTCCAGCGGCGAAGGCGTGGAGCGGACCTTCCAGACCTACAGCCCGCTGATCGCCGGCATCGAGGTCAAGCGCCGCGGCGACGTGCGCCGCGCCAAGCTGTACTACCTGCGCCAGCGCAGCGGCAAGTCGGCCCGCATCAAGGAAAAACTCGCCTGACCGTAGGTCAGCCTGCGGCTTCGCCGCAGGTCGCGTGGAGCGCGAAGCGAGTTTTCGACGCGACCCGGCGAAGCCGGCCGCGTCAGAAGCTGGCCTCCGAATCCCGCCGTCTTGCATTGGCCTGGCCCCCGCCGTGCCCCCACCGCGCATCCTGAATCCGCACGACGTGCCGGTGTCCGGCACCGATGCGCACCTGCCTGCGGTGCCCACCCTCGCGCTGACCGCCGACGCACTGCGGCGGCGCTTCGGCGTGCGCGAACCGTGGCTGCCCGAGCTTCCCGGCGACGGCGGCGCCTTCTTCGCCGGCCGCGAACCCGCACACGCCGCAGTGCTGGTGCCGCTGGTCCAGCGCGGCAACACCCTGCACGTGCTGCTGACCCGCCGCACCGACCACCTGCGCGACCACGCCGGGCAGGTCAGCTTCCCCGGCGGCCGCCGCGAAGCCCATGACGCCGATGCCGCAGCCACCGCGGTGCGCGAGGCCGAGGAAGAGGTCGGCCTGCCGCACGACTGCATCGAGGTCATCGGCGAAATGCCGGCCTACACCACGGTCACCCGCTTCGTCGTCACGCCGGTGGTGGCGCTGGTGCGGCCACCATTCCAACTGGCCCTGGACAGCTACGAGGTCGCGGAGGCCTTCGAGGTGCCGCTGCCCTTCCTGATGGATCCGGCGCACCACCGGCGCCATATCGTCACCTTCGAGGGCGGGCAGCGCCAGTTCCTGTCCATGCCCTGGTCGGGCACGGGCGGCGACGGCCGGCCGCACGAATATTTCATCTGGGGCGCGACGGCCGCGATGTTGCGGAACCTGTACCGCTTCCTTGCCGGGTGAGGCCCTATCATCGCTGCGAATGAGTTTCTTCGCAGTCATGTTCGCGCTGCTCATCGAGCAGCTCAAGCCGCTGCCGCGCGACAACTGGATCCACGAGACATTGATGTCGTGGGTGCGCTGGACGGGCCGGAACTTCGACGCCGGACGCCCGCACCACACCTGGGTCGTCTGGGGCGTATCGGTGGGGGTGCCGGTGGTCGTGGTGGCCGCAGCGTACCTGGTCATCGCCCACTTCAGCCTGCCGCTGGCGCTGGCCTTCGACGTCGCGCTGCTCTACCTGACGCTGGGGTTCCGCCAGTTCAGCCACTATTTCACCGATATCCGTGAGGCGCTGGACCGCGGTGACGAGAACGAGGCGCGGCGACTGCTTGCCGAGTGGCGGCACCTCGACGCCAGCGAACTGCCGCGCACCGAGGTGCTGCGCCACGTCATCGAACATGCGCTGCTGGCCGCGCACCGCCATGTCTTTGGCGTCTTCTTCTGGTTCGTCGTCTTCTCGGCGCTGGGGCTGGGGCCGGTGGGCGCCGTGCTCTATCGCATGGCTGAATTCTCCAGCCGCTACTGGAGCTACCGCCTGCGCACCCTTGACGCGCCGGCCAACGACGAACTGATGGCGCTGTCGCGGCGGCTTTTCGCCCTCATCGACCACGTGCCCGCGCGGCTGACGGCCTTCGGCTTCGCGGTGGTCGGCAATTTCGAGGAGGCCATCGGCAGCTGGCGGCGCGACGCCGGGCTGTGGCAGCATCCCAACGAGGGCATCATCCTCGCCGCCGCCGCCGGTGCCGTCGGCGTGCAACTGGGCGGCGCCGCGGCGCCGGGCGTCACACCCGACCGCTCCAAGACCTTCACGGCGGGCGGCCCCGGCATCGCCGACGCCGCCGGCTCGACCGCTGGCGAGCCGGTGCAGACCGGCCACCTGCACAGCGTGGTCGGCCTCGTGTGGCGCTCGGTCGTGCTGTGGATGCTGCTGGTCGCGCTGCTGACGCTGGCCAACGTGCTGGGGTGAGGCTCAGCGGCGCTGCGCCGCCAGTTCCTCGTACAGCATCTCGTAGATGCGCTGCCGCGAAGCGCTGATCTCGCCGCGCTCGATGGCCGCGCGCACGCCGCAGTCCGGTTCGTGGCGGTGGCTGCAGTTGTGGAAGCGGCAGCGTCCCAGGGCGGCCGCGAAGTCGGGCATCAGCGCAGCGAGTCGTTCGGGCGCGATGTGGCGCAGGCCGAACTCCTGAAAACCCGGCGTGTCGATCAAGGCGCCACGGCGCTCGTCGTCCAGCCAGTACCAGGTGCTGGTGGTGGTGGTGTGGCGGCCGGCAGCCAGCGCCCGGGAGATCTCGCCCACCTGCGCGGCGGCGGCAGGCACCAGCAGGTTGATGAGCGTGCTCTTGCCCATGCCGCTGGGGCCGAGAACGAGCGTCGTGCGGCCGGCCAGCAGCGGCAGCAGGCGTGCCGACGACGCGGCCGGATCGGCCTTCAGCGCCAGCTCGACGACCTCGGTGCCCATCGCCACGTAGGGTGCCAGGCGTTCGCGAGCCGGCGCCGCGGCCGGCAAGTCGGTCTTGTTCAGTCCGATCAGTGCCGGGATGCCGGCATCCTGCGCGGCCACCAGTGCGCGCGTGAGTTGCGCCTCGCTGAACACCGGCTCGCCGGCCACCAGCATCAGCAGTTGGTCGATATTGGCGGCAAAGGACTTGGTACGCCACTCGTCCTGGCGGAACAGCAGGTTGCGACGCGGCTCGATATGCTCGACGACACCGCCGTCGCCGGTGGCCTGCCAGCGCACGAGGTCGCCGACGACGAGCTCGCTCTTCTTGCCACGCGGATGGCACAGCACGCGTTGCCCTTCGGGCGTTTCGACGACGACGTGGCGACCGTGTGCCGCCACCACGCGCCCGAGGTCCAGCGCCGCCGCATCCGGCGCCGCGGCAGGCCGCGGGCTGCGCGCGCTCAAGGCAGCAGCGCGTCCACCTTGGCGGCGCAGATGAAATCGTTGACCGAGATGCCGCCCACCGAATGGGTGCTGAAGCGCACGGTGCAGCGGTTGTAGGACACCGCCAGATCCGGATGATGGTCCTCGACGTGCGCCAACCAGGCCACGGCGTTCACGAAGGCCATCGTGCGGTGGTAGTCGGCGAAGTCGTAGCGCTTCTGGATCGCGCCGTCGACCAGCGCCCAGCCGGCAGCGCACGACAGTTGCGCTGTGACTTCGGCTGCCGTCATGGGCGGCTGGCCTTCGAGGGGCTGGCAGTGCCGGGTGGCGAGGTCGGTCATGGTTCAGGCCGTGGCGGGCAGGGCGGCGAGTCGTTCGGACGCCGGCGGGTGGGAATAGTAGAACCGCACGTAGACCGGATCCGGGGTCAGCGTCGATGCATTGTCCTCGTGCAGCTTGAGCAGCGCACGCGCGAGGTCGCGGCCGTCGGCCTGCGCGCAGGCGTAGGCGTCGGCCTGGAATTCGTGGCGGCGCGAGAAGTGCGCCAGCAGCGGCGCGACGAAGAAGGTGAAGGGGGGCAGGGCGAGCATGAACAGCAGCAGCGCCAGCGCGTCGTTGGGGGCGGCCAGGTTGGGTGCCACGCCAAGGCCGGCATAGAAGCCGCTCTGCCCGGCCAGCCAGCCCAGCAGCGCCAGCCCCAGCAGGCTGAAGCCGAAGATGCCGACCAGACGCTGCAGCACGTGCTTGTGCTTGAAGTGGCCGAGCTCGTGCGCCAGCACCGCCTCGACTTCCCCAGGGGTCAGGCGCTGCAGCAGGGTGTCGAAAAAGACCACGCGCTTGGACGCCCCCAGGCCAGTGAAGTAGGCGTTGGCGTGCGCCGAACGCCGGCTGCCGTCCATCACGAACAGGCCCTTGGCGGCAAAGCCGCAGCGCTGCATCAGCGCCTGCACGCGTGCCTTCAGCGCATCGTCGGCAAGCGGCTCGAACTTGTTGAAGATCGGTGCGATCAGCGTCGGGTAGAGCACCAGCAGCGTGAGGTTGAAGGCCACCCAGGCCACCCAGGCCCACAGCCACCACAGCCCGCCGGAGGCGCCCATGATCCACAGCATGAGTGCGGCCAGCGGCAGGCCGATGGCCGCTCCGACGGCGGTGCCCTTGACCATGTCGGCAAGCCACATCCCGAGCGTCATGCGGTTGAAGCCGAAGCGCTGCTCGATGCGGAAGGTGCCGTACCACTCGAGCGGCAGGTCGAGCAGGCCGCCGATGGCGGCAAACGCGGCCAGCAGCGCCAGTTGGTAGGCGAGGTCGCCCCAGGCCGGCTGCAGGGTGTCGCGCAGCAGCAGGTTGAGCGCGTCGAGTCCGCCCAGCAGCGTCCAGCCCAGCAGCACGGCGCTGCCCAGTGCGCTGGCGAGGAGTCCGAAGCGGCCCTTGGCCAGGGTGTAGTCGGCGGCCTTGCGGTGCGCCTGCGGCGTCACCGTGCCGGCGAAGGCGTCCGGCACACGGTCGCGATGTGCGGCGACATGGTGCATCTGCCGCGTGGCCAGCCAGAACTTGACGGCCAAGGACAGCATCAGCGCCGTGGCGAAGGCTGCCGTGAACGAGGAAGAATCCATGGGTCGCGAGTGTAGGCTTGGGCGAGAATCCAGGGCTTTGGCAAGTACAAGGCACCATGAGCGTCAACGGCTTGACCCCGAGCGAGCAGAACCTGGTCTGGATCGACCTCGAGATGACCGGCCTGCTGCCGGACAGCGACCGCATCATCGAGATTGCCGTCGTCTTGACCGACCCGCAGGTCACGGTGCGTGTCGAGGGCCCGGTCTTCGCCGTGCACCAGAGCGATGCCGTGCTCGACGGCATGGACAACTGGAACCGCGGCACCCACGGCAAGAGCGGCCTCACGGCGCGCGTGCGTGCCTCGGCGATCGACGAGGCCGCGGCCGAAATGCAGGTGATCGCCTTCCTGAAGCAGTACGTGCCCGAAGGCAAGAGTCCCATGTGCGGCAACAGCATCTGCCAGGACCGGCGCTTCCTGGCCCGCTACATGCCGCGGCTGGAGGCCTACTTCCACTACCGCAACGTCGACGTGAGCACGCTCAAGGAACTGGCACGGCGCTGGAAACCGGCGGTGCTCGACGGCTTCAAGAAGGCGCAGGCGCACACCGCGCTGGCCGACATCCACGAGTCGATTGACGAGATGCTGCACTACCGGCAGCACCTGCTGGCAGTCTGAGCCGATGTCGGCACGGGCGCGCGGCATCCGTCACACGGCGGTCGCACCGGCTCCGTACACTGGGCGCATGAGCGACCAGCCGCGCGCCGATGCACCCCGGGACCTTCCCACCGCCACCCCTGCCGCCGGCGCGCCGCCGTCCGGCACGCTGCCGTTGCTCAACCGCGAGCGCGCCATCCTGCAGTTCAACCGCCGCGTGCTGGCACAGGCGCGGCGCGCCGACGTGCCCCTGCTCGAGCGGCTTCGCTACATCACCATCGTCAGCTCCAACCTCGACGAGTTTTTCGAGGTGCGCGTGGCCGACATCATCGAGGCCACGCGCCAGCCAGGCTCGGGCGTGACGCGCCACGACCTGGCTTCGGTGGCGAATGCCGCGCACGAGCTGATCGACGAGCAGTACGCGCTGTTCAACGACGTGTTGATGCCGGCCTTGCAGCGCGAAGGCATCGTCGTGCTCAACCACGCCGAGCGCAACGAGGCGCAGCGGCGCTGGGTCGAGCGCTTCTTCGGGCAACAGGTGCGGCCCTTGCTGGTGCCGGTGAGCCTGGACCCGAGCCACCCCTTCCCGCAGGTGGCAAACAAGTCGCTCAACTTCATCGCCCGCCTGGGCGGGCGCGACGCCTTCGGGCGCGACAACCAGATCGCCATCGTCAAGGTGCCGCGGGTGCTGCCGCGCGTGATCCGCCTGCCCGACGAGCTGTGTCCGGGCCGGCAGGGCTTCGTGCTGCTGACCAGCGTCATGCGTGCCCACCTCGGCGAACTGTTCCCGGGGCGCGAGGTGCTGTCGTTCTCGCAGTTCCGTGTCACGCGCGATTCGGACCTCGACGTCGACGCCGACGATGTCGTCAACCTGCGTCAGGCCATGCGCAGCGGCCTCACGACACGCCACTACGGGCAGGCGATCCGTCTCGAGGTCGTGAGCACCTGTCCGCCCGAGCTCTACGGCTTCCTGCTCGAGCAGTTCGCGCTGCCCGAGGTGGCGCTGTACAAGGTCAACGGCCCGGTCAACCTGGTGCGACTGAACCAGCTCATCGATCAGGCCGACGGCGATGCGCTGCGCTTCCCGCGCTGGGAGCCGGCCTGGCCCGACGCCGAGCTGCCGCGCACGGGTTCGATCTTCGAGCGCCTGCGTGAAGGCGACGTGCTCCTGCACCATCCCTTCGAGAGCTTCGAGCCGGTGGTGCAGTTCCTGCGCGAGGCGGTGAACGACCCCGAGGTGCTGGCCATCAAGCAGACGATCTATCGCACCGGTGCCCAGAGCGTGCTGATGGATCTGCTGATCGAGGCCGCGCGCCGCGGCAAGGAGGTGCTGGCGGTGGTCGAGCTGAAGGCGCGTTTCGACGAGGAGGCCAACATCAACTGGGCCGAACGCCTGGAGGCCGTGGGCGCGCAGGTCGTCTACGGCATCGTGGGGCTGAAGACGCACGGCAAGATGCTTCTCGTGACCCGGCGCGAGAAGGGCCGCCTGCGGCGTTACGCCCACTTGTCGACCGGCAACTACAACCCGCGCACGGCGCTGCTGTACACCGACATGGGCTGCCTGACCTCCGACCCGGGGCTGACGGCGGATGCCGACGTCGTCTTCCTGCAGCTGGCCAGCCAGACCAAGTCGCGCCCGCCGCAGCACCTTGTCACCGCACCCTTCCTGATGCACCAGCGCCTGCTCAACCACATCGGGCAGGTGGCTGCGGCGGCGCGTGCGGGGCGGCCGGCGCGCATCGTCGCCAAGATCAACGGTCTGACCGACCCCGGGCTGATGCAGGCGCTGTCCGAAGCCAGCCGGGCCGGCGCCAGCATCGACCTCATCGTGCGCGGCGCCTGCATGCTGCCGCCCGGGCTGCCCGGCCTCACCGAAAATATCCGCGTGCGCTCGGTGGTGGGCCGCTTCCTCGAACACACGCGCATCGTCTACTTCCGCTGGGGGGCGAGCGACGACGACGAGGTGGTCTACCTCAGCAGCGCCGACTGGATGAGCCGCAACATGTTCCGGCGCATCGAGGTCGCGTGGCCGGTGCGCGACCCCGTGCTGCGCCAGCGCGTCATCGACGAGGGCCTGGTCCCCTACCTGCACGACCGGCGCGACGCCTGGCTGCTCGACAGCGAAGGCCGCTACCGCCGCATCGCCGACGACGGCATCAGCGCGCAGCAGGCGCTGATGCGGCATTACTCCTGAAGCACGACCATGGACCTCATCCTGTGGCGCCACGCCGAGGCGCAAGAGTTCCTCGAGGTGCCCGACGACCTCGACCGCGCGCTCACGCCCAAGGGTGAACGCCAGGCGCAACGCGTGGCCGCCTGGCTCAACCGCCAGCTGCCGGCCACGGCGCGCGTGCTGGCCAGCCCGGCCCGGCGCGCGCAGCAGACGGCGGCGGCGCTCGACCGCAAGTTCAAGACCGTGACGGCGTTGGCGCCCGCTGCCGACGTCGACGCGCTGCTGCGCGCCGCACGCTGGCCCGACGCCCGCGAGCCGGTGCTCGTGGTCGGGCATCAGCCAACGCTGGGCCTGACCGCAGCGTACCTGCTATCGGGCCAGGCGCAGGCCTGGGCCGTGCGCAAGGGCGGCGTGTGGTGGCTGCGCGGACGGGAACGCGAGGGCCGGCTGCAGGTCGTGCTGCACGCGGTCGTGGGGCCGGAACTGCTCTAGCTCTCGGTCAGCACCAGCCGCAGCGGCCCGTTGCGCGCCCAGGCAGCCACCTCTTCCTGCAGCAGGAAGAGGGTGCGCGGATTGGCTTCGGCCCAGGCGGCGCTGTACGTCAGCACGGCATCGCGGCCGCGTGCGCGCAGCGTCAGCGCATTCGGGTTGGGTCGGCTGCGCGCGTGGCACTTGATCACCGCCAGCCGCAGGCCCAGCACCTGCCAGGCGAAGGGCGCACTCGTCAGCTGCGGCTCGACCTTGCGCAGGCCGCCGCGCTGGCCAAGCACCAAGTCGCCGATGCGGCGCTGCTGACTCTGCGAGAAGCCCGGTGCGTCGACATGCGCCAGCAGGTAGGCGCTGTGGCGGTGGTGGTCGTGGTGAGACACCGTCAGGCCCAGTTCGTGCAGCGCGCAGGCCCACGCCAGCTCGCGCCGGATCTCGGGGTCGGCGTCGGGCACGGCGGTGTCGAACAGGGCCAGCGCCACCGCGGCCACGTGCTCGGCCTGGACGCTGTCGACGCCGAAGCGCTGCTGAAGTTCGGCCACCGAGGCGTCGCGCATGTCGCCGGGCCGCTGATGATGCAGTGCGAGCAGGCGTTCGTGCAGGTCGATGATCACCCCCTGGCGCAGCGCACCCTTGGCCGGCCAGAGGGCGCGGATGTCGAAGTGTGCCGAAAGCGTGTACAGGATCGCCAGCCCGCCCGGCAGCACGGCACGCCGCTCGGGTTTGAGGCCGGGCAGGTCGATGCGGTCGATGTGCCCGGCATCCAGGCAGCGCGCGATGCACCAGCGCAGGCCGGCCGGCGTGATGCGGCCGTCGGTCACGCCCGAGGCCTGCAGCAGCTGCGACACCGCGCCGGCAGTGCCCGAGGCACCGAGTGCCTGGCCCCAGTGCTGCGGCGCGAAGGACTGCAGTCCTTCCTCGAACTCCGCGCCGGCGGCCACCTGGGCGGCGCGGAAGCCCTCGGCTGTGAGCCGCCCGTCCTCGAAATAGCGCATCGACAGGCTGACGCAGCCAACGCGGAACGACTCCGCCACCGTGGGTGTGCGGCCTTGCCCCAGGATCAGCTCGGTGGAGCGGCCGCCGATATCGATCACCAGTCGCGGCTCGTGGCTCGGCTGCATGTGGGCAACGCCGGCGTAGATCAGGCGTGCCTCCTCGCGTCCCGAGAGGACCTCGATCGGGTAGCCCAGCGCCTCCTGTGCGCGCAGCAGGAAGGCATTGCGATTGCGCGCCTCGCGCAGCGTCTGGGTGGCGACGGCGCGCACGTGCCCGGGCTCGAAGCCGGACAGGCGGGCGGAGAAGCGCCGCAGGCAGGCCAGGCCGCGCTGCGCCGCCTCTTCGGTCAGCATGCCCTGGTCGTCGAGTCCGGCGCCCAGGCGCACGGTGTCCTTGAGGTAATCGATGCGCCTGTAGCGACTCTGCGGCAGGCGCCCGACCTCGAGGCGGAAGCTGTTCGAGCCGATATCGACGGCCGCCAAGGGCCTGCCCGGGTTCAGGCGAATTTCCATCCATCGATCGTACCCGGCGCGCTTTCCCGAAAATGACGGGACGACGACTTGTATCTCGATGGAATCGTGCATGCAGAAGGAAGACTTCGACACCCTGGTCCCCGCGGTCGGCGGCGTGGACCGGCGCACCTTCGTTCGTGGTGCACTCGGCACCGGCTTTGCGGCTTCGGTGCTGCCTGCACTGGCGCAGACGGCGATCAGGACCGACAGCACCGGCCTGGAGGCCGGCGAGGTCATGGTTCCCGTCGGCGACTTCAGGATGCCGGTCTACCGCGCCGCGCCGCAGGGCCGCAGCGGACTGCCGGTGGTGCTGGTGGTCAGCGAGATCTTCGGCGTGCACGAATATATCGCCGATGTCGCGCGGCGCTTCGCCAGGGCCGGCTATTTCGCCATCGCCCCCGAGCTTTTCGTGCGCCAGGGCGACGCGCAGTCCTACGGCGAGGTCGGCCGGCTGCTCGCCGAAGTCGTCGCCAAGGTGCCCGACGAGCAGGTCCTGCGCGACCTCGACGCCAGCCTGGCCTGGGCCAAGACGCAGGGCGCAGACACCTCCCGCAGCGGCATCACCGGCTTCTGCTGGGGCGGGCGCATCACCTGGCTCTATGCCGCGCACCAGCCGCAGCTGAGGGCCGCCGTGGCCTGGTACGGCCGCCTGGTGGGCGAGATCTCGACCTTGCAGCCGCGCCATCCGGTGGACATTGCCTCGGCACTGCACGGCCCGGTGCTGGGCCTGTACGGCGACAAGGACACCGGGATCCCGCTCGACACCGTCGACAGGATGAAGGCGGCGCTCGCAGCCGGCAGCGCAGCGGCGAAGAAGAGCGAGATCGTCGTCTATCCCGACGCGCCGCACGCCTTTCACGCCGACTACCGGCCGAGCTTCCGCAAGGACGCGGCCGAAGACGGCTGGCGGCGCTGCCTCGACTGGTTCAGGGCCCAGGGCGTGGCCTGAGCCCGGGCCGCACCCTGCGGCCCGGGCTTGACAGCGTCGATAAGATCTTCTGGGCGGGGCCGTCTCTTTGACGGCCGCGCCCACACATGACCCTTCTGTACATCGTTGCGGCCACCCTGCTGGGCGGGCTGCTGTCCGTGGTCATCGCGGCGTCGCTCACGCTGACGGTGCTCGGTCGTGTCGTCAAGGGGCTGATCAGCCTGTCGGCCGGCGTCCTGCTGGGGACCGCGCTGCTGCATGTGCTGCCCGAGGCCTTCGAGGGAACGGCCGCGCCGCAGGCGCTGTTCGGCACGCTGCTCGGCGGGCTGCTGTTCTTCTGGCTGCTGGAAAAGGTGGAGCTTTACCGCCACGTCCACCACCACGAGGGTGACGGCCACGACCACGACCACCACTTCGACGCCCGGCAGGCCGGGCGCGGCGGCTTCAGCGTGCTGGTTGGTGACGGCATCCACAACTTCTGCGACGGCGTCATCATCGCCGCGGCCTTCCTGGCCGACACCGGGCTGGGCCTGGTCACTGCGCTGGCCATCGTGGCGCACGAGATCCCGCAGGAGGCGGGCGACTATATCGTGCTGCTCAATGCCGGCTTCTCGCGCCGCAAGGCGCTGCTCTTCAATGCCCTATCGGGCCTGGCCGGTGTGGCCGGCGGCGTCATCGGCTATTTCCTCGTCGGCCCCTGGGAGGTTGCACTGCCCTACCTGCTGGTGGCCGCTTCCAGCAGCTTCATCTATGTCGCCGTCGCGGACCTGCTGCCCCAGCTGCAGCAGCGGCTGTCATGGCGCGACACGCTGGCCCAGGTGGCCTGGCTGGCCGGCGGCCTCGGCCTCGTGCTGATGGCGCGAGGCATGCTCGAGTCCCACGCCCACTGACCGCACGGCACAGCACGGCGGCGCGGTCGCCGCACGACTTCGCGCCGGATCAACGCACCACGAGCACCGGCACCGTGCTGTGCGTGAGCACCTTCTGCGTCTCGCTGCCCAGCAGCAGGGCGCTGACGCCGCGCCGGCCGTGCGAGGCCATGACGACGAGGTCGCAGCCCTGGGCCTTGCCGTGGTCGAGGATGGCCTCCCAGGGATGCAGGGCTTCGACGGTGTGGCCGTGGCAGGTCACGCCGGCAGCCGTTCCTGCCTCGGTGACGACCTTGACGCGGGCGGAGGCAATGCGCTCCTGGGCATCGAAGAACTCCTGCGGCGGCACCGGCTGCATCTCGGAGATGGCGCTGTAGGGGAAGGGTTCCTTCACCGCCAGCACATACAACTCGGCGCCGCACAGGCGCGCCATGGCGATGGCCGACTGCATGGCCTTGCCCGTGATCTCGGAACCGTCGGTGGGGAACAGGACACGCTTGTACATGACAACTCCTTGTGCGGATGAGGGCAGCGGATGCGGGACCCGCCATGGATTGCAAGTGTTCTGAGCCGCCGCGGGTCCGCATTGACACGGATCAATCGCTGGCGACCGGTCGCGACGGATCGCTGCACCACTCGCTCCACGATCCGGGGTACAACACGCCGCCATCGTACCCCGCGTGGGCCATCGCGAGCAGGTTGTGGCAGGCGGCGACGCCCGAGCCGCATTGGTGCACGACCTCGCCAGAGGCGGCGCCCAGGGCGGCGTATTCCTGGCGCAACTGGGCGGCCGGCTTGAAGCGGCCGTCGGCGCCCAGGTTGTCGCGGAAGAAGCGCAGCGTGGCGCCGGGAATGTGCCCCGCCACCGGGTCGAGCGGTTCGACCTCGCCGCGGAAGCGCTCGCCGGCGCGGGCGTCGAGCAGGGGCAGCTGTCCCAGCCTGGGCAGCAGCGCGTCGGCGTCGATGGTGGGCATGGCCGGTGCCGCGAGCGGGTAGGGTGCAGAGGCGGCAGCGGCCGGCACGGTGGTGTCGAGCGTGCCACCCGCTGCCAGCCAGGCCGCCAGTCCGCCGTCGAGCACGGCCACCGCGTCGTGGCCGAGCCAGCGCAGCAGCCACCAGGCGCGCGCGGCGTAGGACCCGCCCTGGGCGTCGTAACACACCACCTGCACGGCCGGCGTGATGCCCCAGAAGCCGGCGCGTCGGGCGAGGTCGTCGCGCGCCGGCAGCGGATGGCGACCGTTGCGGCCGGTCTTGTTGCCCGACAGGTCGCGGTCGAGATGGGCATGGAAGGCGCCGGGCAGGTGGCCCGCGGCCCAGGCGCGTTCGCCGGCCTCGGTGTCGGCGAGGTCGAAGCGACAGTCCAGCAGCACCAGCGGCGTCTGCCGGGACAGCAGGTCTTGCGTCTGCTCCGCCGAGATCAGGGTCTTGAAGGCCATGTCGATATTCTGGGTCAGGTTTCGGTGGGAGCGGCTGTCGCCGCCGGCGCACGGCCGCGCAACTGGTTGGCAGCCACGCCGGCGACGATGATGAGCGCCATGCCGGCCAGCGACATCTTGGTCACGGGATCGTCGAACAGCCAGACGCCGAATGCGAAGCCGAACACGATGCCCAGGTACTGCAGCGCCGCGATGCCCAGGGTGGCACCGCTGGCGTAGGCGCGCGTCATCATCCACTGCGCGCTCGTCGCCAGCAAGCCGATCGTCAGCAGCAGCCCGGCTCCGCGCAGGTCGTGGCTGGAGGGCCCGCCGCTGAGGATGCTCAGACCTGCGCCGGCCACCACGCCGGCGGCCGAGAAATAGAAGACGATGCGCTCGCCGGGTTCGCCGACGCGGCCCAGGGCCGTCACCTGCAGGTACGCCGTCGCCGACAGCAGGCCCGACAGCAGCCCCATGAGACCGTGCCAGAGCTGGTCCTGTTCCAGGGTCGGGCGCAGCACCAGCGCAACGCCGGCAAAGCCCGCCAGCACGGCAGCCACGAGCCGGCCGTCGATGGTGCCGCGGGCCGGGCCGACCAGCACCGCGCCACCGACCAGGAAGAGCGCGATCCACACCGACGACATGTAGTTGAGCGTCATCGCGGTGGCCAGCGGCAGGCCGCCGATGGCGTAGAACCACAGGCACAGGGCCGAGGTCCCGCTCAGGCTGCGCCAGAAGTGCATCGCCGGCACCGGGGACCGCAGCACGATGCCACGCCAGCGCAGGACCGCCGCCATCAGCGCCAGCCCCACCAGCGAACGGTAGAAGACGATCTCGCCGGCCCCGTACTGCGACGAGGCGAGCTTGACGCACACGCCCATCAACGCGAACAGGAAGGCCGCGTAGACCATCAGCCACGGCGGCGAGAGCAGCTGCCGCTGCGCTGGCGGACGCGGAATCGCCGCGACCTCAGGCACCGGGCGCTTGCGGCCCCATCTCGCGCCGGTACCACTCGTGGAAGTGCTGCATGCCGTCTTCCATCGGACTCTGGTAGGGACCGACTTCGTTGTCGCCGCGCTCGAACAGCGCCAGTCGGCCGGCGTCCATGCGCAGGGCGATCTCGTCGTCCTCGGCACAGGTCTCCATGTAGGCGGCCTGCTGCGCTTCGACGAATTCGCGCTCGAAGGCCGTGACTTCCTCCGGGTAGAAGAACTCGACCAGGTTCATCGTCCTGCGCGGCCCTAGCGGATACAGCGTCGACACCACCAGCACATGCGGGTACCACTCGACCATCACGGTCGGAAAGTAGGTCAGCCAGATCGCACCATGCGCCGGCGGCTGGCCGCGGCGGAAGTCGAGCAGCGCCCGGTGCCAGCGCTGGTAGACCGGCGAGCCGGGTCGCGCGAGCGCCTGGTTGACCCCCACCGTCTGCACCGAATGGTGGCGGCCGAACTCCCAGCGCAGGTCGTCGCAGGTCACGAAACGACCGAGCCCCGGGTGGAAGGGCCCGACGTGGTAGTCCTCCAGGTAGACCTCGATGAAGGTCTTCCAGTTGTAGTCGCACTGGTGCTGAATGGCGCGGTCGAAGACGTAGCCGCTGAAGTCGAGTTCGGCGGCCGGGCCGATGCGGGCAAGGTCTGCGGCAACATGGCGGCCGTTGTGCTCGAACAACAACCCATGCCAGTTCTGCACCGGGTAGTTGCGCAGGTTCAGGCACGGATCCTCGGGGAAATGCGGCGCCCCGACCAGCTGGCCATTCAGGTCATAGGTCCAGCGGTGCAGCGGACAGACGATATGTTGCCTGGTGTGGCCGCGGCCCTTCAGCATTACCGCCTGGCGGTGGCGGCAGACATTGGAGACCAGCTCGACGCCTGCGGACGTGCGCACCAGGGCCCGGCCTTCGCCTTCCTGGGGCAGCGTCAGATAGTCGCCAGTCTCGGGAACGGCAAGCTCGTGCCCGAGGTAGCGGGGTGAATGCTGGAAGATGAGTTCCTGCTCGCTGCGGAACAGGTCCTCGTCGAAGTAGCTGGAAACCGGGAGTTGGGAACGGCTGCGCTCTAGCGCTTCAAGACTGATACTCAGGTCCGACATGATCCGACCGGATCCTCCTAGGCAAGATGGCAGGTGAATCGACCCCCTCGCATGGCGGCTCCTGACCGGGCCGGTGCGCTATCCATCCCGTCGCCGGATGGCCACGGAGAACACTGGATTCTACCGACCCCCCGTCACCGCACCCGATGCGGTGCCGGCAAGGCCCTGTTTTTGCCGTCCGCGGTGCACCGTGCCCCGCAGTCCCGCGCGGGCCAGGATCCCAGTTGTCTAGAATCGCCATTCAGATTTCATCTCTCGAAATGGCCAGAAGCACAGCATCCGCCACGAAGGACCCCACCAGCTACGAGCAGGCGCTCGCCGAACTGGACCGGCTGGTGGCGCAGATGGAGGGCGGCCAGTTGCCGTTGGATCAGCTGCTCGATACCTACCGTCGTGGCGCCGAGCTGCTGGCCTACTGCCGAGGCCGCCTGCAAGCCGTGGAGGAGCAGGTCAAGCTGCTCGACGACGGCCAGCTCAAGGCATGGCAACCGGCGTGAGCATGTCGGACATCGACGGCTGGTCTCGCCGGCAGCTCGCGGACATCGAAGCAGCACTCGAGACCTGGGTCCCGGCGGAGGCGCCTGCCGGCCTGGGCGCGGCCATGCGCTACGGCGTGCTCGACGGCGGCAAGCGCTTGCGCCCGCTGCTCGTGCTGGCAGCCTGCGACGCGGCGGCGGGGGACCGTGCCGCCGCCCTGCGGGCGGGGGTGGCGGCGGAGCTGATCCACGCCTATTCGCTGGTGCACGACGATATGCCGTGCATGGACAACGACACCCTGCGTCGCGGCAAGCCGACGGTGCACGTGAAATTCGGCCAGGCCCAGGCCATGCTGGCCGGAGATGCGATGCAGGCCCTGGCCTTCGAGGTGCTGACCGCCGACGAAGGCCTGGCACCGGCGCTGCAGGCCCGGCTGACGGCATTGCTGGCCCGAGCCGCCGGCCACGCCGGCATGGCGGGGGGACAGGCGATCGACCTGGCCAGCATCGGTCGCACCCTCGACGAGGCTGCGCTGCGCGACATGCACCGCCGCAAGACCGGCGCGCTGCTGCAGGCCAGCGTCATGATGGGTGCCGCGTGCGGCCGCATCGACCCGGCTGCCGAGGCTGCGCTGGCCGACTATGGCGACGCCATCGGCCTGGCCTTCCAGGTGGTGGACGACATCCTCGACGTCACCCAGGCCTCGCAGACGCTGGGCAAGACCGCCGGCAAGGACCTCGATCACAACAAGCCCACCTACGTGTCGGTGCTCGGGCTGGAGGCGGCACGCCGCCACGCCGAGGAACTGCGCCTGCAGGCGCAGGCTGCGCTGGCGCGCAGCGGCCTCGGACCCGCCACCGCGCTGCTGTCCGCGCTCGCCGACAAGGTGGTGGAGCGCGAAAGTTGACATGAATACGCTGCTGTCCCAGATCCAGAGTCCGGCCGACCTGCGCCGGCTGTCGCGCGCCGAACTGCAGACGGTGGCCACCGAACTGCGCCAGTTCGTGCTCAACACCGTCAGCCAGACCGGCGGCCACCTCGGCAGCAACCTGGGCACGGTGGAGCTCACGGTGGCGCTGCACTACGTCTTCAATACGCCCCACGACCGGCTGGTGTGGGACGTCGGCCACCAGACCTACCCGCACAAGGTGCTGACCGGTCGGCGCGAGCGCATGCACACGCTGCGCCAGCTCGGCGGCATTGGCGGCTTTCCGCGCCGCGACGAGAGCGAATACGACACCTTCGGCACGGCGCACAGCTCGACCTCGATCTCGGCCGCCCTCGGCATGGCGCGGGCGGCCAGGCTCAAGGGCGAGGATCGCCGCGCGGTGGCCATCATCGGCGACGGCGCGATGAGCGCCGGCATGGCCTTCGAGGCCTTGAACAATGCCGGCGTCAGCCACGCCGGGGTCGGCGCCGACCTGCTGGTGGTGCTCAACGACAATGACATGTCGATCAGCCCGCCGGTGGGGGCGCTCAACAAGTACCTGGCGCGGCTCATGAGCGGCAATTTCTACGAGGCCGCGCGCGAGGGCGTCAAGGGCGTGCTGAAGGCCGCGCCGCCGCTTTTCGAGCTCGCGCGGCGTTTCGAGGAGCATGCCAAGGGCATGGTCGTGCCGGGAACCATTTTCGAGGAATTCGGCTTCAACTATGTCGGCCCGATCGATGGCCACGACCTCGACTCGCTGATCCCGACGCTGGAGAACCTGCGCGCCAGGCGCGGCCCGCAATTCCTGCATGTCGTCACCCGCAAGGGCTACGGCTACCAGCTGGCCGAAGCCGACCCGGTCAAGTACCACGCCGCCAGCGGCAAGTTCGATCCCGCCGAGGGCTTCCCGAAGAGTGCGCCCAGCAAACCCACCTTCACCCAGGTCTTCGGCCAGTGGCTGTGCGACATGGCCGAGGCCGACGAGCGGCTGATCGGCATCACGCCGGCGATGCGCGAGGGCTCGGGCATGGTCGAGTTCCACCGCCGCTTTCCCGATCGCTACCACGACGTTGGCATTGCCGAGCAGCACGCCGTGACCTTCGCCGCCGGCCTGGCCTGCGAAGGGCTCAAGCCGGTGGTCGCGATCTACAGCACATTCCTTCAGCGCGGCTACGACCAGCTGATCCACGACGTCGCGCTGCAGAACCTGCCGGTGGTGTTCGCGCTGGACCGTGCCGGTCTCGTCGGCGCCGACGGTCCCACCCATGCCGGCGCCTACGACATCGCCTATGTTCGCTGCATCCCGAACTGCAGCCTGCTCACGCCGAGCGACGAGAACGAGTGCCGCCAGGCACTGACGACCGCCTTTCGCCAGAACCACCCGGTGGCGGTGCGCTACCCGCGAGGCGCCGGTGCGGGTGTCGCCGTCGAGTCCGCGCTCACCGAGTGGCCCTGGGGCCGCGGCGTGGTGCGGCGGCATGGCCAGCGGCTGGCGGTGCTGGCCTTCGGCACCGTGCTGCATGCGGCGCTGAGGGCGGCCGAGAACCTGGACTGCACGGTGGCCGACATGCGCTTTGCCAAGCCGCTGGACGAGGATCTGGTGCAGGAACTCGCGCGCAGCCACGATGGGCTGATCACGGTCGAAGAGGGCTGCGTCATGGGTGGCGCCGGCAGCGCGGTGCTCGAGTGCCTGGCCGCTGCCGGACGGGCCGTGCCGGTGCTGCAGCTCGGGCTGCCCGACCGCTTCATCGAGCATGGCGACCCGACCCAACTGCTTTCGCTGTGCGGCCTCGATGCTGCGGGCATCGAGGCGTCGATCATCAAGCGCTTCGGCAGCCGGCCGGCGTTGGCTGCCGTCAACGGCTGACAACGTCGCCGCCAATGGCGTCGCCGCACCCGCTTCAATCCGCTGGCGGGCCAACGCTGGCATGCTCGCGTTTGCCGTGACCAACCTCACCGACGCCCTGCACATCCCGGACACGCAAGGCGCGCGCGACGAGCGCCGCCTGGCGATCCAGCGCGTGGGCGTGAAGGACGTGCGCTACCCGCTGCAGTTGCGTGTGGCCGGAACGGTGCAGCCGACGACGGCGCTGTGGTCGCTGGACGTCGCCTTGCCGGCCGAGAAGAAGGGCACGCACATGTCGCGCTTCCTGGCCTGGCTGGAAGCCCTGGATGTGCCGCTGGATGCCGACACCTTGCGCGTGCGCCAGGCCGCGATGCTGGCCCGGCTGGGCGCGCAGGAGGGGCGCATCGAAGCCGCGTTCAGCTTCTTCCTGCGCAAGCGTGCGCCGGTCTCGGGCGTGCAGAGCCTGCTCGACTACCAGGGCCGCTGGATCGCGGAGACGCGCGACGGCAGCGCTGCCGTCTGGATGGAGGTCGGCGTGCCGGTGAAGACGCTGTGCCCCTGCTCGAAGGAGATCTCGGACTACGGAGCGCACAACCAGCGTTCGCTGGTGACGCTGCGCGTGGAACTGCACGCGCCCGTCGAATGGCACGAACTGGTGCGGTTTGCCGAGGACAGCGCGTCGAGCGAGATCTGGCCCATGCTCAAGCGCAGCGACGAGAAGTGGGTCACCGAGCGCGCCTACGAGAACCCCAAGTTCGTCGAGGATCTGGTGCGCGACATCGCGCTGCTGCTGAATGCCGACCGGCGCATCGGGCGCTATACGGTCGAGGTCGAGAATTTCGAGTCGATACACAACCACAGCGCCTACGCGCGCATCGAGCGCTGAGACGGCACCGCCCGTGCGATCCGTCACGGATCGCCCCGCGTGTAGGAATTTGCCTGACAGGCGGCGTGGAAAAAGCGGGACTGCAGCGACGGAACTGGGCTGATGTCGGCAGCCAATTCGGCTCCCTACAGTTCGTTTCATCGATCCTAGCCACGAACCCCTGGAGCAAACCGATGAACACCGAGCAGATCCTGGCCGAAATCCGCGAAGCCAACCTCTCCTACCTGATGCTGGCGCAGAGCCTCATCCGCAGCGACCGCGAACAGGCGCTGTTCAGGCTCGGCGTGAGCGAGGAGACGGCGGCACTGATCGGCACGCTGACGCCGGCGCAGATGATGAAGATCGCCACCACCAACACCCTGTTGTGCCGCTTCCGCATGGACGACGACGTGGTCTGGAACCTGCTCACCAACCACGGCAAGGGCGCCGCCAACGACGGCATGTCGCGCCTGCACGCATCGATCCTGCTGGCCGGGCGCCACCAGGAAGCCGCCTGAAGCACCGGCGTCCGCCACGTCAACCAGAAGCACACCATGGCCCGCAGCAAGAGCATCCTCACCGAAGCACGGCAGATCGAACGTGCCGTCGCGCTGATCCACCTCGGGGCCCGCTTGCAGGTGCTCGAAAGCGAGACCGATCTCAGCTACGAACGCCTGTTGCGCCTGTACAAGGAAGTGGCCGGCAAAAGCCCGAGCAAGGGCCAGCTGCCGTTTTCCACCGACTGGTTCATGACCTGGCAACCCAACATCCACTCCAGCCTGTTCCTGAATACGCACGAATACCTCAACAAGGTTGCCGCGCTCGACGAGATCGACACCGTCATCAAGGCCTACCAGCTCTACCTCGAGCAGATGCAGTCGCAGGGCCTGGAGCCGCTGCTGAGCGTGACGCGCGCCTGGCGCCTTGTGAAGTTCGTCGACAACGGCATGCTGACGATGACCCGCTGCCGCAAGTGCGGCGGCCACTTCGTGACCCACCCGCACGAGATCGCCCGCCACTACGTCTGCGGCCTGTGCAACCCGCCGGCGCGTGCCGGCAAGGGCAAGCCGGCGGTGCCGCGCGATCTGAACATCGACACCGCGCCGGCCGGTGCAGCGCGAGGGGCGGTGGCCGTCGGCGGCAACGTCGGCGGGCCGGCGCCTGGGCCGCATTGACCGGGTCGGCGCGCTCAAGTCTGGCGCTCCGGTGCCGATAGACCCCTTGAGCTCATTGCTCGTCTCCTCCTGGCACAGACCCCTGTGCTCTTGAGCGGGCCCTTCGGGGCCCGCCTTTTTGCCTGCGGCCACGGGGCGGCCAAGCGGTCAGCAAATCTGCCATCACCCCGTTTCTCGGGCGATGACCCGCGTCGCCGGGGCCGACACTGGCGGCCGCAGCCGAACACCCGATGACGACCCGCCGACCCGATTCCGCCGCAAGCCTGGGGCCCTGGCCGATGCCGGCGCTGCTGGCCTGGGCCGCCGGCTGGACCCTGTGGTCGCTGGCCCTGGTGGCCGGCGCCGCACCGGTGCTGGGCTGGCTGGCTGGAGGGCTGGGCGCTGCGGTGCTGGCCTGGCGCTGCCGCGGCCGCTGGCGCCGGACCATCGCGCTGGCCGGTTTTCCGCTGTCGGCGCTGGCGCTCGGCCTGGGCGCCTCGCTGCCGCCCTGGGCCTGGTTGCTGGCCCTGTTGCCGCTGCTGCTGGTCTATCCGCTGCGTGCCTGGCGCGACGCGCCGTTCTTCCCGACGCCGGCCGGGGCCCTGCAGGGCCTGGACGCCGCGATCGGGACGCCCCGGCGTGCGCTCGATGCCGGTTGCGGCCTCGGCCACGGGCTGGCGGCGATGCGTCGGCTGTGGGCGCAGTGCGAACTGCACGGTGTCGAGTGGAGCCTGCCGCTGGCCGCCGCGGCCGCCCTGCGCTGCCGCCACGCGCAGGTGCGGCGCGGCGACATGTGGGCGGCGTCGTGGGCGGGGTTCGACCTCGTCTATGTCTTTCAGCGCCCGGAAAGCATGTCGCGCATCTTCGACAAGGCATGTCGCGAACTGGCGCCGGGGGCCTGGCTGGTGAGCCTGGAGTTCGAGGTGCCCGGGCAGTCGCCCGTGGCCTGCCTGCAGGGCGCGCGGCGGCGGCCGCTGTGGCTGTACCAGCCGGGATCGGACAGGCCGGCCTCAACCGGCGACGGGGCGCGCCGATAACCCTGCCATGCCCGAACCGGTGTCTGCCGCGCCCGGGCGCCACGCGGACACTCCCACATGTTCCTGATCATCGGTTGGCTGGTCGCCCTGAGCTGCGTCTTCGGCGTGTATATCGCGCACGGTGGCAATATCGGCGTCATCCTCAGGGCCTTGCCCTTCGAGATGGTGACGATCGTCGGCGCCGCGTGCGGCGCCTTCCTGGCCAACAACCAGATGAAGGTCGTCAAGGCCACGGTGCGCGGCATCGGCCGCTGCTTTCGGGGCAGCAAATTCAGCAAGGCGCGCTACATGGAGTTGCTGGCGCTGCTGTATGACATCCTGCAGAAGGCGCGCAAGGAAGGCCTGATGTCGATCGAGAAGGATGTCGAGGAGCCGCAGAACTCGCCGCTGTTCCAGAAATATCCCAACGTCGGCCGCGACCACCATGTCACCGAGTTCATCACCGACTACCTGCGCATGATGGTGTCGGGCAACCTGAACTCGCACGAGATCGAGAGCCTGATGGACAGCGAGATCGAGACCCACCACCAGGAAGAACACGCCGCGGTGGCGGCGATCCAGCGCATGGCCGGCGCACTGCCGGCCTTCGGCATCGTCGCCGCGGTGCTGGGGGTCGTCAACACCATGGGTTCGGTGGGCCAGCCACCGGCGGTGCTGGGCGCGATGATCGGCTCGGCGCTCGTCGGCACCTTCCTCGGCATCTTCCTGGCCTACGCCTTCGCCGAGCCGCTGGGCGGCCTGCTCGAGCAGAAGGTCGAGGACGCGAGCAAGGAACTGCAGTGCGTGAAGACCACGCTGCTGGCCAGCATGCAGGGTTATGCACCCCAGGTCGCGATCGAATTCGGCCGCAAGGTGCTGTACTCGACCGACCGCCCGAGCTTCATCGAGCTCGAGGGCCACGTGAAAGGCAGGAAATGACCCCCCCCCGCAGCGCCTTCGGCGCTCCCCCCCAGGGGGGCGCCGCCAGCGGCCCGGCAAAGCCGGTTCCGCGGCGTCCGCTTGTAGGTGGCCTAGCTCCGCTGGCCGCTTCGGGGGCGTGCGATGGCTGGTGACGCGAAGAAGCTGCAGCCGATCATCATCAAGCGCGTCAGGAAGGGCAGCCATGGCGCCCACGGCGGCGCGTGGAAGATCGCCTATGCCGACTTCGTGACCGCGATGATGGCTTTCTTCCTGCTGATGTGGCTGCTCGGCTCCACGACCGAGGGCGACAAGAAGGGCATCGCCGACTATTTCGGCTCGCCGCTGAAGATGGCCTTGATGTCCAGCGGCTCGGGTGCCGGGGATGCCGCGCACGTCATCAAGAGCGGCGGCCAGGACCTGACGCGAACCACCGGGCAGATCAAGCGCGGCGAGATCCAGGCGCAGCGCGACACCCTCAACGTGCATGCGCTGAAGGCCGAGCAGGCCCGCGCCGAGGCGGTGCGCCTGCAGGACCTGCAGCGCAAGGTGGAGGGCATGATCGAAGGCAACGCTCGGCTCGCCGCGATGCGTTCGCAGATCCTGCTCGACATGACGCAGGACGGCCTGCGCATCCAGATCGTCGATCATGACCGCCGGCCGATGTTCGCCAGCGGCAGCGCCGTCGTGGAACCGACGATGCGCGAACTGCTGCGCGACATCGGCGGTATCCTGACCGAGGTGCCGAACCGGTTGACGCTGGAGGGGCACACCGATGCCCAGCCGTACTTCGGCGGCGAGCGCGGCTACAGCAACTGGGAGCTCTCGGCCGACCGCGCCAATGCCTCGCGGCGCGAGCTCGTCGCCGGCGGCCTTGCCGACGATCGCGTGCTGCGCGTGCAGGGCCTGGCAGCGAGCGACCCCTACGACCGCAAGGACCCGGCGGCGCCGGCCAACCGCCGCATCAGCATCATCGTGATGACGCGCCAGGCGGAGGAGCGGGTATTCAGCGGCGGCCGCCTGATGTCCGACGTGCCGGCGCAAGCGGGTGCCGGCATCAGCCTGGCGCCAAATCTCGTGCCGTCGCTGGCGGCCGACGCCGCGCTGGCCACGCCGGGCGCGACCGCGGGCCGCAGCGCCCGCTAGGCGGCTTCGCACCGCCGGGCCCCTGGGCCCGCGCAGCCGGCGATCGGGGGCGAGAACACGCGCTGCTTTGCCCCGTTTATCCGGCTCAAGCCGGCGCGCGCCGGCGCCACCATGGCGAGGCTCCTCGATGAGCCTCATCCACCATGGACGACAACGCACAGGACCGCAAGCTCCCCGCCACGCAGCGCAAGATCGACAAGGCGCGTCGCGAGGGCCAGGTCGCGCGCTCGCGCGACCTCGGCCACCTGGGGGTGCTGGGCACCGGCGTGGCCCTGCTGGCCATCTTCGCCCCCGATGTCACGGTCTGGCTGCAACTGCTGCTGTCCGATGCGCTGCGCTTCGACGCCCTGCAGGTCACCCACACCGAGGCCATGGCCGAACGGCTGGCGGCGGCCAGCCAGCGCACGCTGGCAGTGCTGCTGCCGCTGTTTGCGGCGGTCGTGGTGGTGGCGTGCGCCGGCAGCGCGCTCGCCGGTGGCTGGAACTTCACGCTCGAGCCGCTGCAGCCCAAGTTCAGCAAGCTCGACCCGCTGTCGGGCCTGAAGCGCGTCTTCGCCGGCCCGCAACTGGTCGACACGCTGAAGGCCTGCCTGCTGGCAACGATCCTCGGCAGCGTTGCCGCGCTCTACCTGAGCCGGCAATGGATGCACCACGCCGAACTGCTGGCCATGCCGCTGCCGGCCGCGCTGGCGGCGGGGGGACGGCTGCTGCTCGGTGGCCTGCTGCTGCTGCTGGGCGTGCTGGCGCTGTTCGCGCTGGTCGACGTGCCGCTGCAGCGCCAGTTGCTGCAGCGCAGGCTGCGCATGAGCATCGAGGAGATGAAGAAGGAGCTGAAGGAGGTCGAGGGCAACGCCGAGGTCAAGGGCAAGATGAAGCTGCGCATGCGCGAGATGGTCAACCGCCGCATGCTCGCCGCGGTGCCGCGCGCCGACCTCGTGGTCATGAACCCGACCCACTATGCGGTGGCGCTGAAATACGACGAGGCGAAGATGGCCGCGCCGCGCGTCGTCGCCAAGGGGGCCGACCTGCTGGCCCTGCGCATGCGCGACCTCGCGCGCGAGTCCAGGGTGCCGGTGCTGCAGGCGCCGCCGCTGGCGCGTGCGCTGTACGCCCACACCGAGGTCGACCAGGAGATCCCGGCGCGCCTGTTCGGCGCCGTGGCGCAGGTGCTGGCCTGGGTCTACCAGGTGCGCGATGCGATGGCCGCCGGGCGCCCGCTGCCGGCGCAGGCGCCGGTGCCCGAGGTTCCGGCCGACATGGATCCGCTGCAGGCGGCCGACTCGGCCGCTGTGCCGGGAGCTGAACGGTGAACGCGCTCGCGGCACGCCTGGGAGCACTGCTCGGCCCGCAGGCTGGCGCGCGCGCCGCCGCGGCGAAGGCGCTGCTGCTGCCCGGCTTCGTCGTCATGATGCTGTCGATGATGGTGCTGCCGCTGCCGGCCTTCGTGCTGGACCTGCTGTTCACCTTCAATATCGCGCTGGCGCTGACCGTGATGATGGTCAGCGCGCAGATGGTCAAGCCGCTGGATTTCGCGGCGCTGCCCACCGTGCTGCTGGTGACGACGCTGCTTCGGCTGTCGCTGAACGTCGCCTCCACCCGCGTCGTGCTGATGGAGGGCCACACCGGACCGGGCGCCGCAGGGCAGGTGATCGAGGCCTTCGGCCACTTCCTGATCGGCGGCAACTTCGCCGTCGGCCTGATCGTCTTCGCGATCCTGGTCGTCATCAATTTCGTCGTCGTCACCAAGGGCGCCGAACGCATCGCCGAGGTCGGCGCCCGCTTTGCGCTCGACGCCATGCCGGGCAAGCAGATGGCGATCGACGCCGACCTCAACGCCGGCCTCATCGACGAGAAGGAGGCCCGCCGCCGCCGTGCCGAGGTGGGCGAGGAGGCCGACTTCTTCGGCTCCATGGACGGTGCCAGCAAGTTCGTCCGTGGCGACGCCATGGCCGGCCTGCTGATCCTGTTCATCACCATGGTCGGCGGCTTCATCATCGGCCTGGCCATGCACGACATGAGCGGCGGCGAGGCGGCACGCTCGTACATCACGCTGGCCATCGGCGACGCGCTGGTGGCGCAGATCCCGGCACTGCTGATCTCGGTGGCGGCGGCGATGGTCGTCTCGCGCGTCGGCAAGGAGCAGGATATCGGCACGCAGATCGGCGGCCAGGTCTTCGACTCGCCGCGTGCACTGGGTGTCGCGGCCGGCGTCGTGGCGCTGCTCGGCCTGGTCCCGGGCATGCCGCACGCGGTGTTCCTGATCGTCAGCGCCGGGCTCGGCCTGCTGGCCTGGCAGCTGATGCGCAAGCGCAGCCGCGCCGCCGCCGCCGGCGAACGACGCGGCGGGTCGCCGGGCGCCGAGGCGCCGGCGGCCAACGCCGAGGCGAGCTGGGACGACCTGCAGCCGGTGGACACGCTGGGCCTCGAGGTGGGCTACCGCCTGATCGCGCTCGTCGACAAGGCACGCCAGGGCGACCTGCTGGCGCGCATCAAGGGCGTGCGCAAGAAGTTCGCCCAGGACGTCGGCTTCCTGCCGCCGCCGGTGCACATCCGCGACAACCTGGTCGAACTCAAGCCGGGCATGTACCGCGTCACGCTGCGCGGCGCCGTCGTCGGCGAGGCCGAGGCGCTGCCGGGACAGTGGCTGGCCATCAACCCGGGTGGCGCGACGCAGGCCCTGCCGGGCGCCAACACCACCGATCCGGCCTTCGGGCTGCCGGCGGTGTGGATCGAGGAGCGCCACAAGGAGATGGCCCAAATGGCCGGCTTTACGGTGGTTGATTGCGCCACCGTCGTGGCGACCCATCTTTCACACTTGATGCAGGTGAATGCGGCCCGTCTCCTGGGTCGCGTCGAGACCCAGTCGCTGGTCGAGCATCTCACCAAGCTGGCCCCCAAACTGATCGAAGACGTGGTCCCCAAGATGGTCGGCATCGCCACCCTGCAGCGTGTGCTGCAACTGCTGCTGGAAGAGGGTGTGCACATCCGCGACATGCGCTCGATCGTCGAATGCCTGGCCGAACACGCGGCCACCGTCACCGACCCCGGCGAGCTGGCGCGCCGCATCCGCACCCACCTGGCACCGGCCATCGTGCAGCATATCTACGGCCCCGTGAAGGAGCTCGACGTGATCGCGCTCGACCCCGACCTCGAACGCCTGGTGACGCAGGCCATGAACTCTCCGCACGGCGCCGCGCTCGATCCCGGCGTCGCCGACACGCTGACGCGCAGCGCCGCCGACGTCGCGCGCCGCCAGGAGGATCTCGGCCACCCGGCCTGCCTGCTCGTTCCCGACCACATCCGCGCGCCGATGGCGCGACTGCTGCGCCGTGCCGCACCCCGCCTCAAGGTGCTGGGCCACAGCGAGATTCCTGAAACGCACTCGATCCGCATCGGTTCGATCATTGGAGGCGTTGCATGACCCCCCACGCTCACGTTCGTTCGCTGCCCCCCCGCGGGGGGCTCGCCTCCCTTGAGACTGAGTGCCGCGGCTCCAAGTCCGCCTGCGCGGACTTGGACGGCACGAATGCCGGGCGCGTCTCGCGCCTGGCGGCTCGGCGGGAGGCGGCATGAACGTCAAGCGCTTCTCGGCGCGCACCTCGCGCGAGGCCCTGGCCCTGGTCCGCCAGGCGTTCGGTGACGACGCCGTCGTGATGTCGACGCGGCCCTGCGCCGAAGGCGTCGAGGTGCTGGCGATGGCGCCCGAGAGCGTGCTGCAGCTCGAACGTGTCGGTGCAGCGGCCGTGCAGGCGCGTCTGGCGCCGCCCGCGGCAGCCCGCGAGATGACGCCGCCGGCCGGTTGCGCCGGCGAGCGCGTCGAGCCGGCGCCGGGCGCCGGCGTCGAACAGGATGTCGAGACGCTGCAGATGAGCACGCTCTCGTTCCAGGACTTCGTGCGCGAGCGCATGCTCAAGCGTCGCCAGACGGCGCTCGCCGCCGAAATGCCGACCAACGCCCCGGCGCGCCCCGCAGCGCCGGCGACCGCCCCGATCGAGGCCGCACGTGCTCGCCACGGTGCCGCGCAGCGCGAGGTGCCGGTGCTGCGCGAGGTGCCGGTGCTGCGCGAGGAGGCGCCGCTGGCCGCGCCCGGCGCCGCCGCGGTGGCCTCGCCCGCGCTCGCCGCACGCGGCGAGCAGATCGAGATGCTGTCCGAGCTGCGCTCGATGCGCGGCCTCATCGAGCAGCGCTTCGGCGCGCTGGCCTTCATGGAGAAGCTGCAGCGCCAGCCGCGCCAGGCGATGCTGGCGCAGCACCTGCTGGATGCCGGTTTTTCGCCGGCGCTGATCCGCAAGCTGCTGGAGAGCCTGCCGGCCGATGTCGACGGCGCGACCTGGGCCGCCAGTGTGCTGCAGCGCAACCTGCACACCGCGGAACGCGACAGCCCGCTCGAGGACGTCGGCGGCATCTACGCCCTCATCGGCGCCACCGGGGTCGGCAAGACGACCAGCACCGCCAAGCTGGCTGCGGCCTTTGCCACCCGTCACGGTGCCGCCAACCTCGGCCTCGTCACGCTCGATGCCTACCGCGTCGCGGCGCACGAGCAACTGCGTGCCTACGGCCGCATCCTGGGCGTGCCGGTGCACACCGCCCATGACCGCGCCTCGCTCGAGGACCTGCTGGAACTGCTCTCCGGCAAGCGCCTGGTGCTGATCGACACCGCCGGCATGGCGCAGCGCGACAGCCGCACGCGCGAGCTGCTGGAGATGGTGTCGCACCGCGACATCCAGCGCCTGCTGGTGATCAATGCCTCGGCGCAGGGCGAGACCATCGAGGACCAGCTCGCGGCCTATGCCGCGCCAAGCTGCCGCGGGATCATCCTGTCCAAGCTCGACGAATCGGTGAAGCTGGGCCCGGCGCTCGATGCCGTCATCCGCCACAAGCTCAACGTGCTGGCGGTGGCCAACGGGCAGCGCGTGCCCGAGGACTGGCACCGCCTGTCGGCGCAGGCGCTGGTGCAGACGGCGCTCAAGGGCGGCGGCGGCGCCGCCTGGCGGCTCGACAGCAGCGACGTCAATCTGATCTTCGCCGGC
>Ga0105090_10000018_pt1 | contig 55693 bp, 50 predicted proteins | sample PPLLak3March2015_FD_79110 | JGI IMG/M metagenome (GOLD analysis project Ga0105090, IMG submission 79110) | Freshwater sediment microbial communities from Prairie Pothole Lake near Jamestown, North Dakota, USA - PPLs Lake P7 Core (1) Depth... | ecosystem: Environmental > Aquatic > Freshwater >...
ATCCGCGACGCGCTTCTGCGCGGTGACGACGACTTCCTCGAGGGTACCCTCGGCCGCGTGGGCCGGCAGTGCGATCGAGGCCGCGATCACCGAACCCGAAATGGCGAGCGAGACCGCGTTGAAGAGAGGTTTTCTGTGCAATTGCTTCATTATGGTTCTCCCGGCTGTACGTCAGCCGTGACGATTGTGTGCCCCTGAGTACGACCGGGGCCGAATGCCCGGTCTTCTCCCGGCGCCCTGCTTTCAGCTGTTTTGGTGCGCCTAATTGCCGTTTTTACCTGATGTTCGGGTTGCGGGTCCAGCATAAATTTCGCCGGGGTGTCCATAAACGGTTTCAATGAGTGCAATCGCAGCACAAATTTGCAGCCCTTTCTTCAGGCCAATTCTCGGTGATAATAGCGCCTTGCACGCCCATCCGGGCACGTCCGGTCGCGAATTCGCATCCGGTCGTGGCATTTGGACGCAACATCGTTACGAACGGTTACACGCTCATGGCTTCCAGCACCCAGGCGAATACTACAGACCTCAAAGCCGCATTGGCCCACGCCGAGCGCCTGTTGAGCCGCGATCCGCGTCTGGCCGCGCAGCAGGCCGAAGCAATCCTCGAGGCCCATCCCGGACTGGAGCCGGCGCAGCGCATGCTTGCGGCGGCCTGCCGCCTGCAGGGCGACGCGACGCGCAGCCTGGCGCTGCTGCAGCCCCTGGCCTGGCGCAATCCGGACTCACCCGGCTTTTTGTACGAGTACGGCCAGAGCCTGGGCGCGGTAGGGCGCGGCGACGAGGCGATCGCCGCGCTGCGCCGCGCCGTGCGGCTGGAGCCGGGCCACGCGGCCGCCTGGCGCGCGCTGGGCGACCAACTGGCCGTGGCCGGCGACGAAGCCGGCAGCCACGAGGCTTACGAGCGGCACTTTGCCGCGTCGATCCGCCACCCGCAGCTGGTCGAGTGCGTCGAGCTGTTGCGCGACGGCAAGCTGGCGCAGGCCGAGGGGCGCGCGCGCGACTTTCTCAAGCAACATCCGGCGGACGTTTCCGCCATCCGTATCCTCGCCGACATCGGCATGAAGCTCGGCCAGTTCGACGATGCCCGGCTGCTGCTGGAACGGTGCCTGGAGCTGGCCCCCGACTTTCACCTGGCGCGGCACAATTACGCCGTCACCCTGGTGCGCCAGCAGAAACTGGAGGCCGCCCTCGCGGAGGTGCGAAAGTTGCTGACGATGGAGCCCGACAACCCGAATTTCCTGGTCCTCAAGGGAACCATCCTGGTGCGCATGGGTAACCATGCGGAAGCGCTGGACATCTATGAGCGCGTGCTGAAAAACTACCCGAACCAGGCTCGGGCCCAGATGAACTACGGCCATACGCTGAAGACCGTGGGACGCCTGGGCGATTCGATTGCCGCCTACCGCAAGTGCACCGATCTCAACCCCGGGCTGGGCGAGGCCTGGTGGAGCCTGGCCAACCTCAAGACCTTCCGCTTCGGCGACGCGGACATCGAGCTGATGCGGTCCCAGGTCACCACCGAGGGCGGCGACCCCGAGGACCAGGCGCACATCGCGTTCGCGCTGGGCAAGGCGCTGGAGGACCGCGGCGAATACGACGAGTCCTTCCGCTTCTACAAGCGCGGCAACGCCATCCGGCGGATCAACCACCGCCACAACGCGAAGATCAACGTGTTCAACACGGCGCGGCAGATCAAGGTCCTGGACGCAGCCTTCTTCGAGGCGCGCAAGGGCGTGGGTTGCCCGGCGCCGGACCCGATCTTCGTCGTCGGCCTGCCACGCAGCGGGTCGACCCTGCTCGAGCAGATCCTGGCCAGCCACAGCCAGGTCGAGGGCACGGCCGAGCTGACCGACATCATCACGATATCGCGCCGACTGGGGGAGAAGTCGCGCAAGAACCCGGCCGGCAAGTACCCCGAGATTCTGGCCGAATTGTCGCCGGAGCGCTTCCGGGAGCTCGGCGAGAGCTACCTGGAAACCACCCGCATCCAGCGCGGCGACAAACCGTTCTTCATCGACAAGATGCCGAACAACTTTCAGCACATCGGGCTGATCCACCTGATCCTGCCGAACGCGAAGATCATCGACGCGCGGCGCCACCCGATGGCCTGCTGCTTTTCCGGCTACAAACAGCTGTTCGCGCGCGGCCAGACCTTCACCTACAGCCTCGAGGACATCGGCCGCTACTACCGCGATTACGTGATTTTGATGGATCACTGGGACCGCGTGCTGCCGGGCCGCGTGCACCGGGTGCAATACGAGGAGATGGTGGCGGACACCGAAAACCAGGTGCGGCGTTTGTTGGCCTACTGCGGCCTGGAATTCGAGGAGGCGTGCCTGCGCTTCTACGAGACCAGGCGCGCGATCCGCACGCCGAGCGCCGAGCAGGTACGCCAGCCCATCTACACCGAGGGCCTGGAGCAGTGGCGCCATTACGAAGCTCACCTGGGCCCGCTGAAGGAAGCGCTGGGGCCGGTGCTGGATCGTTATCCCTGCGATTGAAGAGACGTAGGAGCGAACCTTGTTCGCGATTTTTCCCGAACAAGGTTCGGTCCTACAGAACCTCACCTAGCCCATGTTCACCCGCGCCAGATCCCCGTCCACCAGCGCCAGCACCTTCGGGTTCATAACACGGCGCCATAGCGGCGGCACGTAGGCCAGCAGGAACATCCCGAAATAGCCGCTGGGCAGTTGCGGCACGTCATCGAAATGGCGCAGCGACTGGTAGTGGCGGGCCGCCCAGGCGTGATGGTCCGAATGCCGCTGCAGGTGAAACAACAGCAGGTTGGAGGCCGTGTGGTTGGCGTTCCAGGAGTGCCACGGCTGGCAGCGCTCGTAGCGCCCGTCCGCCTCCCTGGCGCGCAGCAGGCCGTAGTGCTCGACGTAATTCGCGCTGGTCAACTGCCACCAGCCCCAGGCCGCCTGCAGCAGCAGGAAGGCCAGGCTCATCGCGCCGAAGGCGTAGGCCAGGCCGGCGTACAGCGCAAGCGAGACGGCCCAGGACTGCAGGATCTCGTTGCGCCAGCTCCAGGCGCCCGAGCCGCGGCGCCGCAGCCGCTGCCGTTCCAGGCGCCAGCCGCGGCGCAGCCCTCCCGGAATCTCGCGCAGCGCGAAGCGGTAGATGCTCTCGCCGAACCGCGCGCTGGCGCTGTCCTCGGGGGTGGCCACCTCGGTGTGGTGGCCGACGTTGTGTTCCATGGTGAAGTGACCGTACACGGGCACGGCCAGCACCAGGCGCGCAGCCAGCCGGTCGATGGCATTTTTCTTGTGTCCGAGTTCATGCCCCGTATTGATGGCGATGCCGCTGGTCGCGCCGACCATCAGGCTGTGCGCCAGCAGGCCGCTCCAGTGCAGGTCCTGGGCTGCAGCGAACCAGGCGCCGGCGATCAGCACGACGAAATGCAGCGGCACGGTCAGGTAGTTCAGCGCCCGGTAATAGGCGTCCGCCTCGAGTTGGGGCACGACCGCTTCCGGCGGGTTGCTGCGATCGTTGGGGAAGAGCCAATCCAGCAGCGGGATCACGCCGTAGACGAAGGCCAACGGCAGCCACAGCGTCCATTGCCGGCCCGTGTACAGCGCCAGCCACATGCCCACCAGCGGGATCAGCGGGAACAGCGTGGACAGCAGCCACAGGTACCGTTTGCGGTCGATGTAGCGGATCGGCCCCAGCGCGGGGTCGTCGATGGTATAGGCCTTCATTTGCCAATGATTGCACAGTTGCGGCGCTACGGTGAATCCCCGATTCCGGCCGTGGTTGCGGGTGTTATGCTTTTTTGTTCAGACCCAACGAGAGAACCCGCCATGCCCGGTTTGTTGCCCGACGTCGATCCCGACGGCCTGCTCGAATACTCCGTGGTTTTCACCGACCGCTCGCTGAACCACATGTCCAAAGCCTTCCAGGGCGTCATGAACGACATCTCCGCGACGCTGAAGAAGGTCTACAGCGCCGCTGCGGTCGTGATCGTGCCGGGGGGCGGGACCTACGGCATGGAGGCAGTGGCGCGGCAGTTCGCCGGCGGCCGGCGTTGCCTGGTCGTGCGCAACGGCTGGTTCAGCTACCGCTGGTCGCAGATCCTGGAAACGGGCGGCATCACGGCGGATATCACCGTGTTGAAGGCGCGAAGGACCGGTGACGGCCCGCAGGCTCCGTTCGCGCCGGCGCCGATCGGCGAGGTCGTGGCGCGGATCGCGGCCGAGCAGCCCGGCGTGGTGTTCGCGCCGCACGTCGAGACCTCCTCCGGCATGCTGCTGCCGGACGCCTACGTCCGCGCCGTGGCCGACGCCACGCATGCCGCCGGCGGGCTGTTCGTGCTGGACTGCATCGCCTCCGGAGAGCTCTGGGTCGACATGCAGGCCTGCGGCGTGGACGTGCTGATTTCCGCGCCGCAGAAAGGCTGGAGCGCCTCGCCCTGCAGCGCGCTGGTGATGCTCGGCGAGTCCGCGCTGGAGCGCATTGCGGGCACCACCAGCAACAGCTTCGCCTGCGACCTGCGCAAGTGGCTGGAGATCATGCAGGCCTACGAGAAAGGCGGCCATGCCTATCACGCGACCATGCCCACGGATGCCCTGAGAAAGTTCCGCGACGCGATGAAGGAAACCGCGGCCCGCGGATTCGACACGGTGCGCGCGGAGCAGATCGAGCTCGGCCGCCGGGTACGCGCGCTGTTCGAGGCCAAGGGCTTCCCCAGCGTTGCCGCCGCCGGCTTCCAGGCCCCGGGCGTGGTGGTCAGTTTCACCACCGACCCCGAGATCCAGAACGGGCGCAAATTCCTCGAGCAGGGCCTGCAGATCGCAGCCGGCGTGCCGCTGATGTGCGACGAAGGCCCGGACTACCGCTCCTTCCGCATCGGCCTGTTCGGTCTCGACAAACTGCAGGATGTCGACGGGACGGTGGAGCGCCTGGCTTCCGCTCTGGAGAGGATCGCCGCCCCCTGACCGCCGCGGCGCGATTTCCTGCGGTTTCGGCGGCTGAATGGCGGTAAAATCAGCGAAGTCCCGCCGGCGCCTGTCACGGTTCTGTCACATTTGCCCCTTAGCGTGGGCGGGTTACCGACCAATCCAACGGGAGAGACCGTATGTTTACGCGCAACTTACTGATCCTGCTCGTCCTTTCGGCGGCCGCGGCGATACTGACCGCCTGCGGTGGCGGCGAACAGCGCCAGGTGATCCAGAACAAAGGGTCGGATACCCTGGTCAACGTCGCCCAGGCCTGGGCCGAGGCCTACCAGACGATCGATCCCAAGGTCGTGGTCGCGGTCAGCGGCGGCGGTTCAGGCACCGGCATCGCGGCCGTGATCAACGGCACGGTGGACATCGCGAACTCCAGCCGGCAGCTCGAGGAAGACGAAATGGAGCTCGCCCACAAGAACGGGCAGAACCCGGTCGAGCACATCGTCGGCTATGACGCACTGGCCATCTTCCTGCACGCGGACAACCCCATCGACGAGATCAGCATCGAGCAGCTGAAACAGATCTACGTCGACGGCGGCAGTTTCACCACATGGACCGACCTGGGCGTCGAAGTGCCGGGCTGCCAGGGCCAGGAAATCGTCGTCGTGAGCCGCCAGAACAACTCCGGCACCTATGCCTATTTCCGCGAAGCGGTGCTCGGGAAGCACGACTTCCGCCTCGGCACGCGCGACATGCACGGCTCCAAGGACGTCGTCGATCTGGTGGAAAAGACGCCCTGCGCGATCGGCTACAGCGGGCTGGCCTACGCCACCGACCGCGTCAAGCTGCCCTGCGTTTCGCAGCAACCCGGCAGCGCCTGCGTCACCCCGACCGTCGCCACGGCCGTCGACGGCAGCTACCCGATCGCCCGCCCGCTGTTCATGTACACCAACGGCGAGCCGACGGGCCATGTCGGCGCCTACCTGAACTGGATCAAGAGTGACGAAGGCCAGTGTATTATCGTTGAAAAAGGATATGCGCCGGCGAATCCGGTCACCTGCGGCTGAACCGCGGCCTGCCGCGGCTCCGCATTGAGCGGCGGCCGTCTTCGCGGCATGATGCAGTTCACAGAGAACCGAAGCGGGAACCGACCATGAGCCATCTCGAAGAACGCATGGAAGCCGACCTCAACCACATTCGTGACTGGCTGTGGAAGCTCGGCGAGGCGGTCGAACACGCCTTGCGCAATGCCAAGAAGGTGCTGGTGCTGCGCGACCCGACGATGGCTTACGACATCATCCTGGGCGACCACCCGATCAACCGGGACTCCCGCGAATGCGACCGCATGTGCCACACCTTCATCGCCCGCTACCTGCCGGGCGCCGGGGCCCTGCGCGAAATGGCCTCGACCATTCGCATCAATGTCATCCTCGAGCGGGTCGGCGATTACGCCGTCACCATCTGCCGCGAGGCGCTGCAGCTCGAGGGGCCGCTGCCGGACCGGTTTTCCTCCCGCATCGACGGCCTGGCCGACGATGCGATCGAGATTCTCGCCGGCTCCCGCCAGGCGTTCCGCGAGGGCAACGCCGAGCGCGCCATCGCCCTGATGCAGGCCGCCAAGCGCATGGAAGGCCGCATGGAGGGCTTCTACGAAGAGCTCTTCGCCGAGGACGACCGCATGGACGCGCCGACCATGATGGCGATCTTCACGGTCTTCAACATGTTCAAGCGCGTGGCCGACCAGGCCAAGAACATCTGCGACCAGACCGTGTACGCCGTGCGCGGCGTGGCCAAGATACCCAAGGTCTACCCGATCCTGTTCCTCGACCAGCGCGGTTCCGGCCTCGGCCAGCTGGCGACCGCCATCGGCCGCCACAGCTTTCCCGGGTCGGCGCAGTTCACGGTGGCGGCGCCCGGCGGCAGCGACAAACCGTCGCCGGAACTGCTCGAATTCCTGGGTACCACCGGCCTGCCCGACAGCGGCCTGGAGACGGAGCCGCTGGAAGCCCTGGCCCACGACTTTTCCAGCTACGTCGTGCTGGTCGCGATCAACGGCAAGGTAGCGGACTACGTGAGCAAGGTGCCGTTCCATTCCGCGGCCCGCAACTGGTCCATTCCGGCCGAGGCCGACCGCGCCGAGCAATACCGGGCGCTGCGCCGCGAAATTACCGACCTGGTCACCCTGTTGGCCGGTGAAACCCCGGAACAGGGCTGAATGAATGGAGCAGCCAGCGCCGCAGGCCAGCACGCGCCTGGACCCGGATTTCGACCGCCTGAACCGGGACTGGTACATCGACAAGGCGGTGCAGGTGCTGGTCTTCCTGGGCGGCATTTCGGCGATCGTTTTCATCATCGGGATTTTCGTCTTCATCAGCAAGGAGGGTTTCGGCTTCCTGGTCGGTGAATTCAGCTTCCGCGAATTCTTTCTCTCGCAGAACTGGCGCCCGACCTCGCAGACCCGCGAAACCTACGGCATCCTGGCGCTGGTCGCCGGCACCGCCAGCGTCACCGGCCTGGCCATGCTGGTCGCGATTCCCTTCTCGCTGGGCGCGGCCATCTTCATCGCCGAGTTCGCGACCGGCAAGACGCGCGAGTTTCTCAAGATCACCGTGGAACTGCTGGCCGCCATTCCCTCGGTGGTCTGGGGCTTCATCGGCCTGGCCATGATGAACCCGCTGATCATCCAGACTTTCGACGTGCCGGTCGGCCTCAACGTGCTCAACGCCGGCATCATTCTCGGCCTGATGGCGGCGCCGATCATGACCTCGATCGCCGAAGATGCGCTGAAAGCCGTGCCCGACCGCTACCGCGAAGCCGCCGAGGCCATGGGCGCCACGCGCTGGCAGGTCATTTATAAAGTTGTGCTGCCGGCAGCCAAGAACGGCCTGCTCGGGGCCGTGCTGCTCGGCGTCGGCCGCGGTTTCGGCGAAACCATGGCGGTGCTGATGGCCACCGGCCACTCCATCAACATCCCGACCAGCGTATTCGACTCGGTGCGCGCGCTGACGGCCACCATCGCCGCGGAACTCGGCGAGACGGCCGCCGGCTCCACGCACTACCAGGCCCTGTTCACCATCGGCATCTTCCTGTTCGTCGTGACCTTCATCATCAACCTGGTGGCGGACCTGGTGGTCCGCGGCGTGCGCAAAGGATGAGCACCATGTTTGAAGCGACCGCACTCAACCGCCGCAACCAGACCACGCAGCGCCTGTTCCGCCTGGCCCTGGGCGGCATGACCGCCATTCTGGTTCTGCCGGTGATCCTGATCATGGGCACCCTGCTCTGGAAGGGCGCGCCGGTCATCTCCTTCGAGTTCCTGTTCACCGGCCCGACCCAGGGCATGACCGCCGGCGGCATTTTCCCGGCGCTGCTCGGAACCATCCTGCTGGTGCTCGTCGCCCTGCTGGCCAGCGTCCCGCTGGGCGTGGCGGCCGCGATCTACCTGAGCGAATACGCGCCGGACAACTGGTTCACGCGCGCCATCAACCTGGCGATCATCAACCTGGCCGGCGTGCCGTCGATCGTGCACGCCCTGTTCGGCGTCGGCGCCTTCGTCATCTTCTTCCGCTTCGGCACCAGCATCCTGGCCGCCAGCCTGACCCTGGCCATCATGGCCCTGCCCGTGGTGATCGTGGCGACGCGCGAATCGCTGCAGGCGGTGCCCGAGGCGTTTCGCGAGGCCTGCTGGAACATGGGCGCCACCCGTTGGCAGACGATCCGGCGCGTGGTCCTGCCGAACGCGATCACCGGCATCCTGACCGGCGTGATCCTGGAGGTTTCGCGCAACGCGGGTGAGACGGCTCCGATCATGTTCACCGGCGCGGCGTTCTTCCTGCCGCTGCTGCCGCAGAGCGTGTTCGACCAGACCATGGCTCTGTCGCTGCACCTGTTCGTGGTCTCGACCCAGGTGCCCGACATGCCGGAAAACCTGCCTTATGGCGTGGCGCTGGTGCTGATTTCCATCGTGCTGCTGATGAACAGCCTGTCGATCGCCCTGCGCATGTACCTGCGGGGCAAGAAGAAATGGTAACCGGCGCACCCGCATCGCCCGGCGCGGCCAACACGGAGCGCCCGGTCAAGCTGGGCGTCAGCGGCCTGCGCATCCGCTACGGCGGCGTGACGGCGCTGGAGGGCGTGACGCTGGACGTTCGCGAGCACGAGATTTTCGGCATCATCGGCCCGGCCAATGCCGGGAAGACCTCGTTCCTGAAGGCCGTCAACCGCATGGACATGTTCAATCCGCACATGCGGGTCGAGGGGCGCATCACGTTCAACGGCCTGGACACCCGCAAGGTGCGGAATGTCTACGGTCTGCGCCGCCGCATCGGCGTGGTGTTTCCGCTGCCCGTTGGCCTGCCGCTGTCGGTCTACGACAACGTGGCGCTGGCCCCGCGGCTCGGCGGGCAGAACAACCGGGCGGAACTGGACATCATCGTCGAGCGCTGCCTGCGGCGCGCGGCCCTGTGGGACGAGGTCAAGGACCGCCTCGATTCGCTGGGCAGCCTGCTGTCCGGCGGCCAGCAGCAGCGCCTGACCATTGCGCGCGCCCTGTCGCAGGAACCGGAACTGCTGATGCTCGACGAGTTCTCGATCGCGGTCGACCCGGTGACCACGATGCGCATCGAGGACGTGCTGAAGGAGCTGCGCCGGGAAGTCACCATCATCCTGGTCACCAACCTCGTGCAGCAGGCGCGCCGGCTGGCCGACCGCACGGCATTTTTCCTCGACGGCCGCTGCGTCGAGGTCGGCGTCACCGAGGACCTGTTCACCGGCGAGGTCAGCGACCCGCGCACGCGGGATTACGTGGACGGGAGGTTCGGCTGATGGCGGACGCCACGCCGCTGCCGCACCCCGCCGCCGACCGCGGCCTGGCCATCCGCACCCGCAAGCTGAACCTGTGGTACGGCACCTTCCAGGCGCTTTTCGACGTCGACCTCGACATTCGCCAGGGCATCATCACCTCGATGATCGGCCCGTCGGGCTGCGGCAAGAGCACCTTCCTGCGCAGCGTCAACCGCATCAACGAGCGGCTGGGCTACGTGCGCATCACCGGCGCCATCGACGTGCTGGGCCAGAACATCATCGACCCGGCCGTGGAGCTGGTGCAGGTACGCAAGCAGATCGGCATGGTGTTCCAGCGGCCCAACCCGCTGCCCATCTCGATTCGCGACAACATCCTGTTCGGCCACCGCATCCACAACACCGTCGGACGGTCCGCGCGCAGCGAGGAGGACGAGGTCGTCGAGAGCGCGCTGCAGACCGTGCTGCTGTGGGACAAGGTCAAGGACCGGCTCGACCAGAAGGCGACCGGCCTGTCGCTGGAGGAACAGCAAAAGCTGTGCATCGCCCGCCTGCTGCCGGTCAAGCCCCGGCTGTTGCTGATGGACGAGCCCTGTTCGGCGCTCGACCCCAAGGGCACCGAGGCCGTCGAGGAGTTGATCTGGGACCTGCGCGGCAAGTACACCATCCTGATCGTCACCCACAACATGGCCCAGGCCCGGCGCGCCAGCGAGGAGTGCATCTTCATGCTGATGGGCAAGGTCGTCGAGCACGGCGACACCGGCCAGATGTTCGTTACGCCAAGGCACCGCGAAACCGCGGATTACATCGAGGGCCGCTACGGCTAGAACACGAGTGGGGTCCGCTGACGCTCGGTCAGAGTGAGCCGGCCTTAGGGGGGAAGTGTTTTTCAATGGCCGCGACCGTCAACGGGTGATAAACGTCGCGGCTGCGTTCGAAAAGTTCCGCCGCCAGCTCGGCATCCTCGCCGTTGGCCACCAGGGCCGCGTACACGGGCTCCACCAAGCGGCTGCGGCCGTAACGGGACAGGTAGTCCGGCAGTTCGGGGTAGGCGGGCAAGTGCCTGCGCTTCGCCACTTCGATGAACCAGGCGCGCCCGATCTCCGCGTTGCGGCTGGCGCTGAGCCCCAGCGCCCCATCCAGTTCGGCCAGTTGGCCGGACTCCAGTCCGGCGGGAAGCGCCCGGATGAAATACACGGTCGCCTGCGGACTCCAGTTGGCTATCGACAGCTTGTCCACAGGTAATTCACCGCTGGCCCAGGCCCGAGCGGTTTCCGCCGCCGCGTCCAGGCTGCGCGAAATCGGCGCGGTCGCCTCCGCGGGCAGGCCGGGCTGATACAGCCAGCTCTCCAGCTGCGCGCGGGAGTAGATCCCGGGGTTGGCCTGCAGCAGATGCCGGTCGACGTAGTCCAGGAACTGCTCGCTGCTGATGGCCTGAAAGGCGAAGTGGTCGAAGTACCCGGCCATGAAGCGGTCGAAAACCTCGCGGCCGAACCGGCCCTCGAGGTGCTCCAGCAGCATCTGGCCCTTGGCATACTCCAGGCCGTCCTGTCCCTCGTCGGGGTCGCCGGTCTCGAACACCGGCGCCAGCGGCTGCATGGCCGCGGGCACCGTTGCGAGCTTCTCGTGCAGGTCCAGCCAAGCCAGCAGCCGCTCCTCGTTCGCCCGGTCCTTGCCGTACAGCACCTCCATCAGGCGCGCCTCGAGGTAGGCGGTCGTGCCCTCGTTCAGCCAGATGTCCCGCCAGGTCCGATTGCTGACCAGGTTGCCGGACCAGGAATGCGCCAGCTCGTGGGCGATGGTCGAGACCAGACTTCGGTCCCCGGCCAGCAGGCTCGGCGTGATGAAGGACAGCCGCGGGTTCTCCATGCCCCCATAGGGAAAACTGGGCGGCAGGATGAGCAAATCGTACCGGCCCCAGCGGTATGGGCCATAGATTGCCTCGGCCGCGTCGAGCATGGCCTGGGTGTCGGCGAACTCCCAGGCGGCGGCTGGCAACACCTCGGGTTCTGCGTAGACGCCGCTGTCCTCGCCAAAGGGCGCGAATTCGAGATTGCCGACGGCCAGCGCCAGCAGGTAGGAAGGGATCGGCTGCGGCATCCGGAAGCGGTAGACGCCATTTTTCTGTGCCCGCGGGTCGTTGTCCGCGCTCATCAACGCACGCAGCCCGGGCGGCGTGCGGATCGTCGCTTCGTAGGTGAAGCGCACCATCGGCGAATCCTGCAGCGGCACCCAGCTGCGCGCGTGAATCGACTGCGACTGGGTGAACATGAAGGGCTGCTTGCCGCCGGCGGTCAGCTCGGGCGGCAGCCACATGATGGCCGAGGCGTCCGGCCCGGTTCGATAGTCGAGCTGCAACGCGAATTCCCCGCGCGGATCGAAACCGGCCGGCAGGCGAATCTCCAGCGCCTGGCCGCGCACCGGATCGCTGGCACCCGGGCGGACCTCCAGGTCGACCGGCCGGCCGCCGGGCGGTGCCAGGCGCGCGCGCTCGATCTGCAAGCCACGGCTGTCCAGCACCACCGTCCCGCCGGCGGTGTCGCTGCCCTGCAGGTGCAGGATCGCCGTGCCCTCCAGCACCTGCCGCTCGAAGTCCGCGCTGAGATCGAGCTCCAGGTGCCGCATGCGGAACTGGTCGGTGTTGGCGAAGCTGAAATGATCGCGCGCCCGCTCCACCGCCGCGGCGGTAGCGGAGGGCTCCGGGGGCTCGCGTTCGCAGCCGCCCAGCGGCAGAACGGCCATGCCGACCAGGGCAGCGATCAAAACTATGGGGGCGCTCGCAGCCAGGTACTTCAATGCCTTCTCCTCGCGCAGCAGCGCCAGCCGCAGACCGGGGTCAGCGGTCGGTATGGACCGCGCTGATTTTACGGCAGTTCGGCGGGGCTTGTCAGTCCGGTTCGGCCGCGTCGCCGGCGGCCATCCGCTCCCTGAAAAACCGCAGCGCCTGCTCGAGGCGGCCCTCGGCAGCAGGCGACAACCCGGTGCTCAAATCCCAGCGCGAGCCCTGGATCGTCAGCAGGTGCGCCCGCGGGGTCCTCCGGTAGAGGTCGCGGCACAGGTGCATGACCGCCTGCGGCGACAGCGCGTGGGTGGTGAACTCGAAGTCCGCTGCGGGCGCGCAGGGCTGCCAGCAAAAGCCGCCCGGCAACTCCCCCTGCCAGGAATCGACGAACACGACGCGTTGCGCCGAGCTGATCAGCGCCGCGTCCTCGACCTGCAACTGGTAGCGGTACTCGAGACGGCCGGCGAACGCCGCAGCGCGCCGAATGCGGTCGAGGAACGCCCAGCCCAGGCCGTCGTCGCCGCGTCCGCTGTTGCCGATGCCGAGCAGCAGGGTTTCCGCTGCGGGCTCAGGCGGGCGAACGTTTGGGCGCTGGTCGTTCACGCAGGGTCTTTCACGTGCTCGGCGACAAGGTTGCCATCGGCGTCGAGTACTTCGAGGATCAGCGGCATCTTGCCCATGGCGTGGGTCGCGCAGCTCAGGCAGGGATCATAGGCGCGGATGGCTACCTCCACCTGGTTCAGCATGCCCTCGGTGATTTCCTTCTGTTGGTCCAGTACGTTCTGCGCCACCCACTGCACGGCCCGGTTCATCGGCTCGTTGTTGTGCGTGGTGGAAACGATCAGGTTGCACTTGGTGATGCTGCCCTTCTCGTCCACTTTGTAATGGTGGATCAGCGTGCCGCGTGGCGCCTCGATGATGCCGATGCCCTCGGGCCGCCGATTGACCTTGGGCCGCTGCACCTCGTCGAGGAGAGCCGGGTCGTGCAGCAGATCGCGGATCAGTTCCGCGCAGTGCAGGATCTCGATCAGCCGCGCCCAGTGCGAGTGCATCGTGTGGTTGTTGGGCCGGCCGTTGGTGTAGGCCTTGAACTCGCGCAACTCCTCGTCGGCGAGCGGCGTCGAAATCCGGTCACAGACGTTGAGTCGGGCGAGGGGTCCGACCCGGTTCCAACCGCCTTGTCGACCCAGGTGCCGCAGAAACGGGAACTTCATGTAGGACCATTTCTCGACGCCTTCGCCGAAGTACTTCAGATAGTTGTTGTTGTGGATGTCGTTGAGCGTGATGTTGCCCCTGGCATCGATCGCCCGCATGCGTCCGTCGTAATACTCCAGGGCGCCGTCGCTGCCGACCAGGCCCAGATGGCCGGACGGGTAGCTGGCGAACGTGTCCAGCCAGCGGAAGTGCTGGTCGTGGTAAGCCTTGATGAACGCGACGACCTCCTGCGACCACCGGATCATGGTGTCCACCGAGGGCGTGTCGTTGTCGGTGAGGAAATAGTCCCGCTCCTCAGCGGAAAACGTTTTGTGCACGCCTCCGGGAATCGCGATGATGCCGTGGATCTTCTTGCCGGCCAGGGCCTTTATCAGCTCCTGCCCGAATTGCCGCATCTGGATGCCCTTGCGCGCCAGGTCCTCGTGCTCCATGGCCACCGCGCCCACGGTCCGCTTTTCGACCGGCGCATCGACCCCGAACAGCAGGTCGGGGGACGCCAGGTAGAAGAAATGCAGCGCGTGGGACTGGAACACCTGCGCGTAATGCAGCAGGCGGCGCAGCCGGGTCGCCGTCGGGTGCAGGTCCTCCGGGTCCACGCCGTAGATCTGGTCGATGGCCTTGGCGGCGGCCAGGTGATGGCTGACCGGGCAGATGCCGCAGAGCCGTTGCACCAGCAGGGGCGCCTCCCAGTAGGGATGCCCCTGGATGAAGCGTTCGAAGCCGCGGAACTCGACGATGTGGAAGCGCGCGCGGTCGACCCTGCCCTGATCGTCGAGTTGCACGGTGACGCGCCCGTGGCCCTCCACCCGGGTTACCGGATCGATCGTGATCTTGCGCGTGACGTTGTTCATGGCTCAGTCGTACTTGAACTCGGAGTACAGGACGGAAAGCGGCTGGCCGGACAATAGGCTCAGGATCGATTTCCAGATGTAATTGGCATCCGGCGGGCAGCCGGGGATGAAATGGTCGATGTCGACGATCTCGCTGCAGGCATACACCTTGTCGAGGATTTTCGGCAGGTCTTCGTGGTACGGCACCGTGCATTCGTCGGGCATGGACGAAATGCTGCTGAGGTAGGCCTCCTCGAGGCATTCGCTGAGGGGGATCGTGTTGCGCATGGCCGGCAGCCCGCCCCAGATGGCGCACTCGCCGAGCGCGACCAGCACATCGCAGTGCTGCCGGAACTCCCGCAGCACCTCGACGTTCTCGGCATTGCAGCAGCCGCCCTCGATCAGGCCGATGTCGCAGTGTTTGGTGAACTGCTTGATGTCGTTCAGCGGAGACTTGTTCAACTCCACGATTTCGACCAGGTCCATCAGTTTCAGATCGATATCCAGCAGCGACATGTGGCAGCCGAAGCAGCCGGCCAGGGAGATCGTGGCGACGGTTTTCCGCTCCTTCGGCAGGACGAGTTGCGGTTCTGTCGCGAGCACCCTGCGCTGCCGCGACTGCAGGTCGAAGCGCCGCTTGCCGAAGGGCCTGGCGTGCAGTTCGCCGCGCACGATGATGGCCCCGGTCGGGCACAGGTGCATGGCCTCCACCGCCTGCCGGTCGCTGAGCTTCGCTTCCTCGATGTAGTCGATTCCCACCCGGGTCTCATTGCCCCGGTTGCGGAACGAGAACACCGCCTTGCCGTCGTCCGTGAACACCTCTCTTACGCAGCGCAGGCACTTGATGCAGCGGTTGTGCTCCATGATCATGCGCTTGGGATGGAAGTCGATCAGCCGGTCCTTGAACACGTGGGGGAAACGGGACTGCGTGAGCCCCATCTCGTAGCCCATGTGCTGCAGATCGCAGTCACCGCTTTTCTGACAGCCCGGGCAGAAGTGATTGCCTTCCGAGAACATCATCTCGACGATCGCCTTGCGGGCGTCCACCAGTTCGGCGGTGGTGGCCTCCACGACCATGCCGTCGCGCACCTTCTCGGTGCAGGCGGGTCCAGGCACGCCGTTGATTCTGCAGGTGCACACCCGGCACGTGCCCAGCGGCGGCTCGATGTGTTCGAAGTAACACAGGCTGGGAATGAAGATGCCGTTCTCATTGGCCACCTGCACCAGGTTGCGGCCGGGCTCCGTTTCGATGCGAACGCCGTCTATGGTGATGGTGGCTGTTGGCTTGTCCATGGATGGAACCCCGTGCCGACTCAGCTGCTGAACCGCTCGTATTCCCGGACCGCGTCTTCCAGGCTGAAGCCTTTGCTCAGCCGCCCCGGGTTCTGGCTCACGAGGCTTTCGAAATACTCGGGGAACTTCGCCTGCGCCTGCAACAGGGCGTTCGGCGCGGTCTTGCCCAGGCCGCAACGACAGGTCAGTTTCATGATGCGCCCCCATGACTGCACTTCGTCGACATCGGCCTTTCCGGCCAGTTTCGCCGCGAACAGGTCCAGTTTCTTCTCGATGATGAAATTGCCCGCGCGGCAGGGCGTGCAGAGTCCGCAGGACTCGAGTTTGAAGAACCGGGTGTAGTTGCGCAGGATGTCCAGGATGTCGCGCTGCCGGCTGAAGACCATGAAGGAACCGCCGCAGGGCAGGTCGTCGAGGGCGATGGCGCGGTCGATTTCAGCCAGCGAAAGACACTCGCCCGAAGGCCCGCTGACCTGGACGAAATGCGGCCGGTCGGCCTCGCATTGCTCCAGGATTTCCCCGACGCGGGTGCCCCACTCGATCTCGTAGATGCCGGGGAGGCGGCAGTCCCCCGAGATGCTCAACAGCTTGGTGCCGGGCGAGGTCCTCGTGCCGGCGCGCTGGTAATGCTCCGCGCCCAGCTCGATGATTCGTGCGGCCGCGCAAAGCGTCTCCACGTTGTTGACCACGGTCGGTTTCTGCAGGTAACCCCGTTGCGTCGGGAAAAATCGCTTGTTGCGGGGCTCGCCGCGCTTGCCCTCCAGCGAGTTCAGCAGCGCCGTTTCCTCCCCGCAGACGTAAGCGCCGGCGCCCAGCTGCACGCGGATATCGAATTCGAAGCCTTCGATGCCGGCAATGTCCCTGCCGAGCAGGTGCATTTTCCGGAAGTGGTCGATTTCATGCTCCAGCTTGTCCTTGATCCAGGCATATTCGGCCCGCAGGTAAATGATGCCGTCGGCGGCGCCCACGGCGTAGCCCGCCACGATCATGCCCTCCAGCAACAGGCCCGGCATGGAGTTCATCAGCACGCGGTCCTTGAAGGTGCCGGGCTCGCCCTCATCCGCATTGCAGACGATGTATTTCGGCCCGGCCGGTTCCCCGCGGCACAGCTCCCATTTCAGCCCGGTCGGGAAGTAGGCGCCGCCCATGCCGCGCAAGCCGGACCGCTTGATTTCATCGATGACCGACTCCGGCGAACGCTCCGCCAGCGCCATCACGGCCCGGCCATGATCGTAATCGCGCAGCAGCACGGCTTTGTCTGCGGGGGGCACGAAGCGAATGTGGTCGGGCACGGCGTCGCAAACGGCGGCCGGCGCGGCCCCCTGCTTCAGGCGCGCCACGATCTCCTTGACCCGAATGCTGTTCAGGTTGGTGAACGGCCGGAAGTCGATCAGCGCCGCCGGCTCCAGGTCGCTGAGCCCGATGCAGGCCGTCTCGAACAGCCCGAACTGGCCGCTGGGGTCGACGCCGTTCATCCGCGCGCCCGTGGCCCTCTCGAAAGCCTCTTTGACCCTTTCGTAGCCCTTGCACTCGGAAACGATGCTGCGGTTCAGGTAAATCGTGATCTTGCCCGCGGGCCGGCGCGTGAAGAAGTGATAGAAGGAGATCACGCCCTCGAGCTCGATGGCGGAAATGCCCAAGGCTCGGCTGCAGGCCGCCACGTCCTCGCTGCGGATATGGCCGTGCTCATTCTGCACGCGCCACAGGTAGTCGAGCAGCTCGCTGCGGTTCAGGGGCAGTGCCACTGCCGGACCTTCGATCCCTGGTGCATTGTTCCCGTTCAAAGCGGCGTCCTTTCGCGCAGGCGTGCGGGACTGCCGAGGTGGTTTTCCGTGTAGCATCCCGCGGATAGAAAGCTTGTTAAAGAGTGCTACCGAGGCCCCGGATTCCGCATGATGCAGGTCAATTCGGGCCCCGCCGCGGAGCCATATTCGCTCAAGCTTTGACCATCATCAGGACTTTGATGACAAAGTGGCATCGTATAATCCAAGCATGTCCCGCCCCTCGCGAGCCAGCCCCTGGAACACCCCGCCGCCCGTGACCATCACCGCCGGGCAGCGGCTCGATCACGTGCGCGTCTGCAGCGACTTTGCCGCCGGCCTGCTCGACCGCTACCCGCAATGGGCCGACGGCGTCGAACGCGCCGATCCAGCCGATCCCGGGCTGCTGACGGAGGAAATCGGGGCCCATGGCCTCGAGGCCGGCCTGCGCCGTTTCCGCAACCGCGAAATGCTGCGCATCGTCTGGCGCGACCTCTGCGGCCTGGCGGCGCTCGGCGAAACCTTTCACAGCCTCACCGTGCTCGCGGAGACCTGCCTGCAGGCCGCGCTCGACGAACACCGGCGGCGACTCGAGGAAAAACACGGCGTGCCCCGCGGGGCCGACGGCGAGCCGCAGCGCCCCTTCGTCATCGGCCTCGGCAAGTTCGGCGGCGGCGAGCTCAACCTGTCTTCCGACATCGACGTGATGTTCTGCTTCGCCCAGGGCGGCAGCTGCGACGGGCGACGGGCGCTGTCCAACGACCAGTTCTTCACGCGCCATGCGCGGGCCGTGATCGCGAGCCTCGCCGACATTACCGGGGACGGTTTCTGTTTCCGCGTCGACACGCGCCTGCGGCCGTTCGGCGACTCGGGTCCGCTGGCCTCGAACCTGGCCGCGCTGGAGCAGTACTACCAGCGGGAGGGGCGGGACTGGGAACGCTATGCGCTGATAAAGGCGCGCCCGGTGGCGGGTGACCGGGCGGTCGGGGTGCGCCTGATCGAGCAGCTCCGTCCCTTCGTTTACCGCCGTTACATCGACTACAGCTCGGTCGAGGCGCTGCACGAGATGCACGCCAACGTGCGCGAGGACGCCCGCCGCAAGGACCGCCTCGACGACATCAAGCGTGGACCCGGCGGCATCCGCGAAATCGAGTTCCTCGTGCAGTGCTTCCAGATCCTCCGCGGCGGCCGCGAAGTCGGCCTGCAGACGCCTTCGCTCGACCGCGCGCTGGCCGAGATCGAGAGCCTTGGCCTGCTGGACGCCCGGGCCGTCGGCGAAATCCGTGACGATTACACCTTCCTGCGCCTGCTGGAGAACCGCATCCAGGCGCTGCGCGACCAGCAAACCCACCGCTTGCCGCCGGGCGCGGACCGTGAACGCATCGCCCGGGCGATGTATGAACCCGGCGTGGAGGCGCTGGAGTCGCGACTGGCGCGCATCCGCCAGCGCGTGGGCGAGCGCTTCCAGGGGATCTTTCCCTCGCGGCAGCCTGCCGCTCCGGCCGACCGCTGGACCGACCTGTGGCGCGGTCTCCGCGCCGGGCGCCAGGATATCGACGAGCACCCGGCGGCCGACGCCAACGATCCGCTGACCTTGTTCGTCCGGCGCCTCGAACGCGTGGCCCTGAGCCAGCGCGCCCACCAGCGGCTGGATCGCTTCATGCCCGAGCTGCTGGACCGGCTGGACCGCCAGGCGCTGGACCAGGACAGCCTCAACCGCGTGTTCGACCTGGTGCTGGCCATCTGTCGGCGCAGCGCCTACCTGGTGCTGCTGGTGCAGCATCCGAAGGCGCTCGACCGCCTGCTGGAGTTGTTCGAGCGCAGCGAGTGGATCGCCGACAAGGTCACGCGCTTCCCCGCCCTGCTCGACGAGCTGATCGACCCCGCGCTCGGCCGGCACATCCCGGGACCGGACGAGCTGGCGCGCGGGGTGGGCCGCATACTGGAAGCGGCGCAAAGCGCCGAAGCCATGCTGGAGAGCCTCAACTACCTGAAGCTGGCCACCGGCCTGCGCATCGCGGTGGGGCAGTTGCAAGGAAGCCTGGAGGGTGATGGCGCGCGCGCCGCGCTCTCCCACCTGGCCGGAGCCGTGCTCGCCGGCGTGCTCGAGATCGCGGACCGCGAAACCAGGGCACGGCACGGCAGCTTTCCGTCCGCCGCCGGCGGCTCCGCGGACGAAGTCCGTGAAGCGGGTCTCGACGGCAGCCGCCGGGGCGGGCTGGCGATCATCGGCTACGGCTCGCTGGGCTCCTGCGAGCTCGGCTACGACTCGGACCTGGACATCGTGTTCCTGTTCGAGGCGGAGGGCCTGTCGGACGGCGCCAGGCCCTTGCCACCGGAGCGTTACTACGCGCGGCTGGCCCAGCGGGTTCTCAGTCTCCTGACCGCAATGACGCCCTCCGGGCGCCTGTACGAGGTCGATACGCGCCTCCGCCCCAACGGTCGGGCCGGCGCCCTGGTCAGCAGCGTCGGCGCCTTCCGCGAGTACCAGATGAAGCAGGCCTGGACCTGGGAGCTGCAAGCGCTGACCCGCGCCCGCTTCATCGCCGGCAGCCCGTCCGTGGCCGGGCACTTCCAGCGGATCCGCCAGGAGGCGCTTTGCCAGCCGCGCGATGCGGGCGCGCTGGCTGCCGAGTTGCTGGAGATGCGTCGCCGGATGAGCCGCGAGCACGACGCGGGCGTTCGCGCCGACGCGGCGGCGGCGCCCAAGCACCAGCCCGGCGGCCTGGTCGACATCGAGTTCGTCGCCCAGCTGGGCGTGCTGAGTTCGGCCCACCTGCAGCCACGGGTTATCCTGGCCACCGGCACCCTGGCCCAACTGCGGGAGCTCGAGGCAATCGGCTGGCTGGATCCCGCTGAGTCCGGGGTGCTGGCGGAAACGCTGGTCCGCCTGCGCTGCGCCCGCATGCTGCGGGTGCTGCTACCCAAGGCCCCCGAACCGCCACACGAGGCCTCCGCGGCGGCGGCGATCGTCGCTGCACGGCTGGGGGCCGGCGGCGGCGACGCGGCCGCCGAATAGTCTGACATGCGGAGCGAGCTCTGCCGTAAAATAGGCGATCAACGACGACCAGGGAGCCAGCACGTGACACACCCGACCGACGCCACGGATTCCAGCCTGGGCAATGCCAACACGCAACGGGAGTACGGGGTCCGCCGACAGGACTTGCCCCTGTCCTGTCCCACGTCCGAACAAAGACTGTGGAATTCCCACCCGCGCGTCTACCTGCCGATCGAACAGACCGGCACGGCCACCTGCCCTTACTGCAGCGCCCGCTACCGCCTGGTTGACTAACCCCAGCCGATGAACATCGTTCAGGCCCTGGTGTCGCTGAACCTGGGCGGGTCGGAGCTGGTCGCGGTGGAGCTCTGTGAGTTCGCCGCCGCCGGCGGTCATCGCGTCACCGTCATCGCCCGGGACGGGCTGTTGGCCGGGCGAGTCCGGGCCTGCGGCGGGCGCCATCTCGATTGGGCGATCGGCAGGAAGCGCCTGCCCACGCTGCGCTACGTCGCGCGCCTGCGGCAGTGGCTGCAAGCGGAGCGCCCCGACATCCTGCACGCGCACTCGCGCTTGCCCGCCTGGATTTGCCGCCTCGCCATGCGAGGACTGCGGCCGACCGACCGACCGGCGTTCATCACCAGCGTGCACGGTCATTACTCGGTCAGCCGCTACAGCGCCGTGATGGCGAGCGGCGACCGCGTGATCGCCGTGTCGGAGCGGATTCGGGAGTATGCCCTGCGCAACTACCCCGACGCAGACCCGGCCCGCGTCGTCATGGTGCCCGGAGGCGTCGACCGCCAGGTCTTCACGCACGGTTACCGCCCCGCGACGGGTTGGTTCGAGCAGACCTACGCGGACTTCCCCGAACTGCGCGGCCGGCGCTGGATCTGCCTGCCGGGACGACTGTCCCGCTACAAGGGACATGCCGATTTCATCGAGTTGGTGGCGCGCCTGCGGCGCGATTTTCCGTCGCTCCACGGCGTCATCGTCGGCCAGGCGGCGCCCGGCTCCCGCTACCGCGACGAACTGGAAGGCCTGGCCCTGCGCTACGGCGTGCTCGACCGGATTACCTTCACCGGCTCGCGCACGGACATGCGCGACTGGATGGCGGCTTCGGAAATCGTCTACAGCCTTTGTTCCGACCCGCCCGAAGCCTTCGGGCGCACGGTGCCCGAAGCGCTGCACCTGGGCATCCCGACGATCGGCTGGAACCATGGCGGCGTGCAGGAAACGCTGGCCGCGATGTTTCCGGCCGGCGCGGTAGCGCCGGGCGACCGGCGCGCGCTGCTGGAGCGCAGCCGGGAATTTCTGCGTCGGCGGCCGACGGTCGCACCGAGCGGCGCTTACGGCTTGCGCGAGTCCATGCAGCGAACCCTGGCGGTCTATCGGTCCGCGCTGGCCGGGCGCAATCTGGGAGAAGCCTTGTGAGAGTGTTGATCAGGCGCCTGCAATACGACTGGGGCAGCTGGCTGGCGGTGGCCTTCATCGCGCTGCTACCGTTTCGCCGCCTGTCGGAGATTCCCCTGTCGATCTTCGCGGTGTCGCTGGCTTTTCTCGCGGGCTCAGCCGCGCACCGGGCGCGCATCAGGTCGGCCTCCCGCTTCGTGCTGCCGCTGTTCCTGTGCTACTGGATTCCCATGCTGCTTTCGAGTTTCGACTCGGTCGTGCCGCAGAAGAGCTGGGTGCAGAGCGCCTCGGCACTCCGCTTCCTGGCCGCGGCCCTGGCGCTGTCCGTGCTGCTGCAAGCGCCCTCCGCGCGCGAACGGGTGCTGCGCTGGTCCGCGTGGCTGCTGCTGTTCTGGGCCTGCGACGCCTTCGTGCAGCTGTTTTTTGGCCGTGACCTGTTCGGCATCCCGATGCACCCCGACCGCCTCAACGCCCTGTTTTACGAGCGCTACCAGTTTTTCGGCCCGACGCTGGCGTTTCTGTCGCCACTGGTGCTCGAGCACGCCCGGCGCCGCTGGCGGCCGTGGGCCTGGGAGTTGACGTTCGCCCTGCTCCTCGGGGCGGTGCTGATCGCGGGCATGCGCGCCGGCTGGCTGGCCATGGGCCTGGTCCTGGCCACCTACATGCTCCTGATGCTGAAGCACGAAAACCGGGAGCTGCGGCGGGCGCTGCTGACGATTCCAGCGCTGGCCGTGGTCGTCCTGGTCGTCAGCTTCTTCGCCTCGCCGCTGTTCCAGGAACGGCTGGACGTGACGCGCGCGTTTACGTTCGGCGCGGAGCCCGCGGCGGGGCAGGTTGCCCAAAGCGTGGTCGGGCGCGCCGCCGACGCGTCCACCATGGAGCGGATTCCGATCTTCCGCGCCGCGCTCCTGATGTACCGGGACCACCCGGTGAACGGCGTCGGCGTGCGTGGCTATCCGTATGCTTACATCGATTACGCCGAGCCGGGCGACGTGCACGTCGCCAAGTCCGACGGCCGCTACGCCGCGAGCCACGCGCACAACGTCGTGCTCGAGGTCATGGCCGATACGGGGACCATTGGCCTGGCCGGCCTGGCGCTGGCGTTCGTTTTCGCGCTGCGACACCTCCGGCGCATCACGCCCGGCGAACGCCGCGACGCCTTTCCCTATGCCCTGGCCGTGTTCCTGATCCTGTTTCCGCTCAACTCGCACTTTGCGATTTACGGTACCTACACGTCGTCGCTGATCTGGTTCCTGGTGGGCCTGTGGAGCGCGTCGCTGCGGCACGATCCCCAATAAGGCGGGCGGCCCCGGCGTCAGATCATCGAGCGCAGGATGGCGGCCGTGATCGCCGCGACGGTCAGCAGGAAGAACAGGCGAATGAGGTTCTTCATGGCGGGGATTCCTCCGCTCCGTCGTAAAAAGGCGGCTCGCCCTCCGGGCGCGTCTTGAAGCGCCGGTGGATCCACCAGTATTGCTCCGGTGTCTTGCGCACCTGCTCCTCCAGCATCGCGTTGACGCGCGTCAGGTCGGCGATGATATCGCCGGTGGGAAAGTTTTCCAGCGCGGGATGGAACTGCACCACGTACTGGCCGGTCGCCTCGTCGTAACGCGGGAACATCGGCACCACGCGGCAACCCGTCAGCTCGACCAGGCGGGCGGTCGCCGTCAGCGTGGCCGCGGGGATGCCGAAGAACGGGACGAACAGGCTTTGCCGGCGCCCGAAGTCCTGGTCGGGCGCGTACCAGAGCATCCCCCCGCCCTTCAGGTAGCGGATGGCGGAGCGCAAGTCGCGCTTGCTGATCAACGCCTCGGCGTACTTGCCCCGGCTGCGGTTCTGATACCACTCCAGCACGGGGCTGCGCAGCGGGCGGTAGATGCCGCCGGCCCTGGGCAGGTCGAGCGCCGCCCGCCGCGCTCCGATTTCGAGGCAGGTCACGTGCGCCGTGATCAGCAGCACGCCGCGCTGTTCCGCGTAGGCGTCGAGCGCGGACGCCAGGCCCTCGCAGCGCGCCATGCGGCGCATGCGCTCATCGGAAGCCGACCAGCACCACGCGACCTCGAACGGCATGCGTCCCAGGGCGCGGAAGCAGCCGTCGATCAGCGCTTCGCGCCGCGTCTCGTCCAGCTCCGGAAAACACCGCTCGAGGTTGCGCCGGGCGATCCGGCGGCGTCCTTTCATCAGCCGGGCCATCAGCCAGCCCAGCGGCACGGACAGCGCCATGCCCAGGCCCCGGGGCGCCTTGCCCAGCAGCCACAGGAAGCCGGCGGCGAGCCAGCCCGGCCAGTGGCGCGGCGTCAATGGAGGTCGTTGCTTGGCCGGTTCCGTCATCCGGCTATTCTCGCCCCAACGGATCGGAGAACCAAGCGGCCGAACGCGAATGCTATACTCGGGCTCCCGATGCGCCGCCTCTATTCGCTCCTGCTCTACCTGGCCACGCCGCTGGTGCTGTTGTACCTGTTCCTGCGCGGCTTGCGCAATCCCGACTACCTCGCGCGCTGGAGCGAGCGATTCGCCCGCTTCGCCGCGCCCGCGCAATCGGGGGGCATCGCCGTCCACGCGGTGTCGCTGGGCGAGGTGAACGCCGCCGGCGCGCTGGTCCGCGAACTGGCGCGCCGCTATCCCGACCACCCCCTCTGTCTGACCACCGTGACGCCGGCCGGCTCGGCCCGGGTGCGGGCCCTGTTCGGCGCCGGCGTTTTCCACGTCTATGCCCCGCTGGACCTGCCCGGCGCGGTGCGCCGTTTTTTCGAGCGCGTGCAGCCGCGCCTGCTGATCGTCATGGAAACCGAAATCTGGCCGAACCTGTATCACGAGGCCGCGGCCCGCGGGATTCCGATCCTGATCGCGAACGCCCGCATTTCGCAGCGCTCGATTGGCGGCTACCGGCGCCTGCGCAAGTGGACCGCGGAAGTGCTCGGCCAGGTGTCGCGGATTGCCGCGCAGACCGCCCTGGACGCCGGGCGCCTGGTGGAGATCGGCGCCGACCCGGCGCGAGTAACCATCAGCGGCAACCTGAAGTTCGATGTGCGCTTGCCGCCGGGGCAGGCCGAGGCCGGCCAGGCGATCCGCCGCTCGTGGGGCGCGCAACGCCCGGTGCTGCTGGCCGGCAGCACGCACGAGGGCGACGAGCTGCCCCTGCTGGAGGCCTTCCCGCGCTTGCTGGAAACCTGGCCGGACGCCCTGCTCGTGCTGGCGCCGCGCCGCCCGGAGCGGTTCGGGCGGGCAGCCCAGCTGGCGCGCAACGCCGGCCTGTCCGTGTCGCTGCGCAGCGCCGGGATCGTGGTGCCGCCCGGGATCCAATGCCTGGTCATCGATTCCACGGGTGAACTGCAGACGTTTTACGCCGCCTGCGACGTCGCCTTCGTCGGCGGCAGCCTGGAACCGCACGGCGGTCACAACGTGCTCGAGGCCTCGGCCCTCTCGCGACCGGTCCTGGTCGGCCCGCACACCTTCAATTTTGAAGAGATCACGCGGCAGCTGGTCGCCGCCGGCGCCGCGCTGCGCGTCAGTGACGCCGGCGAACTGCACACGGCCCTGCTGCGGCTGTTCGGTGACGCCGAGTTGAGGGATCGCATGGGCCAGGCGGGGCTGGGCTTGGTCAGGAGCGGTCAGGGCGCGCTCGACCGCACCCTGGCCCTGGTCGGGGAATTGCTTACTGCAGCAGCCGTTACTCCAGCAGCTGATTGACCACGCGCAGGTCTTCCGCTTCCAGCAAGCCGGCGACGCTCTTCAGGCGCAGGTGCCGAATGATGTAGGCGTGGCGGGCGATCGAATTGTCGCGCTGCGCCTGGTATTTGCGCTGTTCGGCGATCAGCACGTCGACGATGGTGCGGGTGCCGACCTCGAAACCGGCCTGGGTCGCCTCGAGGGCGCTCTCGGCCGAAATACTGGCCTGCTGGAAGGCTTCCACCTCCTGGATGCCGGCGATGACCGCGCGATAGGCGGTCTGCGTCTGCCGCACGACGCCGCGCTGCACGTCGTCGAGGTCCTGGCCGGTGGCGTCCAGCAGGTAGCGCGCCTGGCGGGTCTGCGCGCTGACCCGGCCGCCCTGATAAAACGGCACGGTCAGGGTGATCTGCACCTGGGTGTCTTCGGCATCCAGGGAGCCCAAAAGCTGATTGCCGTCGATCGGGTCGGTATAGGTGTACTTGTTGTTGCCGAACTGGTTGTGACTTCCCACCAGGTCCAGGGTCGGGAAATGCCCGGCGCGGGCCAGACGCATGTTGGCGTCGGCGACCTCGACGGCCGCCCGGCTCGACAGCACGGAGGGATTGCTCTGCAGGGCTATGTTCACCCATTCGTCGGCGTCGATGGGGTCCGGCTCGACCAGCGGCAGGACCTCCTGCAGCGCGTCAAACTCTTCGAAGTACTGGCCGGTCAGTTCGCGGAGCGCTTCCTTGGCGTCTTCGAGATTGTTGCGGGCGACGATGGCGCGCGCGCGCGCATTGTCGTAGGTGGCGCGGGCCTCGTGCACGTCGGTCACCGCCGTCAGGCCGACCTCGAAGCGCTGCTCGGCTTGCTCGAACTGGCGCTGAAAGGCTTTTTCCTCGGCCTCGGCGAAAATGACGCCGTCGGTCAGGGTCAGGACGAGGAAATAGCGCTCGGCCACGCGCAGCAGGAAGTCCTGGTAGGCGATCTCATAGAGGGCATCGGCCTGGCTGATCTGGCCGCGCGCAATGTCCAGCGCTTCGTAGTTCGCCTGCCGGTACAGGCTCTGGCGCAGTTCCAGGCGATAGTTGTCGGTATCGATGTCGCTTTCGATCGTCTGCTCGAAGCCGGGAATGTCGGTCTCGCTGTCGCCCCGGCTCCACGCTGCGCCCCCGCCGATCTGCGGCAGCAGGTTGGCGCGCGCGATGGCCCGGTTCTCGCCGGTGGCGTCGCGCCGGGAGGCCGCCGCCTTGAGCCGCGGGTCGTTCTGCGCGGCGAGGTCATGCACGCCGACGAGGTCCACGGCCCATGCAGATGCAGAGAAAAGGGCAGCTGCAGAGAAAAGGGCCGGTGCGCACAGCAGGAACGTCGCGGCCAGGCGGATCGGCTTCAGTTTGATTGACATAGCTGGCTCCAAAGACCTCTAGAATTCGAATTCGGGGGCGTGTTCCGCGTTGATCAGCCGAGGCAGGTCCGTCTCGAACAGGCTTTCAGCGGACCATTGGGTGGCGTCCAGTCGGTGCAACAGGCGCGCCTCCATGGCCGGCGACTCTCCCGTGATGACGAACAGCCGCCCGCCGGGATTGACCCAACCGAGGAACTGTTCGGCCACTTCCGGCATCGAGCCCGTGACCACCACCACGTCGTGGGCCTGTTCAGGCTGCCAGCCTTTCATCACGTCGCCGATGAACAGCTCCGCGTTGCGGATTTTCTTGTCTTTCAGCTTGAGCGCCGCTTCTTCGTGCAGCTCGCGGAAAATCTCCACGCTGACCACACGCCTGGCCAGGCCGGCCAGGCATGCCGTGACAAAGCCACTGCCCGTGCCGATTTCCAGCACGGTTTCGTCCTCGGCCAGGGCCAGCGCCTGCAGCATGCGCGCTTCGATCTTCGGCCGCATCATGACCTGGCCGCAGTCCAGCGGCACGGCGAGATCGGCGAACGCCAGCTTGCGGTAGCGGACGGGAACGAAATCCTCCCGGTGGATGTTCTCCAACAAGGACAGCACGCGGCCGTCCAGTACTTCCCAGGGCCGAATCTGTTGTTCGACCATGTTGAAGCGCGCTTGCTCGAAATTCATGTTCATGTCCCGCTCAACGGCGCCCGGCAGACCCGGTACAGCCCGCAAGGGTAAGTCTTCCGGACCGGCGCATCAAGCGCAAGCGTGCGCGATCGGGACCGGCGGATTAAGTGCCATTGGTCACACCGGAATGCGCGCCCGGTGCCCGTATGACGTACCCATGACCGCCAAAGGTTACAATCCGGCCGCACTTGCACCCGACCGGCGCCTCAGGCTATGTTCGTGACCATTCACGGGGCGCACGCCCGCCGCAGGCGTGGGCCGGGGTTGTGCCAGGGTGTTCAGCACCAGGCCCCGCCAGGAAGTAAATGCCGCCCGCCAGGAAGTAGATGCCGCCCACCAGGAAGAAAATGTCAGATTTCTTGCAAGATTCCGCGGGAAGTTCCGGTCATGAGCAGTGAGGCCGGCCGCCACGCGAAGTTCGACGGGCTGGCCCGGACTTATGGCGCCGATCTCTACCGGTTTGCCATGTGGATTTGCGGCGACGACGCGTTGGCCAAGGACCTTGTGCAGGAGACTTTTCTGCGGGCCTGGAAAGCGCTCGATAATCTGAACGACACGGGGGCTGCGAAAAGCTGGTTGATAACGATCCTGCGCCGGGAGTACGCGCGCACCTTCGAACGCAAGGTGCCGAAGTTCACCGATGTCGATACGGTGGTGGTGCCGGACGACGGCGAACTCGAGCCCGACGCCCGCGCCGAGATCGACCTGCTACGCCGGAACATCATGAAATTGCCGATAAAATACCGTGAACCGTTGTTGCTGCAGGCCGTCCTGGGCTGCAGCTGCGAGGAGATTTCCACGGAACTGGGCATCAGCAGGAGCGCCGTCATGACGCAGTTGTTCCGCGCGCGGGAGCAGCTGAAATCGCAACTGGAGCAGGCAGGGGGAGCCGGTAATGTCCATGGACTTTTCTGAGTTCAGCCGCCGGTTGGGGGCGGAGCCCCGCAGCCGCGACGCGGACTTCCTGCGCGCCCGCGACGCCTTGCCCGAGTTCAGCGAGGCGGCGGCCGCAGCCGAGCGCTTCGAGGACAAGCTGGAGCGCGCCCTGTCCCTGCCCGAGCCCCCGGGATTGATCGACGCCCTGCTGGGCGCCGCGCAGGCGGCGCCTGCGCCCGGGCGCAGGAACTGGTGGCCCGCAGCGCTGGCGGCCGGCCTGCTGTTGGCGCTCACCGCCGGCGGACTGAGCTGGCGCGCCAGCCACCACTGGGACTCGGTCGAAGAGTATGTCATCGACCATTACTACCACGATGGCCTGACAATGCTGGAAGAAGCCCGGTCGGGCCAGGTCGCGCCGACCGCGGCCGCGGATCTGCAGGCGCTGTTCGCCCGCTTCGGCGCGCAGGCCGCGCCGGCGCTGACGGAGCTCATCGGCGTGGTCAAGGTCTGCGTCACGCCCGACGGCCAGGGCATTCACCTGGTGCTGAATACCGAGGGCGGCCTGGTCACCGTGATCTACATGCCCAATACCGGGGTCGAAGACCGGGAGTCCTTTGAATTCGACGGCCAGCAGGCGCAGCTGGTGCGGCTGCAGCACGGCTCCGCCGCCATCGTCGGCGCCGGCCCGCGGGGCGTCGCTGATTTTTACGCCCTGGTCCAGGATTCGATCCTGCCGCTGCCGGGCAGCAGCTGATCAGAGGCTTCCCGGCGACTGCGCGGTCAGCGACCAACAAGCCGTCGCAGAACGGGGAAGCGACGCGCCCAATCTGGTATCTTGGCAACATGATCAGCCAACTCTCGCGACGCGCCCGCATTCTGTGGATCGCCGTGCCCGCGGCCCTGGTGGCGCTGTGCCTGGCCGGGATGTTCTACCTCAATCACGAGCCGCCCCCGTTCAACCCCGTCGCGCGGGCGACGGTGCACGCGCAGGCGCACGGGCACCAGGTGGTGCCCGGCTACACGACCACCGCCACGCTGATCGAGACGGTCGACGTCCTGCTGAACAAGCGTGGAGGGTACCTGTCCAACGACATCCTGCCGCCCTGGGTGTTCCTGGACAACGTGCCCAACTGGGAATTTGGCGTGCTGACCCAGGTGCGTGACCTGGCGCGGGCCATGCGCAACGACTTCAGCCGCTCCCAGACGCAATCCACCGAGGATCTCGACCTTTCCGAAGCCGATCCCCTGTTTCACTACGATAACGGCCGCTGGATTCCGCCGGACACCGAGGGGCGCTACCGAAACGGCGTGAAAGCGCTGGAGCGTTACCTGACCCGGCTGTCCTCGCCCAGCGAACAGACCGCCCAGTTCTATGCCCGCGCCGACAACCTGACCGACTGGCTGGCCATCGTGGAAAAGCGCCTCGGGTCCCTGTCGCAGCGCCTGTCGGCCAGCGTCGGCCAGGTGCGCCTGAACACCGACCTTTCCGGCGATACGGAGGCCCGGCAATCCACCGAGAGCCCCGGCGTGGTCGAGGTCAAGACCCCCTGGACCCAGATCGACGACGTGTTCTACGAGGCCCGCGGCACGGCCTGGGCCTTGACCCACTTCCTGCACGCGATGGAGGTCGATTTCGATGGCGTTCTGCGCAAGAAGAACGCGCTCGTGAGCTTCCGGCAGATCGTCCGCGAGCTCGAGTCCGCGCAGGAACCCCTGCACAGCCCGATGGTCCTCAACGGCAGCCAATTCGGCCTGTTCGCCAACCACTCGCTGATCATGGCCAATTACATCTCGCGCGCCAACGCCGCGATCATCGACCTGCGCAAGCTGCTGCAGGAAGGATGATCCGCATGTGCCGAAAATCTTCGGCTGCGCCGACCGCCGCCCTGCTGGCGGCGGCGCTGCTGCTGTCCGCCTGCGCGGCCGATACGATCGAGGACCGCCGGTTCGGCCAACAGGTCGTCTGTCACGACGGCAAGACCCTGACCGTCTCGAATGCCGACAGCTTCGTGCACCTCAACCACGGCGACTCGCCCGGGCCCTGCCCCGAAGACTGAGCGCGGCCGCGACATGCAGCGCCCCGGCCTTCGTTACCGCCACCTGCCCTATGTCGGCGCGCTCGGAGCCCGGCCGGTCGAGTCCATCGACCTGGCCGTCGTCCACTGTACCGAGCTGCCCGACCTGGCGGCCGCCCGCGCATACGGCGAGCGCATCGTTTACCCCGATTCCCGCAGCGGTAACTCCGGGCACTACTACATCGATCGCAATGGCCTGATCGAGGAATGGGTGCCGCCCGAGCGCATTGCTCATCATGTGCGCGGGTTCAATGAACGCAGCCTCGGCATCGAGCTGGTCAACCGCGGGCGCTTTCCGGACTGGTACCACTCCGGCCGCCAGCAGATGACCGAGCCTTACCCTGGCGTCCAGATCGAGGCCCTGGCCGCGCTGCTGCGCGACCTGTCGGAGCGTTTGCCGCGCCTGCGGTGGATCAGCGGACACGAAACCCTGGACCAGGCCCGGGTCGAGGCGTCCGATGCCCCCGACCGGCAGGTTCGCCGCAAGCTCGACCCGGGCCCCCTGTTTCCCTGGTCGGAGCTGTTGGCCGCCGTGCCGCTCGAACTGCTGGCCGCCGGTGCGCCCGGCGAGGCTGCGTCGGCCTGAGCCGAACTGCGGCCGAACCGCGGCCGGAACGCCTCACGTCGGCGCCGGTCAGCGCGCGCCGACCTCGATGGCCACGACGCGACCCTTGTGCAACAAGACGACGTGTTCGAGGCTGCGGCGGCTTTTCCTGTAGTACCAGCGCTCGACACTGGCGCTTTTTTCCGCGCCGCCCAGCTGCAGCGTTTCCTGGCCCCGATCCTTGTATCCCGGCGCGCCACACACCCGCAGCACCTCGGCGGCGGAATCGCCGGTGCGGATGAGCTTGCGGCCGCAGCGGTAGCTGTCGGCCCGGGCCTCAGCGCACAGCGCCCATTGCGCGACGATCATCAGCGCGGCGATCATCAGCGCGGCGATCACCAGTGCGAACCCTGTGTTGCGGACTTCCATGGCTCGCAGTCTGGGCCGGAAACGGCGCAGCGGGTAACGCAAACAACCCGCATTTCGTGTAGGAAAGCGCCGCACCGTGCGGCGCTTGGGTCGGTGGTCGCGGCCGGAGGGTCTCTAAGAACAAGTGGCCAGAAACAGCGCGCGGACCGGCGCCGGATGGCCTTCGATCGTGCGCGCCGGGTCGGCGGAATCCAGGGCCCGCTCCAGCGACTCGAAGCGCATCCAGGGCGTGCTGCGCTGCTCCGCGACCCCGGTCGCCGTCACGTCGAGCAGTTCGACCCGCCCATAGCCCGCTTCTTCCAGCCACCCGGCGAGTCGCGCCGTGCCGGGAACCGCCCACACGTTGCGCATGCGGGCATAACGTCCCGCCGGGCGCAGCAGCTGATCCTCCCGGCCGGCCGGCAGCACCAGCGTTTCCAGCACCAGCCTTCCCCCGGGCCGCAGCCAGGAGCGCAGCCGCCGCAGGTGCTGCAGGTGCTCACGGCGGTGATACAGCACGCCCATCGAGACCACCGTGTCAAAGCCGCCGGGGTCGCCGCCCGCGGCTTCCGGCAGGTCCTCCGCGCCGAGTGGCAACACGTAGTTCGGCAGATCGCCGCTGAAATGTCGGCAGGCCAGCCATTGCATGACGTACAGCAGGGTCGGATCGACCCCGACCACCAGGCGGGCACCCGCGCCGAGCATGCGCAAGCCGTAGTAGCCGTTGCCGCAGCCGATGTCGAGGATGCGCTGGCCGCGCCAATCCACGTGCGGCGCCAGCCGTCGCCATTTCCAGTCGGACCGCCATTCGCTGTCGATGGTCACGCCGCCCAGCCGCAGCGGTCCCTTGCGCCAGGGGTGCAGTTCCAGCAAGGCGGCGCGCAGCGCCTTGCCGTCGGGCGTCGGCGCGCCCAGTTCGGGTGCATCGCGATCCAGCGCCGCGCTGGTCGCGACGCGCGGCAAGGCGTCGAGCGCGGCGCGCCAGCGGGGCAGGTCGCCGTGCCGGTGCTCAGCGAGGCGCTGCTCGGCGCGCGCGCAGGCGTTCGCGAGCCAGGCGCTTGCGGGCCAGCGCGACGGCAGCGTTGCGTAGGGTGAGTCCACCGGGGCTCGCTCAGCGCTCCCGGCGAAACGCGATCAGAGACACGAAATTGAAGCCCTGGTACCACTGGTAAACCCGGTCGAACCCCGCTTCCACCAGCCGCTGGCGGTGCTGCGGCAGGCTGTCCGGCTGCATGACGTTCTCCAGGGCGTCGCGCTTGCGGGCGATTTCCAGTTCGGAATACCCCTGCGCGCGCTTGAAGTCCTGATGCCATTGCGTTTGCAGCTGCTGCTCTTCCGCCGAAGCGAAACACACTTTCTCCGACAACAGCAGCACGCCGCCAGGCTGCAATCCCTCGGCGATCCGGTGCAGCAGGCGGTGACGCAACCCGGGATCGACGAACTGCAAGGTGAAGTTCAGCGCCACGACCGAGGCATTTTCGATCGCGCAGTCCATGACGTCCGCGCAGCGGGTGCGGATCGGCACGTCGTTGGGCGCCCGCCGTTCGGCCAGGATCGCGTCGAGGCGGGCGATCATCGCCGGAGCGTTGTCGACGGCGACGATGCCGACTCGCCGCGCCCTTACCGCCTGGCTCATCGCCAGAGCCACGGCGCCCAGTGAGCAGCCGAGGTCATACAGCACGCTGTCGTCCCGGGCATAACGCCTGGCAAACAGCCCCATCATGCCGACGACCTGGCCGTAGCCGGGCACCGAGCGGTTGATCATGTCCGGAAACACGCGCACGACACGCTCATCGAAAACAAAATTGCCCGGCTCGTCTTCGAGCCCGTCGTACAGCCTGTCTTTACTCATCATCCGGCTCACTCCGCGGGCGGCTGTTCTGTCAGCGCCAGTCAACGACTATACTAGCCCGTTTGAATCTGCTGAATCCGTCGAGCGCCCCGCTGCGGCGCGCGCGGCGGGCGGCGGCGGGAGAATCGTCCGGACGATCATGACCTTCCAGGAATTCATTCAGAAACTCGAGTCCTACTGGTCCGCGCAGGGCTGCGTGCTGTTGCAGCCGCTCGACCTCGAAGTGGGCGCCGGCACTTTTCACCCCGCGACCTTTCTGCGGTCGATCGGGCCGGAGCCCTGGAGCGCCGCCTACGTTCAGCCCAGCCGCAGGCCGACCGACGGCCGCTATGGCGAGAACCCCAATCGCCTGCAGCACTACTACCAATACCAGGTCGTCATGAAGCCATCGCCGGAGAATTTCCAGGAGCTCTACCTGGGCTCCCTGGCGGCCATCGGCATCGACCCGCAGGTGCACGACATCCGCTTCGTCGAGGATAACTGGGAGTCGCCGACCCTGGGTGCCTGGGGCCTGGGCTGGGAAGTCTGGCTGAACGGCATGGAAGTGACGCAGTTCACTTATTTCCAGCAGGCCGGGGGCTTGGAGTGCCGGCCCGTAATGGGTGAAATCACCTACGGCGCCGAACGCCTGGCCATGTACCTGCAGAAAGTCGACAGCGTGTACGACCTCGTGTGGACCGACACCGGCGGGCGCACCGTCACCTACGGCGAGGTGTTCCACCAGAACGAAGTCGAACAATCGCGGTACAACTTCGAGCACGCCGACATCGATGCGTTGTTCGCCTGGTTCGACACCTGCGAGCGCGGGGCCCGCAAGCTCATCGAGCTTGGGCTGCCCCTGCCCGCTTACGAACAGGTGCTCAAGGCTTCGCACACCTTCAACCTGCTGGACGCTCGCCGCGCGATCTCGGTGACCGAGCGGCAGAGGTTCATCCTGCGGGTGCGCGACCTGGCGCGCCGCGTGGCGGAATGTTACTACGCCAGCCGCGAGGCTTTGGGCTTCCCGGGTTTGCGGACCCGCGCGGCCGCCGGCGCGGGGGAGGCGCAAGGCCATGGCTGAGTCCGGAAACACCGGGGCGGGCGTGGCCGACCTGCTGGTGGAGATCGGCTGCGAGGAGTTGCCACCCAAAGCGCTGGACGATTTGCGCGAGGCGTTCTTCAGCGGCATCGCGGCGGGCCTCGAGCGCAGCGGGATCGCCTTTGCGGCCGAAGGCAGCCGCAGCTTTTCCACGCCGCGCCGGCTCGCCGCGCTGTTCCGCGCTGTCGCCGGCAGTCAACCCGACCAGTTGCAGGATCGCCGCGGCCCCGCAGTCGCCGCGGCCTTTGACCGCGACGGCAAGCCGACCCCGGCGGCATTCGGGTTCGCGCGCTCGCTCGGCCTGCAAGTCGAACAACTCGAGCGCGTGGCGACGGACAAGGGCGAGTGGCTGTACGCCCGGGTTAAACAGCCCGGCCAGCCACTGAGCGCATTGCTGTTCCCGATTCTCGAGCAGGCGACGCGCGCCTTGCCGACACCCCGCCCCATGCGCTGGGCCGACCATGATTTCAGCTTCGTGCGTCCGGTCCACTGGTTGGTGGCGCTGCACGGCGAGCAGGTCGTCCCCGGCGAGCTGCTTGGCCTGACGGCCGGGCGGCACACGCGCGGGCACCGCATCCACGCCCCGGGCCCGCATGAACTGGCCTCCGCCCGACAGTACGAAGAGCTGCTGGAGCGCGCCTGCGTCATCGCTGACCCCGGCCGGCGCCGCGAGCGCATCCGCGGGCTCCTGCAGGCCGCCGACCCGGCCGTTCTGATCGACCCCGCGCTGTTGAACGAGGTCAACAACCTGGTGGAATGGCCGGTGGCGGTGGCCTGCAGGTTCGAAGAGGAGTTCCTGCACGTGCCGCACGCGGCCCTGGTCGCCAGCATGCAGGACCACCAGAAGTTTTTCCCGGTGCGCGACCCGGCCGACCCGCGGCAGGTCACCAACCGCTTTGTCGCCATCGCGAATATCGACAGCACGGACCTTGCCGCGGTGCGGGAAGGTTACGAGCGGGTCATCCGCCCGCGCCTGGCGGACGCCCGATTTTTCCTCGAGCAGGACCAGAAGCAACCTCTGGAACGGTATCTGGGGGCCCTCGATCGCGTCGTCTTCCAGCAGAAGATCGGAACGGTTGGCGACAAAACGCGACGAATAGCCGCAATTTCCGCGAAGTTGGCGGAAATTCTCTCCATCGACCACGACACCGCCGCGCGCGCCGCGCTGCTCGCCAAGTGCGACCTGCTGACGCAGATGGTCGGTGAGTTCCCCGAGCTTCAAGGCTTGATGGGCGCTCATTACGCACTGGCCTCGGGCGAATCCGCCGCGGTGGCGGCCGCCATCGGCGAGCACTATCTGCCGGGCTTCGCGGGGGATTCGATACCCGCCACGGAGGCCGGCCGCGTGGTGGGAATCGCGGATCGCGCGGATACGCTGGTCGCCATCTTCGCCGCCGGACAGCGCCCCAGCGGCAACAAGGACCCCTTCGCCCTGCGCCGCGCCGCCCTCGGCCTGGTGCGGATCCTGCTCGAGGCCGGCCTGGAGCTGGAACTGAACCGCGTGCTGGCCCTGGCCGCCAACGAACTTGCCGCCCAGATCGAGATCGAGCCGGCCCTGCTGCTGGAGCTGCGGGAATTCGTGGTCGAGCGCCTGCGCCATTACTACCGGGAGCAGGGCCACGGCGCGGACCTGATCAATGCCGCGCTGGCCTCGGACTGGGACAGTTTGCCCGACCTCGATGCGCGCCTGACCGCCCTGGCCGGCTTCATGGGGCAGCCGGCGGCCGCCAGCCTCGCCGCGGCGAACAAGCGAATCGGCAACATCCTGAAGAAGTCCGGTCAAGATGTTTCCTGCGAGATCGACGAAAATCGACTCAAGTTACGGCAGGAGAGGCGGCTTTTCGACGAACTTCTCACGATTGAGCAGGCGGTCCTCCCGCTGCTGGAGCGGGGCGCCTACGAACCCGCCCTGCAGCGGCTGGCCGCGCTCAGGGAGCCAGTGGACGCTTTTTTCGACACCGTGTTGGTGATGGACGAGGATCCGGCGCTGCGGACCAACCGCCTCGCGCTGCTGGCCCGGCTCAAGGCGCTGTTCGATCGCATAGCCGATCTGGCGATTCTCGGGTAGCGCCATGGCCGACCAGCGCCTCCTGATGATCAGCCGCGACGACATCCTGCAGGTCGGCGCGGGCAAGCAGGGTGATCGGCTGTTCCGCACGCTGGCCAGGCTGACGCGGCTCGGCTGCCAGCTGCTGGCGACCGCGCCGCAACCCGACGACTGGTCGCGCGATCATGGCGGCCCCGACGACGCCCTGCTTGGACCGGAGAGCATCCGCAAGCGGCTGTCGGACGCCGGCGGGACGATCGACGGAATCTATTACGTGCCCAAATCGCTGTTTACGCAGAAGCGCAACCGCGATGCCGCCCTGCTGGACATCATGCGGCGTTATGCCATCGAGCCGTCCCATTGTTACCTGTTCAGTTCCAGCCGCAAATTCGTCGACGCGGCCATCGGGCTCGGCATTCGGGGCACGGCCCTGGGCAACAGCAAGCAGTTGATGCAGGAGCTGAAGGTTCTGCTGAAAGAGGTGGAGGAAGCCTGAGCCTGGAGGTTTTCGTAGTTCTCCGGGGCGGCTGGCGCAGCCAGAGCCCCGTTTAATATGTTGTCGAGCGCAGGCAAGGAGGGCGGAGCGGTTTTGCCGCAGGCAAAGAAGTGCCGCCCGAACGCCGTCGCGCGTGCAGCCGCCTTCGGCCCCGCGTAGCGGCCGGAGCAGGGAAGCACGACGCCTTACACGTCCAGGTTGGAAACGTCCAGCGCGTAGCGTTCGATGAATTCCCGGCGCGGCTCGACTTCGTCGCCCATCAGGGTCGTGAAGATCTGGTCCGCCGCAACCGCATCCTCGATCGTCACTTGCAGCAGTCGCCGCGTTTCCGGGTTCACGGTGGTTTCCCACAGCTGTTCCGGGTTCATTTCACCCAGGCCCTTGAAGCGCTGGATCGTGCGGCCCTTGCGGCTCTCCGCCATCAGCCATTCGTGGGCCGCCCGGAACGAGTCGACCGCTTGTTCCGACTTGCCGCGGAAGACCTTGGCGCCCGGCTGGACCAGTCCGTACAGGGTGTCGGCCAGGCGGCCGATGAGCCGGTATTCCGGCGTCTTGAAGAAATCCGGCCGGATGCGGGTTTCTTCGGTCACGCCGTGCGTGGTCCTGCGCAGCAGCAATTCCTCGCCCTGCTCGTCCGCGCCGACCGCCAGGCCGTAGCGAACGCTCGGCGGACTCTGGGCATTCAGGCGCGCGGTCAGGTCAAGGCACCACTGGTCTTTTTCCGCCCTGCTGAAATCTGTGGAGTATTTTCTGAAATCAACGAGTTGGTCTAGAAACTGTCGGTCAAAGCGCTTCGCCAGCCGGTTGTTGGCGAGCTGTACGGCAAGGTAATCGCGCATGAGCTGTTCGAGGGCCGCGGCCTGCAATGCGGGCGCCTCCGGGTCGAACTGCAGCGATGCGTTGTCCAGCGCGCGGGCCAACAGGTAGTCGTTCAGTTCCGCGTCGTCCTTGAGGTAATGCTCCTGCTTGCCCAGCTTGATCTTGTACAGCGGCGGCTGGCCGATGTAGATGTGGCCGCGGTCGATCAGCTCCGGCATCTGGCGGTAGAAAAACGTCAGCAGCAGCGTGCGGATGTGCGAGCCGTCCACGTCGGCGTCGGTCATGATGATGATGCGATGGTAACGCAGCTTGTCGGCGTCGAACTCGTCGCGGCCGATGCCGCAGCCAAGCGCGGTGATCAGGGTTCCGACCTCGGCCGAGGACAGCATTTTGTCGAAACGGGCCTTCTCGACATTGAGGATCTTGCCCTTCAGGGGCAGGATGGCCTGGTACTTGCGGTTCCTTCCCTGCTTCGCCGAGCCGCCCGCGGAATCGCCCTCGACCAGGAAAAGCTCGGATAGCGCGGGGTCCTTCTCCTGGCAGTCCGCCAACTTGCCCGGCAGGCCAGCCACGTCGAGCACCCCCTTGCGGCGCGTCATTTCGCGCGCCTTGCGCGCGGCTTCGCGGGCCCGCGCCGCCTCCACCACCTTGGCGGTGATGGTCTTGGCTTCAGCCGGATTCTCCTGCAGGAAATCCCACAGGCGATTGGCCACGACGGATTCGACCACCGGCTTCACTTCGGACGATACGAGCTTGTCCTTGGTCTGCGACGAGAACTTCGGGTCCGGCACCTTGACCGAAAGCACCGCGATCAGCCCCTCGCGGGCGTCGTCGCCCGTCGTGGGCACGCGTTCCTTGCGGCCGGCCGGGGCTTCGTCGATGTACTGATTGATCGTGCGGGTCAGCGCGGCGCGAAAACCCGCCAGGTGGGCGCCCCCATCGCGCTGGGGAATGTTGTTGGTGAAGCAGAAAACGGTTTCCTGGTAAGCGTCCGTCCACTGCATGGCCAGCTCGACCGTGATTCCGTTCGACTGGTCGGACAGGTACATGACCGTCGGGTGCAGGGGGTTCTTGTTTTTCGAAAGGAATTCCACGAATGACTTGATTCCGCCCTTGTATTCAAAGACATCTCCCTTTCCGCTGCGCTCGTCGTGCAGCTCGATGCGCACGCCGGAATTGAGAAAACTGAGCTCCCGCATGCGCTTGGCCAGGATGTCGTAGTGAAAAACCGTGTCGCTGAACACCTCGCGGCTGGGCCGAAACAGGATCTCCGTGCCGCTTTCGTCACTCTGGCCAATGACCTGCAGATCCGACTCCGGCACGCCCATGTGGTAGACCTGCCGCCAGACATGGCCGTCCCGCTTGATGCGCAGCTCCAGATCCTGGGACAGGGCGTTGACCACGGATACGCCGACGCCGTGCAAGCCGCCGGACACCCTGTACGAGTCGGCATCGAACTTGCCGCCCGCGTGCAGCACCGTCATGATGACTTCCGCCGCGGATTTGCCCTCTTCCTCATGCAGGTCTACCGGGATGCCGCGGCCGTTGTCCTCGACGCTGACCGAATCGTCCGCGTGAATCGTCACCTTGATCGCATTGCAGTAGCCGGCCAGCGCTTCGTCAATTGAGTTGTCGACGACCTCGAAGACCATGTGGTGCAGGCCGGTCCCGTCATCGGTGTCGCCGATATACATGCCGGGCCGTTTGCGCACGGCGTCCAGGCCCTTCAAAACCTTGATGTTATGGGAATCGTATTTAGGCTTGTTCATTCCTGTTCCAGCGCTCCGTGAGGCCGCGATTATACCACCTTCGCCACCCGCCCCTGTTCCACGTGAAACATCGCGCAGTCGGGGGTGGCGGCCGGTTTCCGGGTGCCGCTTACCCAGACCTGAGCCCCGGTCGCGAGGGCCCGCTCCAGCACCCGCGCGTAATGCAGATCATCGAACTCCGACGCCAGGTCATCCAACAGGATCACCGGCTTCTCGCCGAGGCTTGCGAGCAACTCCGCCTGCGTCAGCAGCAGCGCCGCGGCCAGGATCTTCTGCTCGCCCCGCGACAACACGGCCCGCGCCGGCGCACTGCCGCAGACAAGCGCCAAATCAGCGCGGTGCGGGCCGCTCAGCGTCTGGCCGCGATCCGCATCGCGTTCACGGTTGCGCCGCAAGACGTCATGGAGTTCCCCGCCGGACCAGCCCTGTTGGTACTCCAGCGAAAGCTCCTGCAGCGTGGCGCCCAGCGCGGACAGCATGGTCTGGATGTTGCGGCCCACCGATTCGCTGTGTGCGCGGCGCAACTCGGTGAGTCGGCTGCCGTGCCCGGCCAGGATCCGGTCGATGGCGTCCAGCACGGCGGGTTGGCCGCCGCGCAGGGCCGCATTGCGTTGCTTCAACGCTTTCGAGTAGCGGCGCCACACCGACAGGAACTCCTGTTCCACGTGGAACATGCCCCAGTCGAGGTACTTGCGCCGCACTTCGGGCGGCCCGTCGACCAGCAGGTGGCTGTCGGGCTCCATCAGCACCAGCGGGAGAGAGCGGGTCAGTTGGCTCAGCTGCGAGAGGTCGGCGCCATCCATTCGTCCACGCCAGCGCTTGCCCGAGCGTTCAAGCCCCAGGCGGTGCAATTGCCCGTGCCGGTCCTCGGTCAGCGCAAAAACGCGGAAGGTGCTGTCTTGCGGGCCGATCAGTTCGGCGGCCTGGGTGGTGCGAAAGGAGCGGCCCCGGGACAGGACCACCAAGGCCTCGAGCAGGCTGGTCTTGCCCGCCCCGTTCGAGCCGTGGAACAGGTTCAGGACTGCGTGGGGTTCGATTTCGACCCGCGCGAGGTTCCTGAGGTTTTCGACCTGTAGCTTGCGGACGATCAAACGCTAGTGTCCTGTAACGCGCATCGGCCGCGGTGTGACGGGCGCCCTCCTCAGAGCTTGAGCGGCATGACGACGTGCCGATCCGGACCCGCCGGATCGGATGTGATCAGGCAACTGCTGTTCGGGTCCTTCAATTCCATCTGTACCCGGTCGGCCTGGATCGCGGACAGGGCATCCAACAGATAGGTGACGTTGAAGCCGATCGCGATCTGGTCGAAATTCAGCTGCGCCTCGAGCTCCTCGATCGCCTCTTCGTGCTGGGGATTGTGCGCGATGATGCGAACGGAGTTGCCGGCGGCCTCGAGTCGGACCCCGCGATACTTCTCGTTGGAGAGGATGGAGGCGCGCTGCAGCGCGTGCACGAACGCATTGCGGTCCAGCTTGATGTGCCGGTCCGTCCCTTTGGGGATGACCGCCTTGTATTCGGGAAAGCGGCCGTCGATCAGCTTCGATGTAAAGATGGTGTTGCCCTTGACCAGGCGGATGTGATTCTTGCCCAGCGCCAATTCAACCATGCCGTCTCCGTCCGACAGCATCCGCGATAACTCGAGCACGCCCTTGCGCGGCACGATCAACTGCCGTTGCTCGGACAGGCCCAGGTCCTTGTCCAGGTCGCAGACCGCCAGGCGGTGACCATCGGTGGCGACGGTGCTCAGGGTGCCGTCGTGAAAGTCGAACAAGAGGCCGTTCAGATAGTAGCGAACATCCTGATTGGCCATCGCGAAGGCCGTTTTGTCGAGCAGATTTTTAAGTTTAACTTCTTGAATTTTAATGATTTCAAGAGTTTCAACCTGGTCGGTTGCGGGAAATTCGGTAGCCGGCAGGGTGGCCAGTGTGTAGCGGCCGCGGCCCGAGGAAACCGTCAGCTTGTCGCCCTCCAGCACGACCTGCAGGCTGGCGCCCTCGGGCAGCATCCTGACGATGTCCACGAGCTTGCGCGCGGGTACGGTGATTTCGCCCGGCGAATCCACCTTGGCCTCCACCGAAGTGATCAGCTCGACCTCCATGTCCGTGCCGGTGATGGACAGGCGGCCGTCCCGGGTGGAAATCAGGAAGTTGGCCAGAACCGGAAGGGTCTGCCGCCGTTCCACCACTCCCACGACTTGGCTGATGGGTTGAAGGAGAGATTCTCGCTGGACGCTGAATTTCATGACCACATTCCTTTCGCTGATTACTTATATTTCTTATTTAAAGAACACCAGTAACAGTAAGCCCGGTGGATATCCGCACAACTCCGGATTTCTTTGCAACTTCAACCGCCTGCGCCGCCGTTTTGGCGGGGCAACCGGTCTGGCACCCTGTCGACAGCCTGTGGACAAAATGGGGCGCCGGTTTCCTCCCCCGCTTATCCACAGCTTGTGCGGCGGCCTTTCCACCGGCTTGTCCCTGGCCCGGCGCCCGCCCTCACGCCGTCAGCTGCCTGAGCAGTTTGGCGCGATCTTCGCGCAGACGGCCGTCGGTTTCGCACAATCCTTCGATTCTACGACATGCGTGCAGCACGGTGGTATGGTCCCGACCGCCAAACGCTTCGCCAATTTCGGGCAGGCTGTGTTCCGTGAGCTCTTTGCTGAGCGCCATCGCCATTTGCCGGGGCCGGGCAATGGTGCGGGTGCGCCGGGGCGATAACAGGTCCGTCACCCGCATCTTGTAGTACTCAGCCACGGCTTTTTGAATGTTCTCAATGGTAATCAGGCGGTCGTGGACCAGCAACAGGTCCCGCAGCACCTCCTGCGCGAAGCTCTCCGTGATCGGCCGGCCGCTGAAACGCGCGTTGGCACAGAGGGTATTCAAAGCCCCCTCGAGGTCGCGCACGTTCGAGCGGATGCGACGGGCAATCAGGTAGGCTACGGCCTCGTCGAGTTGTGCATGCCGCTCCTGGGCTTTGTTCATCAAGATCGCCACGCGGGTCTCGAAATCGGGCGGCTCGATCGAAACGGTAAGACCCCAACCGAACCGCGACCGCAGGCGCGCCTCGATTCCGTCGACCTCCTTGGGAAAGCGATCGCAGGTCAGGATGATCTGGTGCTGGCTGTCGAGCAGGGCATTGAAGGTATGGAAGAACTCTTCCTGGGTGCGATCCTTGCCGGCGAAAAACTGGATGTCGTCGATCAGCAGCGCGCCTGCCGTGCGATAGTGTTGTTTGAAGGCATCGATACGGTCGCCGCGCAGGGCCTGGATCATCTCGCTGACGAATTGCTCCGAGTGCAGATAGAGAACCTTGGCTTCCGGATTGCGCTTGGCGATGAGATTGCCCGCCGCATGCAGCAGGTGCGTCTTGCCGAGGCCGGTTCCGCCGTACAGCAGGAGCGGGTTGTAGGCCGCGCCCGGATTCTTGGCCACCTGCTGCGCCGCGGCACAGGCCAACTCGTTGGATTTGCCCAGCACGAAATTGCCGAAACGATAACGCTTGTCGAGGCCGCTCTGGGCGCGGGTCCTGGGCGCCGGCGCGGCATTCTGGGGAACGGCGACGTCGTTGACCCGGCTGATGTCGACGACCACCGATTCGCGGGTCGTGCCCAGGTGCTCGAAAATGTCCCGGATGCGCTCGAGGTAGTTGAGCGCGATGTAGTCGCGGACGTACTCGTTCGGCGCCAACAACACGGTGCGTCCCTTGCCGGACCGAACCTGCAGCGGGCCCACCCAGGTATTGAAATCTTCCGCCGGCAACTCGCGTTCGAGGTGCTGCAAGCAGGTTTGCCAGAAGTTTTGGGACATGCCGGAGGATCGTTCGCAAACGCCTGTTTTCGTTGACCGGGACCCCCGGGCTCTCCCCCCTGCAAACCGAAGCGGACCGGGGCGAACAAGTCTACCCCGCTGTGGATAACTTGACCATAAGAAAAAAACCCGGGGCCGCCGGCTTGTCAGTCCGGCCCGGCGGGGTTAGAATTACGCTCTTTTGTCAGCGGCCCGCGCAAGGCGTACAGTAGCCAGCAGGCCGTAAATTACAGGACTCCAGCAATGAAACGTACATTCCAGCCCAGTTGTCTGAAGCGCGCCCGCCGCCACGGCTTCCGCGCCCGCATGTCGACCAAGGGCGGTCAACTCGTCCTCAAGGCGCGCCGCGCCAAGGGCAGAAAGCGCCTTTCCGCCTGATGCACGGCCGGCGCGCACTCCGGCCCCAAAGCTGACCGCGAAGTTGGCCACGAAGCTGGCCACGCAAGCGAGCGAGGCAACCCGGAGTGAGCGCAACTGAACCCCCCAAGCCCCCTGCCAGCGCGATCCGGCAGCGATCCGGACAGCCGCCTCAGAAGCAAAGGCCGAGAGCCGCACTGCCCCGCTCCGCCCGGCTGACGAAAGGAGCGGAATTCAAGCGGGTATTCCAAAGGCCCATGATATCCTCCGACCGCTGTTTCAAGGTGCTGGCGCAGGTCGGCGGCGGCCAGGGGCCGCGCCTGGGCATGGCGGTCTCGCGCCAGGTCGACAGGAAGGCGACGGGCCGCAATCGCATCAAGCGCGTCATCCGGGAAAGTTTCCGCCAGCACTTCGCCGCCGGAGGACCGCCGGTCGATTTCGTGATCTTGCCCCGGCGGGAGTGCGTCACCATATGCAACGGGCAGCTGTTCCGGTCGCTGGCCAAACACTGGACGCGCATCGTGGCACAATTGCCCAAAGCGCTGCCCGAAGGGCCACGCAACGCGTGACGGCCGCCGCAGCGACACCCAAAGAACGAGCCAAAGAACGAGCCAAAGAACGAGCCGAAGTACGCTCCGAAGAACTACACTACGCTGCAAGCCACGATGCCGGGGCGTCGGACGGCAGCCTGAGGAAGAACGCAGATGGGAAATCTTAGACCGGTTCTGATCATTGGCCTGGTATTCCTGGGCTACATGATCTGGGTCCAGTGGCAGCGGGACTACGGCCCCGCCCCGCAAGCGCCGACCCAAACCGGAACCCCCGCCACGGCGCTGTCCGAGCCGCTGCCGGACGTGCCCGCGCCGGCCGACCTGCCATCGGCGGACGACCATGCCGCCGTGCCCCAGCTGTCGGAGTCAGGGTTGTCGGCCGGCTCGGCGGAGGGCCAGGTTCAGGGCGACGCGGCGGCCAATGGGGCGGCCAATGCGGCGGTCAGTGGCACGGCTGGTGCCGCGGGCCAGCCGCGCATCCGGGTGACCACCGACGTGCTGGAGCTGGAAATCGACCCGGTGGGCGGAACCGTGGTCGCGGCCACCCTGCGCGACTACCCGATCGACCTGGACCAGCCCGGGCAAAAAGTGCGACTGCTCGAGCCGGCGGGCGTCGGGATGTTCATCGCCCAGTCGGGCCTGCTGTCGCAGCAAGCGGCCCCCAACCACACCACGCCGTTTCAGTCCGCGCGCGGGGAATACGCGCTGGCGGACGGAGCCGACCGCCTCGAAGTGCCGCTGTCCTGGGAAGATGAGAACGGCCTTAAAGTGACCAAGACCCTGGTCCTGCAGCGCGGTCGCTATGAAATCGAGGTGCACTACCGGCTCGAGAACGACAGCAGCGAAACCTGGGTGGGCAGCCGCTACGACCAGCTCCAGCGCTCGGTGCCGGCGGACGAGGACTCGGCCAGCTTCACCAACCCCGAGCGTTACAGCTTCTTCGGCATCGGCTTCTACAATCCCGAAGACAAGTTCGAGAAGCTCGCCTTCGACGACGTGGGCGACTCGCCCTACAAGGTGACCAGCCGCAGCGGCTGGCTGGCGATGATCCAGCACTATTTCTTCGCCGCGTGGATTCCGCCGGCGGACGAGGAAGCGACCTACACGACGCAGGCGCTCCAGACCGGCGGCTGGCCGCGCTACATCGCCCGCAGCGTCTCGCCGGCACGCCAGGCCGCGCCCGGGGAACAAGTGGAATTCTCCAGCCGGCTGTACCTTGGCCCGAAGCTGCAGGACGACCTGCCGGACATCGCCCCCGGCCTCGAATACACGGTCAATTACGGCATTTTCACCGTGTTCTCCAAGCCACTGTTCTGGCTGTTGGAGAAGATCCACGACGTGGTCGGCAACTGGGGCTGGGCCATCGTCATCCTGACCGTCCTGATCAAGGCGGCGTTCTTCAAGCTCACCGAGGCGCAATACCGGTCCACGGCGCGCATGCGCAAGCTGCAGCCGCGCATCGAGGCGCTCAAGGAGCGCTATGGCGACGACCGCCAGCGCATGAGCCAGGCCATGATGGAGCTGTACAAGAAGGAAAAGGTCAATCCCCTGGGCGGCTGCCTGCCGATCCTCGTGCAGATTCCCATTTTCATCGCCCTGTACTGGGTGCTGCTGGAGTCGGTCGAGCTGCGCCAGGCGCCCTTCATCCTGTGGATCGACAATCTCTCGGAACGCGACCCCTATTTCGTGCTGCCGCTGCTGAACGCCATATTCATGTTCGCGACGCAGCGGCTGACACCGATGGTGGGCATGGACCCCCTGCAGCAGAAAATGATGACCATGATGCCGGTCGTGTTTTCCATCATGTTCGCCTTTTTCCCGGCGGGGCTGGTGCTTTACTGGGCGACCAACGCGGGTCTGTCGCTGGCGCAGCAGTACTACATCACGCGCAAGATTGCGGCTGCCGACTGACACCATCTGCGCCATCGCGACGCCGCCCGGCGCGGGCGGCGTAGGCATCGTCCGCATCTCGGGTCCATTGGCCCCGGACATCGCCGGGACCATGATCGGCCGCCTGCCGGCCCCGCGTTACGCGACCCTGGCCGACTTCCGCGATGCCGGCGGCGAGGTCATCGACTCCGGCATCACGCTGTTCTTTCCCGCGCCCGCCTCGTTCACCGGCGAGGATGTCGTCGAGCTGCAAGGCCACGGCGGCCCGTTCATCCTGCAGCGGCTGGTGCAGCGGGCGCTCGAGCTGGGCGCCCGTCCGGCCAGGCCCGGCGAATTCTCCGAGCGCGCTTTTCTCAACGACAAACTGGACCTGGTCCAGGCCGAGGCCATCGCCGACCTGATCGCATCCGGCACGGAAGCGGCGGCCCGCGCCGCGCAGCGCAACCTGCAGGGCGTATTCTCCGAGCGGGTCCAGGCGCTGCAACAGGAGCTGACAAGCCTGCGCGTGTTCGTCGAGGCGGCCATCGACTTCCCGGACGAGGAGATCGATTTTCTCGCCGAGAGCGACGTGGTGGCGCGCATCGCGCGAGCGCAGGAACGCCTGGACGCGGTGCTGCGCGACGCCCGCCAGGGCCGCCTGCTGCGCGATGGTTTCGTGCTCGCCATCGTCGGCGCGCCGAATGCCGGCAAGTCCAGCCTGCTGAACGCCCTGTCGGGCCAGGACAGCGCCATCGTGACCGAGATTCCCGGCACCACCCGCGATGTCCTGCGTGAAACCATCGACCTGGACGGCATACCCGTGCACGTGGCCGACACGGCGGGCATCCGCGAAACGCAGGACCTGATCGAGGCCGAGGGCGTGCGGCGCGCGCGCCTCGCGCTGCAAACGGCCGACATCGTGCTGCTGGTGGAGGACGTCGGCGCCGCTGCTGCGGACGGCCCGGGGACGGGCCCCGTCGCCATCGACCTGCCGGCGCAGGCCTGCTGCCTGCGCGTCGGCAACAAGATCGACCTGCTCGCGCCGGCCGCGCTCGAGCGCAGGATGGCCGCCGCCGGGCCCGGCTGGGTGTGGATTTCGGCCAAGAGCGGCCAGGGCATCGACGCCTTGCGGCGGCGAATCCGGGAAGCGGTCGGCGCCGTCGAACCCACCGGCGGCCTGGCGGCGGGCAGCTTTTCGGCGCGGCAGCGGCACGTGGATGCGCTGAAGCGGGCCGGCCGGCATCTCGAGGCCGGCCGTCAGCTCATGGTCGAGAGGCCGGCGGGCGAGTTGCTGGCGGAGGAGTTGCGCCTGGCGCAGCAGGCCCTGGGGGAACTGACCGGGGAGATGCTGCCGGACGACCTGCTGGGCGAAATATTCGCCAGTTTCTGCATCGGCAAATAAGCCGGGCCGCGCCTCAGGCGGGCGCGCAGTAGACGTCGTGCAGCAGCGAGATGATGTCGATGGCCGCCGAATCGGACAGCCGGTAGTAAATCGTCTGGCTTTCGCGCCGCGTCTGCACCAGCCCCTGTTCCCGCAGCACCGCGAGGTGCTGGGACAGCGCGGACTGGCTGAGCTTGATGCGCTGGTTCAGCTGGCCGACCGACAGTTCGCCTTCGGACAGCACGCAGACGATCATCAGCCGGCTCTCGTTGGCCAGGCCCTTGAGCAGGCTCACGGCGTCGGAAGCGTTGCGCTGCATCGTTTCGAAGTCCAGACGGGGTGGCTCGGCGCGGGGTTTCCCGGTCGGCGTGTGCGGGGAGTTCATGGGGGGATTCTATTTGCAATTTATCTAAATTACAAATATCTTAATAAGACTCTCCTTATGTAACAATCAGGCGGTTCTGCGGGGCGGATTTGTCAATGCTGGATATCCAATCGTTTCATGAACCCGAGTCCGGCACCTGGACGCACCTGGTGGCGGACAAGACTCGCAAGTCCGCGGCCGTCATCGACCCGGTCTGGGTATACGACCCGGTGAGCGGGGCGGCCGACGACGCCTTCATCGGACGCGTGCTCGACGCGGCGCGGGAAGCCGCTTACCGGATCGAATGGGTGCTGGAAACCCACGCGCACGCCGACCACCTGACGGCGGCCGACCTGTTGCGCCGCCGGACCGGGGCGCGCATCGCCTGCGGCCACGGCATCTGCCAGGTCCAGAAGACCTTCGCCCGCGCCTTCGATATGCATTACGCGGCCACCGACGGCAGCCAGTTCGACCGCCTGCTCGCCGAGGGCGACGTGATCGCGCTGGGCGAGCTGCAAATCCGCGTGATCGAAACGCCGGGACACACCGCCGACAGCGTCACCTACCTGGTGGAGGACGCCGCGTTCGTCGGTGATACGCTGTTCGCGCCCGCCTTCGGCACCGCCCGCTGCGATTTTCCCGGCGGCGACGCCGGGCAGCTCTACGATTCCATCGCGCGCATCCACGCCCTGCCTGAGCACACCCGCATTCACCTTTGCCACGATTACCCGAAGGCGGGCGCGACACCCGTCTGCGTCATCAGCGTGGCGCAGTCGCGCCGGGACAATGTCCACGTGCGCGAAGGCACGACCCGCGCCGAATTCGTGGCCATGCGCGAGGCGCGCGACGCGCAGCTCGGCCTGCCGCGGCTGATCCTGCCCTCGCTGCAGGTCAACATCCTGGCCGGCGCCGCGCCGCAACCCGAAGCCAACGGCGTCAGCTACCTGCGCACACCCTTCAACCGGCCGCTGGCCGAGCTGATCGGCTCGGCGGACAAGGGTTCAGAGGGAGAACAGCCATGAGCAACATCGTCGTTCTGGGCGGCGGCATCGGCGGCCTGTCCGCCGCGTTCGAGCTCAAGGATGAACTGGGGGGGCGGCACGAGATCGTGCTGGTGTCCGACCAGGACGTGTTCGAATTCACGCCGTCCAACCCCTGGGTCGCCGTGAAATGGCGCGATCCCGAGGCCATTCGCCTCGACCTGCGGGAGCTGATGCCGAAGCACGGCATCCGCTTCGTCGGCTCGGCGGCGCAGCGGGTGCAGCCGGAAAGCCACAGCCTGCTGCTCGAAAACGGTGAAGTCCTGGCCTACGACTACCTGGTCATCGCCAGCGGCCCGCGCCTGGCCTTCGACGAAATTCCGGGCCTCGGCCCCCACGGCGGTTACACGCAGTCGGTGTGCAAGACCGCCCACGCCAGTCTGATGGCGGAGCAGTTCGAAGCGTTCTGCGCCAAGCCCGGGCCGGTCGTGATCGGCGCGGCCCAGGGCGCGTCCTGTTACGGCCCGGCCTACGAGTACACCTTCATCATCGAGACCGAGTTGCGGCGACGGAAGATCCGCGACCGCGTGCCCATGACGTTCGTCACCCCGGAGCCCTACATCGGGCACCTCGGGCTCGACGGCGTGGGCGACACCAAGAGCATGCTCGAGTCCGAGATGCGCGAGCGCCACATCAAGTGGTACACCAACGCGCGCATCGACCGGGTCGAGGACGGCCTGATGAAGATCACCCAGGTCAACGAGGACGGCAGCGAGAAGGCCAGTCACGAGCTCAAGTTCGCCCACTCGATGATCCTGCCGGCCTTCACCGGCATCGACGCGGTGCGCGGCGTCGCCGGGCTGTCCAATCCGCGCGGCTTCATCCTCGTCGACGAGCACCAGCGCAACCCCAGCTACAAGGACATCTACGCGGTGGGGGTCTGCGTGGCCATTCCGCCGGTCGGGCCCACGCCGCTGCCGGTGGGGGTGCCGAAAACCGGCTACATGATCGAGTCGATGGTGACGGCCACCGTGCAGAACATCGTCGAGGAGCTGGCCGGCAAGGAACCCAGCCACAAGGCGACCTGGAACGCGTTCTGCCTGGCGGATTTCGGCGACCGGGGTGTGGCCTTCATGGCCCTGCCGCAGATCCCGCCGCGCAACACCAACTGGTCCGGCTCGGGCAAGTGGGTGCACTGGGCCAAGATCGGTTTCGAGAAGTACTACCTGCGCAAGATCAGGCAGGGCAAGGTCGAGCCCTTCTTCGAGCGCTACGCGATGCGCCTGATGGGCGTGCAGAAGCTGAAGGGCTCCCTCTGAGCCCCATGGTTCGCCCTGCGCCGCGCCCCCGTCAGCAGTCCGCGGCCTGGCCTTCCACGCAGGTTTCGAGCCGCACGGCCACGGCCTGCGCCTCCGCCAGGCCGCCCAGGTTGACCACCTTGGTGTAGCCGGCCTGTTCGAGGGCGTCCTTGGCCAGGCCCGAGCGGCGCCCGCTGCGGCAATACAGGTAGATCTCGGCGTCCTTGTCCGTGGTGACCTCGCCGATGCGCGCGGCGATCTCGGTGTGCGGAATGTTGACGGCCGGCGAGACGTGCTCCGTGGCGTATTCCTCCGCGCTGCGCACATCGATCCAGAAAGCCTCCCCGGCCCACAGGTTGCCTGCGGCGATCAGGGACAATAACAGGCAGAGCTTGCCCAGCGGATTGCGGATCATTGGTTTTCTCCTTCTGTCTGCAGCAGGGCCTCGAAGGCATCCTCGGTGGCGCCGGGCGACGCCATCAGCTTGGTGAAGCCGTGGTCGCCCATCATGCTCAGGTCCGGAAAATGCACCGCCATGCGGAAGCGCATGTGCAGGGCCTCCACGTCCGAGCCATCGACGAGGATTTCGTACGGGAAGTAGGCCACCTTGGCGGGCCCTTCGAAGTCCACGATGCCGAGCTGGTGCGCCGAGTCGATGGCGAGCTCGTCCTTGGTGGCGCCGACGGCCTGCATGCCGACGCCGAACAGGGTCTGCTGCGTGCCCGGAATGTCGATGCGGTAGACCTGCGTCAAGGCGTCGCCCGCGCGGGCCAGACCCTGCTCGACGGCCGCCACCGCCGCCGCGTGACTGTCGAAGCCGCCCAGCTCGGACGGATCGTCGAAGCGCTGCATGCCGACCATGTAGTGGTACTTGGCCAGCTTCTTCGCGCTCAGGCCCTTCTTCGCGCCGAAGTCCTCGACCCGGCCGAGCGCACCGACCAGGCGGTCGAGCACGGGCTGCAGGTCGCCATCCAGGCGGTACGCGTGCTGTATGTAGAGCGGGTTGACGAAGGCCACCTCGGTCTTGCCGTCGCGTTCGGTCAGGCCGATCCGCTGCGCCGCGCCGTAGCCGCCGCGATCGCCGCGCGCCGCCACGGCCAGCAGGTCGGGGCTGGTCACGACGATGACCCGCGCGTTGTCCAGCGGGGCATACTGACCCGCGACGGTGAAGCCGGCGCCCTCCAGCGCCGCGGTCGTCGCGGCGGCCTGTTGCTCGAGGCCGGTTTGGTTTACCGAGGCCAGTACGAAGGGGCGAAACCCAGCCTCGTCTTGCGCCACGATGGGGGCCGAGGCCAGGACGGCCAGCAATGCCGACAGGAGCCTGATCGGGTATTTGTTCATGGGGGAGATCCTCGCGGTGCGTGGTTTCGTCCAAGCTTAGCCCTTTTGAGGCCGATGCGGTATGGTCTATTCAAAAAACCTAATATTTATTTTGCGCCGATGATTCGGATCAAACGCGGATACCCGAACGCGGGAATTCCCGTTAAGATATGAGAAAAATTGAATACACGAAGGGGGCCTACCATGCAATGCCCAGGCGGAACCGAAGCACCGGACCTGAATAGCGGCACCAGGATCGAGGACATGCACATCGACGCGCGGCGCATGGCGGTCGCGGCCGGTAAGGCCAGCGAGTTGATGAAAACCCTGGGCCACAGGGACCGCCTGATGGTGCTCTGTCACCTGGCCTCCGGCGAAAAGTCGGTGGGCGAACTGGCCGGCCTGCTGGACATCCCGCAATCCCCCCTGTCCCAGCACCTCGCGCGCATGCGCAAGGAAGAGCTGGTCAAGACCCGCCGCGAGGCGCAGACCATTTACTACTCCATCGCCAGCGAGGAAGCGGCGCGGATGGTCGGCCTGATGCACGAGTTGTATTGCAGCGGGCGCTGAGCCGACGCAGCGCGGAGCACGTCCCGGGACCGAAAACATGACACGAATCACACGCTTGCAAGAATCGGCCCGCAATTTGAAGTTTTTTATATTAGAATGCTTTAATTAAAGAGCAGATCCACAGTCAACGGAGGCTAGAAATGATCACGTTATTGAACAGGTACTCCAGCCTGGTACTGGTCTTCGGACTGTGCCTCGCGGGGAATGCATTCGCGACCAACGGTTACTACACCCACGGCACCGGCACCAAGAACAAGTCCATGGCCGGCTCGGGCATCGCCCTGCCCGAGGATGCCATCGACGTGACCAACAACCCGGCGGTGGTCACCGAGGTCGGCGACCAGCTGATCTTCGGCGCCGCGCTGTTCAGCCCGATCCGCGATTACAGCACCACGCCCAGCCAGCTCAACGGCAACTTCGGGGCGTTCACGATCGGTCCCAACAACATCGAGAGCGACAGCAACTATTTCATCATTCCGCACATCGCCCGCAGCTGGCAGCTGCAGAACAACAGCGCCTGGGCGCTGGCCTTCTACGGCCGCGGCGGCATGAACACGGACTGGAAGGGCGGCACGGCTACCTTCGACCCCGACGGCCCCGGCCCGGCACCGGTGATGACTCTGCCCGGCACCTATGGCGGCGGTGACGCCGGCGTCAACCTCAGCCAGGCCTTCCTCGACGTCACCTGGGGCAAGAAACTGGCTAACGACATTTCCCTCGGCATTTCCGCGGTGCTGGCGGCGCAGATGTTCAAGGCCGACGGCGTCGGCACCTTCGCCGGTTTCACGCGCACCTTCGCGGCCAGCGGCGGCACGCAAATGCCGACCGCGCTCTCGAACAACGGCACCGACTGGTCGTACGGCGCGGGCGTCAAGTTCGGCCTGCACGCGCCGCTGTCCGAGCGGGTGAACTTCGGCGTGATGTACCAGAGCGAGATCTTCATGTCCGAATTCGACGACTACGCCGATCTGTTCGCCAAGCAGGGCGACTTCGACATTCCGGCGAATTTCAAGATCGGCCTGACCTTCAAGGCCAATGAGCGCTGGGCGTGGAACTTCGACATCGAGCACACCTGGTTCAGCGACGTCGATGCGGTCGGCAATCCGATCCAGAACATCTTCGCCTGCCCGACCGCCGGCCAGGGCGGAACCGCGCTCGAGAACTGCCTGGGCGGCGACAACGGCGCCGGTTTCGGCTGGGACGACATGACCACGTTCAAGCTCGGGATGCGCTACATCGCCGGCGAGGACTGGACCTGGCGCGCCGGCTACAGCTACGGCGAGCAGCCGGTCCCGGACGACCAGATGACCTTCAACATCCTGGCGCCCGCCGTGATGGAGCACCACCTCACGGCCGGCTTCACGCTGGAACGGACCAAGGGTCGCCAGTTCAACATGGCCTTCATGTTTGCCCCCAGCATCGACCAGACCGGGCCGCAGAACTTCGACCCGACGCAGAACGTGACCTTCGAAATGTACGAATGGGAAATCGAGGCCAGCTACAGCCTGCGCTTCTGAGCGTCTTTATCGTCAATGCAGAAACGGCCGGCTTTTGCCGGCCGTTTTTTTATGCGCGACCTGTACAAAAAAGGCCGGCAAAAGCCGGCCACACACGGAGGGCAAAAATTCGGTGCTCAGGCGGACTTGCGCAGCAGGAACCGGTAAACGCCGCCTTCTTCGCTGTGTTCGAGCAACTCATTGCCGGTGCTGCGCGCAAAAGCCTGGAAATCGGCCACGGCGCCCGGGTCGGTGGCGAGGATTTCCAGCGTGCCGCCGGCCGGCACCTCCTTCAGCGCCTTCTTGGCCTTCAGGATCGGAAGCGGACAGTTCAGTCCTTTTGCGTCGAGTACGTGGTCTGCCATGGTGAATTCCTGTCTGAGTAAGATTGAATACCTGCTCAGATGAACAGGTTGATGTGGGACTTGCTGGCGACTTCGATATAGGTCGCCGCGCCGCCAATTTCGATGCCCTCGATCATGTCGTCCTTGCTGTATTCGAACAGGTCCATGGTCATCTGGCAACCGATCATGCGCACCTCGGCCTCGACCGCCAGGTCGCGCAGCTCCGCGATCGAGGCGATGCCTTTTTTCTTGATCATGTTCTTCATCATCTTGGAGGCCATCGCGTCCACGCCGGGTATCGCGGCCATCAGGTTCGGCATGACCATGTGCATGCCCGCCATCGGCATCTTCATCGCCGCGTTGCCCAGCGGCGTGACCTGCAGCTCCAGTTTCTTCAGCAGCAGCGGCAGGCCGTAGAAGGTGAAGAACATCGTCACCTCGTGCCCCATGGCGGCCGCCGTGGTGCCCAGGATGAACGGGGGATAGGCCCAGTCCAGGCTGCCCTTGGTGACGATGATCGACATGGAATTCGGGTTGATGGCGGTGCTTGCGTCTGACATGGCCGTTGAGCCTCCAGGGGGGGGCATAGCTGACGAAAAATCAGTATATACAGTTTTCATTTATTAGTAAAACCGAATACTATGGCCGGATCGTGATCAAGCACCCGCCCATCACCGCGCCCATCGCCAAGGCCAGCCTGCCGCTCTTCGTCGGCAGCGATGTCTACCGCCAGCCGGCCTTCGGCGCGCATCACCCGCTCTCGATCATCCGCGTCGCGGGCGTAGTGGACGTCTGCCGCATGCTCGGCTGGTTCGCTCCGGGACAATACCGCGAAAGCCCGCAGGCCACGGTCGAACAGCTGCTGCAGTTCCACCGCCCCGACTACGTCGAGGCGCTGCGCCAGGCTGACGCCCGCGGCAGCGTGGACAAAGACGTGCGCGACCGCTACCGCATCGGCACGATGGAGAACCCGCTGTTCCCGGGCGTGTTCCGGCGCGCCTCGACCGCCGTGGGCGGCTCGATCCACGCGGCGGAACTGGCCCTGGACGGACGCGTCGTCTTTCACCCCTCCGGCGGCACGCACCACGGCCGGCCCGATCGCGCCAGCGGCTTCTGCTACTTCAACGATCCGGTGTTCGCCGTGCTGACCTTCCTGGCCGCCGGCCTCGAGCGCGTGCTGTACGTGGACCTCGACGCACACCACGGCGACGGCGTGCAGGACGCCTTCGCCGCGGACGACCGGGTATTGACCGTGTCGATCCACGAAGAGAAGCGCTGGCCCCATTCCGGCCTGGTCGGGGACCGCGCGGCCGGTCTGGCGCGCAACCTGCCGGTGCCGCGCGGCTTCAACGACAGCGAACTCGACTTCCTGGTGGAGCACGCGGTGATCCCGCTGGCCGAGGCCTTCGCGCCGCAGGCCCTGGTGATCACCTGCGGCGTGGATGGTCTCGAAGGCGATCCGCTGTCCCGCCTGGCGCTGAGCAACGCGGGGCTGTGGCGGGCCGTGGAGCGGCTGGTGGAACACCACTTTGTCCACGCTGCCGCGGGCGTGGCGCGCGCGGTGGTGCTCGGCGGCGGCGGCTACAACCCGTGGACGGTGATCCGCTGCTGGAGCGGGCTGTGGGGCCGGCTGAGCGGGCGCGAAATCCCGGCGACGCTGCCGCCGGCGCCGCGGGAACTGCTCGGCG
>Ga0105090_10000019_pt1 | contig 54681 bp, 51 predicted proteins | sample PPLLak3March2015_FD_79110 | JGI IMG/M metagenome (GOLD analysis project Ga0105090, IMG submission 79110) | Freshwater sediment microbial communities from Prairie Pothole Lake near Jamestown, North Dakota, USA - PPLs Lake P7 Core (1) Depth... | ecosystem: Environmental > Aquatic > Freshwater >...
ACCGCCGCGCGCTGAACGCGCGTTTGGACCGCCGAGGCCTTTCATAGATAATTCGCCGCCCAGCCGGGATGGCGGAACTGGTAGACGCACGGGACTCAAAATCCCGCGGTAGCAATACCGTAAGGGTTCGATTCCCTTTCCCGGCACCACCGCGCCGCTCGTGTACGCGACCTTCGATCGCACGTGCACTCGCGGCGGCTTGATCAGGCGCGCGCCCTTCGGGCGGCCGGGCGTGCGCGCGCAAGACAACTGCAATGCGCGCCTTGCGCGCGTGAAAGGTCGTATGGCCGGTCAAGCCATCGTCGACCGCGAGCTGACGCTCGACGACTTCGACTACGAACTCCCGGACGAGCTGATTGCGCAGCAGCCGCCGCTCGAGCGTGGCGCGAGCCGCCTGCTGCATGCCACGGCCGACGGCCTGCGCGATCTCGTGTTTGCGGACACCGAGCGGCTGCTCGCGCCGGGCGACCTGCTCGTGTTCAACGACACGCGCGTCATCAAGGCGCGGTTGCTGGGCCACAAGGCAAGTGGCGGCCGGGTCGAGGCGCTGGTCGAGCGTGTACTGGAACCGGATCTCGCGCTGGCGCTGGTGCGGACCAGCCATCGGCCCGCGCCAGGCACGTCCTTCCAGTTCGGCGACGACGTGCGGGCGACCGTCGAAGGGCGCCGCGAAGACTTCTTCCTGCTGCGCTTCGATCGCGACGTACTGCCAGTCCTGGAACAGCATGGCCACGTGCCACTGCCGCCCTACATCGCGCACGCCGACACCGCGGCCGATGCCGAGCGCTATCAGACGGTCTATGCGGCGCAGCCCGGCGCGGTCGCCGCGCCCACGGCGGGCCTGCACTTCACGACTTCACTGCTCGATCGGCTGCGCATACGTGGCGTGCAGATGGCGCACGTAACCCTGCATGTCGGGGCGGGAACGTTCCAGCCGGTGCGGGTACAGCGGCTTGCCGACCACCGCATGCACAGCGAGTGGTACGACGTGCCGCTGGCCACGGCCAACGCCGTCAACGAAGCGAAAGGCGAACGGCGGCGCGTCGTGGCCGTTGGCACGACGAGCCTGCGCGCGCTCGAATCGGCCGCGCGGGCGGCGGGCGGTGACTTCGAGGTTCAGCCCGGCAGCCGCGACACGTCGCTCTTCATCACGCCGGGGTACACCTTTCGCATCGTCGACCGGCTGATCACCAATTTCCACCTGCCGCGCTCGACTCTGCTGATGCTCGTCAGCGCGTTCGCCGGAACAGAGCGCATCCGTACGGCGTACGCGCATGCGATTGCGCAGCGCTACCGGTTCTTCAGTTACGGCGATGCGATGCTGCTGGAGCGCACCCCATGACGGCCCACTTCGAAGTGCTCACGGCCGATGGCGCGTCGCGCCGAGGGCGGCTCACGCTCGCCCATGGGACGGTTGAGACGCCGGTTTTCATGCCCGTCGGCACCTACGGCACGGTCAAGGCGATGGCGCCCTGGGAGCTCAGCGAAAGCGGCGCACAGATCGTGCTGGGGAACACCTTTCACCTCTGGCTGCGGCCGGGTCTGGACGTCATCGAAGCGCACGGAGGACTGCACCGCTTCATGGGGTGGCAGGCGCCGATCCTGACGGACTCCGGCGGCTTCCAGGTGTTCTCCCTCGGAACCCTGCGCAAGATCTCGGAAGAAGGCGTGCGCTTCGCCTCACCCGTCAACGGCGATCGCCTGTTCCTGACGCCGGAGGAATCGATGCGCATCCAGACCGTGCTCGACTCCGACATCGCGATGGTGTTCGACGAATGCACTCCCTACGAGATCAATGGCCTCGCGGCCACGGAGCCGGAGGCCGCCACCTCGATGCGACTGTCGTTGCGCTGGGCCCAGCGCAGCCGCGATGCGTTCGCGCAACTCGGCGAGTCCAAGGGCCGACGCAACGCGCTCTTCGGCATCGTCCAGGGCGGCATGTACGAGCACCTGCGCGACGAGTCGCTCGCCGGACTCATTGACATCGGCTTCGACGGCTACGCGATCGGCGGGCTGTCGGTCGGCGAGCCCAAGGACGAGATGCTGCGTGTGCTGCGGCACACGGCCCCACGCCTGCCGGCAGACCGGCCGCGCTACCTGATGGGCGTCGGCACCCCCGAGGACCTCATTGACGGCATCGCCGCCGGCATCGACATGTTCGACTGCGTGATGCCGACGCGCAATGCGCGCAACGGCTGGCTCTTCACACGGTTCGGCGACCTCAAGCTGCGCAACAGCCGGTACCGCGACGAGATGGGTCCCGCGGACGAATCCTGTTCCTGCGCCACCTGCCGCAACTTCACCCGCGCCTACCTGCACCATCTGCAGCGGGTCAACGAGATCCTGGGTGCGCGCCTGAACACGATCCACAACCTGCACTTTTACCTGTCGCTGATGCGCGAAGCCCGCGCGGCGATCGAGCAGGGCCGCTTCGAGACCTTCAGGCAGGCGTTTTCCCGGGATCGGGCACGCGGCGTCTGACCGCCGGCGCCTCTATAATCCCGCGGTTTGGTCAAGCGTCACGGTGGCGCCGCCCGTATCCACTCCTACGTGCAGGGAAAAGCGATGTTCTTCATTTCGAATGCCTACGCCCAGACCGCGCCAGCCGCGCAGCCGGGCGCCGAGTCGTCACTGATGTCGATCGGCTTCATGGTGCTGATCTTCATCGTCTTTTATTTCCTGCTGATCCGCCCGCAGGTCAAGCGCCAGAAAGAACACAAGACCATGGTTGAGGCGCTGAACAAGGGCGACGAGGTTGTCACTGCCGGCGGCATCGTCGGCAAGATCACCGACATGGCCGACCAGTACATCACGCTGCAGGTGGCGAGCGTCAATGGCCAGCCGGTGCAGATCTCGATGCAGCGCGCCGCCGTGCAGACGCTGCTGCCCAAGGGCACGGTCAAGTCGCTCTGACTTGGCGGGCCCTGGAAGCGCGACAGTCTTGTCCTGCGTGATTCGCCGCCCCGCCCGTGCAGTTGCATTCGGGCCGGGCGCCCGGCCGCCCGAAGCCCGGCCCGCTAATCAACCTCGACCGAGTGCACGTGCGCCGCAACACGGCGCGTACACGAGGTCGAATTGCCAATGAACCGCTACCCGCTCTGGAAGTACCTCATCATCGGCGTCGCCCTGTTGCTGGGCGCCATCTACACGGCGCCCAACTTCTTCGGCGAGTCGCCGGCCGTGCAGGTTTCATCCGGCAAGCCCACGATCAAGGTCGACACCGCGCTGATGTCGCGCATCGAGTCGATCCTGAAGGACGCGAAGCTCGAGACCGATGGCATCTTCTTCGACACCGCGGGCCTGAGCTCCACGGTGCGCGCACGGTTCCGCGACACCGATGTGCAGCTGCAGGCCAAGGACGCGATCCAGCGCGCGCTGAACCCGAATCCCGAGGATCCGGCCTATATCGTCGCCCTCAACCTGATCTCGAACACGCCCGCCTGGCTGAAGAGCCTGCACGCGCTGCCGATGTACCTCGGCCTCGATCTGCGCGGCGGCGTTCATTTCCTGCTGCAGGTCGACATGCGCGCCGCGGTCGACAAGCGGCTCGACACCTTCAGCTCGGACATCCGGACACTGCTGCGCGAGAAGAACATTCGTCACGCCGGCATCACGAAATCGCCGACCGAAATCGAGATCAAGTTCCGCGACCCGGAAACCCGCGCCCGCGCCGAGGACCTGATCCGGGCCCAGGTGGGTGAACTGAGCCTGCGCGAGGAAGGCAGCGGCCAAGAGCTCTCGCTCTTCGCCTCGCTGACACCGGCGGCGCAAAAGGAGATCCAGGACAACGCGCTGAAGCAGAACATCACCACGCTGCACAACCGCGTCAACGAACTCGGCGTCGCCGAGCCGGTCATCCAGCAGCAGGGCGCGGATCGCATCGTGGTCCAGCTGCCGGGCGTACAGGACGTGGCACGTGCCAAGTCGCTCCTCGGCCGCACCGCAACCCTCGAAATTCGCATGGTTGACCAGGAAGCGATGGCCGCGGGCGGTAGCGGCGCCCTGACGGTGCCCGAGCGCAAGGCCGACGGCACGGTGACGCCGGTCCCGCTCAAGCGCGAAGTCGTCGTCACCGGAAACCAGCTCAACAACGCTTCCGCCACGATCGATGGACAGACGCAGCGGCCGGCAGTGTCGGTACGACTCGACGAGGCGGGCGGCCGTGCGATGCGCGCGATCACGCGCGACAACATCGGCAAGCTGATGGCGATCGTGCTCTATGAGAAGGGCAAGGGCGAGGCGATCTCGGTCGCGCGCATCCAGGGCGAGTTCGGCAACCAGTTCCAGATCACGGGCAACTTCACGGTGCAGGAGACGACTGACCTTGCACTGCTGATCCGTTCAGGCTCGCTCGCCGCGCCGATGGAGATCATCGAGGAGCGCACGGTCGGCCCGAGCCTGGGCAAGGAGAACATCGAACGCGGATTCCGCTCGACGCTGTACGGCTTTGCCGCGATCGCCGTGTTCATGATCCTGTACTACCGCGTGTTCGGCCTGATCTCCGTCGTGTCGCTGAGCGTCAACGTGATGCTGCTGATCGCGCTGCTGTCGCTGCTGCAGGCCACGCTGACGCTGCCGGGCATTGCGGCCATCGCGCTGACCCTGGGCATGGCGATCGATGCCAACGTGCTGATCAATGAGCGCGTGCGCGAGGAACTGCGCAACGGGCGCAATGCGCAGCAGGCAATCAGCGAAGGCTATGAAAAGGCCTTTGCTACGATCCTCGACTCCAACGTCACGACGCTGATCGCCGGCGTCGCGCTGCTGACCTTCGGATCCGGACCGGTACGCGGATTCGCGGTCGTGCACTGCCTCGGCATCCTGACATCGATCTTCTCGGCAGTCTTCGTCTCGCGGGCGATCGTCAACCTCGTGTACGGCTCGCGCCGGAAGCTGCAGTCGATCTCGATCGGCCAGATCTGGCGGCCCACCACGACAGCAGCGAAGTAAGAAGGCAGGAGACAGTCCATGGAGTTCTTCCGTATCAAGCGCACGATTCCATTCATGCGCTATTCGCTGATCCTGAACGCGATTTCGTTCATCTCGTTCGGCATCGCTGTCGCCTTCCTGCTCACGCGCGGGCTCAATCTGTCGGTCGACTTCACCGGCGGCACGGTCATGGAAGTCCGCTACCCGCAGGCCGCCAACCTCGAGACGATCCGCGACGCGATCGAGAAGAAAGGCTGGGGCGAGTCACAGGTCCAGAACTTCGGCACCTCGCGTGACGTGCTGATCCGGCTGCCGCTCGAAAAGGGAACCTCGTCCGGACAGCAGGCCGATCGCGTGATGCAGACGCTGAAGACGCAGGACCCGGCGGTCGAGCTGAAGCGCGTCGAGTTCGTCGGCCCGGCGGTTGGCGAGGAACTCGCCCACGACGGACTGCTCGCACTGCTGATGGTGGTCATCGGCATCATGATCTATCTCGCCTTCCGCTTCGAGTGGAAGTTCTCGGTGGCCGCGATCGTCGCCAACCTGCACGACGTGGTCCTGGTCATCGGCATGTTCGCCATTTTCCGCTGGGAATTCTCGCTGCCTGTTCTGGCGGCGGTGCTGGCGGTGCTCGGCTACTCGGTCAACGAGTCGGTCATCATCTTCGACCGTGTGCGCGAGCACTTCAAGAAGTACCGGAAGATGTCGACCGTCGAGGCCATCGACAGCGCGATTACCGCCACCATCTCGCGCACGATCATCACCCACGGCTCAACCCTGTGTATGACGCTGGCGATGTACTTCTTCGGCGGACCGGCGCTGCATTACTTCGCGCTGGCGCTGACGATCGGCATCATCTTCGGCATCTACTCGTCGGTGTTCGTCGCCGCTGCGATCGCGATGTACCTGGGGGTCAAGCGCGAGGATCTCGTGAAGCCGGTCAAGAAGGAAGAGGAACAGCAACTCGTGCCCTGAGGCAGGCGCGCCGTGCAGTCCGCCCCAGTGATGACCGTCTCACGGCCGGCCGGCCGCCGCGTATGGGACCTGCCGACGCGGGTCTTTCACTGGACACTGGTGGCGCTGGTCGTGACCTCGTTTATCACGGCCAAGGTCGGCGGCCTCTGGATGGACTGGCACATGCGCTCCGGCTACGCAATTCTGGCGCTCGTTATGTTCCGGATCCTCTGGGGGTTTGCCGGCAGTCAGACCGCGCGCTTCGCCGGATTCATCCACCCGCCTGGCGTTGTTCTTGAATACCTGCGCAGCCGCGTTCCTTCGTCCGCGGGCCACAGCCCCCCCGGCGGCTGGTCCGTGCTGGTGCTGCTTGTGCTGCTGCTGGTACAAAGCTCCACAGGGCTCTTCGCCAACGATGGCAGCTTCACGGAAGGACCGCTGGCACGGCTCGTGAGCGGCGCCATCGGCGACCGGTTGTCATCGATCCACCGCTATGGCGAATGGGCCATGTTGGCGATGGTCGGCCTGCACGTGGCAGCGATCGCCTATTACGCGTTCGTGCGCCGCGAGCCGCTGGTTCAGGCCATGATCACCGGTGATCATCCCACCGCCCGCGTCGATGTCGAGGACGGCCCGCTGACGAGACTGCGGGCATTGGTGCTGGCCGGCCTCGCCTGCAGCCTCGTCGCCTTCGTCGTCACGCTCTAGGATCGTGCGCCGCCCGGCCGGACGGCGCACGACCTATGCGGACTACTTGTTGCGGAAGTTATCGTGGCAGTTGTCGCAGGTCTTGGCAGTCGCCTGGAACTGCGTGCGGATCGCCGCCATGTCACCCGTCTTGGCCACCTCGTTGAGCTTCACGACCTCCTGTCGCATCTCGCGGCCCAATTCACGCACCTTCGGATCGGTGAACGCTTCCGGCTTCGCGCGGGTGGGCGGGTTGCCGCCCTTGTCCGATCCGGGGACATAGCCTTCCCCGGGCAGCTGGGAAACAAAGTCGACGATATTGGCGCTGCGCTGGATCGCGGCGGCGTCCGGCTTGGGCGACTTCAGTTCGGTGAAGATGCGGCTCATCTGGGCGCCCATGATCGTGTACGCCGACTGCCGATACTTGATGGCATCTTCAGGTTTCGAGAACTGCGCATGCGCCGGCGACACGACGAAACCCGCTACGGCGACCAGCGCCGGAAAAGACAGCTTGCTCATGACTCCCCTTGAAAGTTCAGACCAGGCCCACGCCCGGATACGGAAGTGAACAGCGGCGATGCACTCCCTATTCCATCGGCCACCTCGAATAGCCCATCAAGGGCAGGCAGCGGCCGCCGGATTATTCACGAAGTGCGCGTCGCGATGGATGCGGGTTGACCCGCTCCGCCCAGCCGACTCGCGCCCCTCGCCGGCGCGCCTCGGTGTGCACTCTCCAACGACACCGTCGGTGTAGCGGATCAGGCGCGGCGCGCGAGTTCCGCCGCCTTGCCGACGTAGCCGGCCGGGGTCAGCGCCAGCAGCGCTTCACGCGCATCGGCGGGAATAGCGAGTGTGCGGATGAACTCCTGCAGTGCGTCGCGCGTGATGCCCTTGCCGCGGGTGAGCGCCTTCAGCTGTTCGTAAGGGTTCGGCACGCCGTAGCGCCGCATGACCGTCTGAACCGGCTCGGCCAGCACTTCCCAGGCGTCTTCGAGATCCGCGCGTAGGCGCTCTTCATTGACCTCGAGCTTGCGCAGCCCGCGCAAGCAGGATTCGATGCCCACCAGCGAGTAGCCGAACGCCACGCCTAGATTGCGCAGCACCGTCGAATCCGTGAGGTCGCGCTGCCAGCGCGACACCGGCAGCTTCTCGGCAAGATGCCGCAACACCGCGTTCGCAAGCCCAAGGTTGCCCTCGGAGTTCTCGAAGTCGATCGGATTGACCTTGTGCGGCATCGTCGAGGAACCTACCTCGCCCGCCTTGAGCTTCTGCCGGAAGTAACCCAGTGCGATGTAGCCCCAGAGGTCGCGATCGAGGTCGAGCAGTATCGTGTTGGCGCGCGCGATCGCGTCGAAGAGTTCCGCCATGTAATCGTGCGGTTCGATCTGGATCGTGTGCGGATTGAAGGTGAGACCCAGGCCCTCGACGACGTTGCGGGCGAAGTTCTCCCAGTCGACCGCCGGGTAGGCCGCAAGATGGGCGTTGAAGTTGCCGACCGCGCCGTTCATCTTGGCCAACAGCGGGACCCGCGCGATGGCATCGATCGCCGTCGCGAGGCGCACCGTCACGTTGGCGAATTCCTTGCCGACCGTTGTCGGGCTGGCGGGCTGCCCGTGCGTGCGCGAGAGCATGGGCAGGTCGGCGTAGCCGTGCGCGTACTCGCGCAGCTGCGCATGGATATTGCGCAGCCGGCCCTGCAGCACGAAGCGACCGCGCTCGAGCATCAATGCGTGGGCAACGTTGTTGATGTCCTCGGACGTACACGCGAAGTGGATGAACTCTGACGCATGGGCGAGGGCCGGAAGGTCCTGCGTGCGGCGCTTGATGAAGTACTCGACGGCCTTGACGTCGTGATTCGTCTCGGCTTCGATGGCCTTGATCTCGGTGCAGTCCTCGATGCTGAAGTCACTGACCAGCTGCCGCAGGCGGGCTTCGGCCTCGCGCGGCAGGCGCGGCAGCTCCGCCAGGCCGAGCATCGAGAGGTTGACGAGCCACTCGACTTCGACGCGCAGGCGCTCGCGCATGAAGGCGAACTCGGAGAAGACTTCCCTGAGCTCGCCCGTCTGCCGGCCGTAGCGGCCGTCGAGCGGCGACAGGGCTGTAAGGGCGAGCAGCTCGAGCGACACGGGATTCCAGGAATGCGGCACGGGCCGCAGCGAAGGTACGCGCGCGGCGCCGATGACGAGCGATCAGTGTATCAAAGCCGCATCACTGTCCGCCGTGGCCGCGCAGCGCTTGCCAGCGCACGAGGCACTGCCGATATACTGGTTTGAAGCAAAGTCCTGATCGGTTCAGCGTGTCCAAGAACATTCGTCTGTTGGGCTCCCTCACGAGCCCCTATGTGCGCAAGGTCCGCATCGTCATGGCCGAGAAGCGCATTGACTACCAGCTCGAACTCGAGGACGTCTGGGCGCCCGACACCCGCATTCTCGAATCGAATCCGCTCGGCAAGGTTCCCTGCCTGATCATGGAAGACGGCGGCGCGGTGTTCGACTCGCGCGTGATCGTCGAGTATCTCGATGGCATGACACCCGTGGCCAAGCTGATACCGCCGTCTGGCCGCGAGCGCGCTGAGGTCCGCACCTGGGAAGCGCTGGCCGACGGCGTGGTTGATGCGCTGATCCTGGCCCGGCTCGAGCAGACCCAGCGTCCGCCCGAGCAGCAGAGTCAGAAGTGGATCGACCGGCAGTTGCAGAAGGTCGATACCGGCGTCCGGGCGATGAGCCTCGGGCTGGGCGAGAAGCCGTGGTGCAACGGCCACGCGTATTCGCTGGCTGACATCGCGGTCGGATGCGCGCTTGGTTACCTCGACTTCCGCTTCGCCCATATCGACTGGCGCGGGCAGTATTCCAATCTCGCGCGTCTGAACGAAAAGCTCGCCGCGCGCCCGTCGTTCGTCGACACCCAGCCGCCCAAGTAGAAGTCGCCGCGTCAGGCGAAGTCGGGACCGATCAGGTCGATCCGGTCCGTGCAGAAGGCGTCCACGCCCCAGCTCAGCAGTTCGCGCGCGCGGTCCGGTTCGTTGACCGTATAGCAGAACAGCCAGTACCCCGCCTGCTTGATCGCACGTGCCTGCTCTTTCGTCAGTCGCGTGTGATCCGCATTGACGCTCGCTGCACCGCTGCGCTCAAGGAACGCGCGCCAGTCCTCCGGAACCTGATCGGTCAGCAGTGCCCGCGGCAGGTCGGGCGCGACACGGCGCGCGGCGAGGATGGCTTCGAACGAAAACGACGACAGCAGCGGCACCCTGGGGTCCAGCCGTCCGGGATCGTCGCCGCCAGGCGCCATGACGTCCGCATAGGTCTGCGCGACCGTGCGCGCCACGAGTTCTCCGGTCCGCGCTTCCTGCCCCGGTGCGGGCTTGATCTCCACGTTGGGCCAGATCGAGCGGGCGCGGCAATAGGCAAGCGCCTCGCTGAGCCTGGGCACCGGTTCTCCGGCGAACGCCGGCGAGTGCCAGCGCCCTACGTCCAGCTGTGCCAGTTCCTCGGCCGTGCGCGCAGTCACGTCGCCGGAGGTTCCCGCCGTGCGGTCGAGCGTGTCATCGTGGATCAGCACGGGGACGTCATCGCGCGGTGCCATCGCATCGAACTCGACGGCGCGAAATCCGCGCTCGAACCCGATCCGCAGCGCTGCCAGCGTGTTCTCGGGCGCAAGGATGCCGGCACCGCGATGGGCGAGCACGCGGGGCCACGGCCAGGCGCGGAAGTGACTCATGCCGCCTTCCTCCTGCGCCGCACGTAGACGATCTTCTCGACACGCGCGACGGCCATCCCTTCGGCGTCACGGACGTCGACCGTGAACAGATGCAGGTGCTTGTCGCCGGACTCCGTCATCGCGCGTATGTGCGCCAGGTCACTCTCGGCCAGTTCAAAGCGGGCCCACACGCGCCCGCGGCCGGGCGCAAGGTAGTCGATCGAGGCCGACTTGTCCCACACGACGTAGTCCGAGGACAGGTTGTGTATCACCATCAGCGCGAAGAAAGGATCGGTCATCGCGTAGAGCGATCCGCCGAAGTGCGCCCCAACGTAGTTGCGGTTGTACCAGTGCGGGACGAGCGCGACCGTGACCGCCCGGAAGTCGGGCGCAATGAATTCAACCCGGATACCTGCACCCAGGTAGGGCGGCCACAGGTTCATGGCCAGCCGGAACAAGCGTGGAGAGAGCCTGCGCGCCATGCTGCGAGTCTAGAGCCAGCGCCGATCGCACCGGCCAAGGCATCTCGCCGGCGACGCGTGGCGCTGATAACCTCGCACCGCCATGCCCACCGCCCTCGGCCACTTGCGCGTCCTCGACCTGACCCGGGTCCTGGCGGGGCCGTGGTGCACCCAGTTGCTGGCCGACCTCGGTGCGGACATCGTCAAGGTCGAACGCCCCGGCAGCGGCGACGACACGCGCGCGTGGGGCCCGCCTTACCTGCGCGACGCGCACGGGCAGGACACGTCGGAAGCCGCCTACTACCTTTCGACGAACCGCAACAAGCGTTCGATCACGGTCGACATCACCCGGCCCGAAGGCCAGGACATTGTCCGTAGGCTGGCCGAGCAGTCCGACATCGTGGTCGAGAACTTCAAGGTCGATCAGCTGGCGAAGTACGGCCTGGACTACACGACGCTCGCGCGCGCCGATTCGCGCCTCATCTACTGCTCGATCACCGGGTTCGGGCAGACCGGTCCGCACCGCGAGAAGGCGGGCTACGACTTCATCATCCAGGGCAGCGGTGGCTTCATGTCGATCACCGGCGAGCGCGACGACCTGCCCGGCGGTGGGCCGCAGAAGGCCGGGGTTGCAGTCAGCGACCTGATGACCGGGATGTACGCGACGGTCGCGATCCTGGCCGCGGTGTCGCATCGCGAGCAGACCGGCGTCGGGCAGTACATTGACCTGGCGCTCTACGACGTCATGCTGGCGATGCTCGCCAACATGAACATGAACTACCTGACCAGCGGCCACGCCCCGAGACGCGCCGGCAATGCGCACGCCAACATCGTGCCGTACCAGGTGTTCGCGGCCGCCGACGGCCACATCATCGTCGCCGTCGGCAACGACGCGCAGTTCGTCAAGTTCTGCGAAGTGGCGGGTCGGCCCGACCTCGCACGCGACCCGCGCTTCGCCTCCAATGCCGATCGCGTGCGCCATCGCGCCACCCTGGTGCCGATGCTCGAAGCGGTCGTGCGCGAGAAGCCAATTGCCTGGTGGGTCGAAGCCCTGGAAGCGGCCACGGTGCCTTGCGGCCCGATCAACGACATTGCGCATGCGCTGGCCGACCCGCAGGTGGCGGCGCGCGACCTGCGCATCGACCTGCCCCATCCACTGGCCGGCCAGGTGCCGCTGGTGGGCAACCCGATCAAGCTGTCTGCGACGCCGGCCAGCTACGAACGTGCGCCACCGCTGCTCGGCCAGCACACGGACGAGATCCTGCGCGAGAGGCTCGCCCTTGGAGAGGACATCATTGCGCGCCTGCGCGCGGAAGGCATCGTGTGATTGCGGCGCTGCATCTGCGGATTCGCGGACGTGTCCACGGCGTCGGCTTTCGTTACGCCATGTGCCGGCAGGCCAGGGCGCTCGGGGTTGAGGGCTGGGTGCGTAACCGGATGGACGGCAGCGTCGAGGCGGTCGTCGTCGGCGCGCCGGAGCAGGTCGAGATCCTCCATTTGTGGGCCCAGCACGGGCCCGCCGGCGCCGAGGTCTTCGCCGTCGAGCAGCGCGCCGCAACCTCCGAAGAAGAAGACGATGCACTCGGCCGCGGCTTCGAGCAGCGGCCTTCGGCCTGACACGGCCCCGGCCCGCGCCGGCTCATCGTGCCATGTCAAAGACCCGGGCGTCGAACCCCGGATACGTCAGCGCCGTCAGCACGTGATCCCGCCACGCGCCGTTGATGAATAGATAGGCATGCGCCCTTCCCTCGACCCGGAACCCGAGCCGCTGCAGCAGGCGCGCGCTGCGCAGGTTTTCCGGGAGGTGATTGGCCTGCACTCGGTGCAGACGCAGGGACTCGAACACATGCCGCAGCGTGGCCCGCAGCGCCTCGTGCATCAGGCCTCGGCCTTCGAATTCGCCATCAATGGCGTAGCCCAGCATGCACGACTGCAACGGACCGCGGACGATCTGCGTGAAGTTGATCCGACCGATGACCCGGTCCGGTACGTCCGGCCCGAACATCAGCCAGCGCACGACTGCGCCGTCGCGGTGGTCGGTCGCCGCACGCACGGCCTCGGCCTCCCAGAACGGCGCCTCGAGGATGCCACTCGGCCGCGGCGGATCCCACGGGCGCAACCGGGCTTCGTTACGCCGGAAGAATGCGGTCAGCCCGGTGGCATGCGCTGGCGCCATCACTCGCAGGGTCAGCCGCAGCGTTGTCAACGTGCAGTTGTCCATGATCCTGTCCGGTGCGGCAGCCGGCGACACGGGCCGGCCGATTTCCGTTCTAATTCGCCTTCATAACAATTATCAAAGCAAGGAGACGGCCAGTGAATCGACGCCTGTTGCGCGCGGCAGCCATGCTCGTATTGCTGGCGGCCGCAACGGCGGCTTCGACCCAGAACGCGCCCTTCCCGACACGCCCGATCAAGCTGGTCGTACCCTACCCGCCCGGCGGCCCACTGGACACGGCCGCGCGCGCACTCGCCGAACAGGTCAAGCAGGGCCTCGGTGTCGTTGTCGTCGAGAACCGGCCCGGCGCCGGAGGCAACATCGGCGTGGACCAGGTCGCCAAGTCGGTGCCCGACGGTTACACGCTGGTCATCGGAGCCGTGGCGACGCATGCGGTCAATCCCTGGTTGTTCAGGAAGCTGCCCTATGACCCGGTGAAGGACTTCGTGCCGATCACGCTGATTGCGCACGTTCCCAACGTGCTGGTGATGACGCCGGAGCGCGCAGCGCAGCTGCAGGTCACCTCGGCCCGCGACCTCATCGACTACCTGCGCCGTCATCCTGGCCAGCTCAACTACGCCTCGGGCGGCAACGGCAGCGCCGGCCACATGGCCGGCGAGCTGCTGAAGTCGCAAGGCAAGGTGTCGGCCGTGCACATCCCCTATGCGGGCGCGGGGCCAGCCCAGCTCGGGCTGCTGGCGGGACAGACGGACTTCATGTTCGACAACCTCGCATCGGCCACAGCGCAGATCAAGGCCGGCAAGCTCAAGGCGTTTGCCGTGACGACGCCGCAACGCGCACCGTCGCTGCCGGACGTTCCGACGATGGCAGAAAGCGGGGTGCCGGGCTTCGACGTCTCGACCTGGTTCGGCATCTTTGCACCGGCCGGCACGCCGGCTCCGGTCGTCACGCGGCTGAACGAGTCGTTCACCACGGCGCTGCGAACCCCGGATATGCGCGAGCGTCTCGGCCGCATGGGCGCGGAACCGGCACCGATGTCGTCGGAGCAGTTTGCGCAACTGGTCAGATCCGAGCTTGCGAAGTACGAAAAGGTCGTCAAGTTCTCCGGCGCCCGGGTCGACTGAAGCCTGTGGGAAAAGCATGAAGATCAACGACGCCAAGGATTTCTGGTCCGGCGTGATGTTCGCCGCGTTCGGCCTGTTCTTCGTGGTCTTCTCACAGCGGTACGACATGGGGTCGGCGGCGCGGATGGGACCCGCATTCTTTCCGACGATGCTGGGCGGACTGCTGCTGCTGCTCGGTATTGTCACGATGTTCAAGGGACTGACGACAAAATCGGCAGCCAGCAAGGTAGATCGCTTCCACTTCAGGCCCCTGCTGCTGGTTCTCGGCGCGGTCGTCGCGTTCGGCCTGCTGCTGCGGCCGGGTGGCCTGCTGGTCGCGCTCGCGGCCCTGGTGTTCATCTCGAGCCTCGGCAGCGACGAGTTCCGGCTGCGGGACGTGCTGCTGCTGACGATCGGGCTGGCGGTGCTGGTGCTCATCGTCTTCATCTACGCGCTCGACATGACGGTGCCGGTCCTGCCGGCATTCCTGCGTACCTGAGGCCAGCGCGATGGACCTGATCAACAACCTCGCCCTCGGCTTCTCGACGGCACTGACGTTCGCCAACCTCGCGTACGCCTTCGCCGGCGTGCTGATCGGCACCCTGATCGGCGTGCTGCCCGGCATCGGCCCGATTGCAACGCTGGCGATGCTGCTGCCGACCACGTACGCGCTCGAACCGACCTCGGCCCTGATCATGCTCGCTGGCATCTACTACGGCGCGCAGTACGGCGGGTCGACCACGGCGATCCTGGTCAACCTGCCGGGCGAATCCTCGTCGGTCGTCACCTGCATCGACGGCTACCAGATGGCGCGCCGCGGTCGCGCCGGCTCGGCGCTCGCGATCGCCGCGCTCGGCTCGTTCTTCGCCGGCACGGTCGGCACGCTGGTCCTCGCCGCTCTTGCCCTGCCGATGGTCGAACTGGCATTCAAGTTCGGCCCGGCCGAGTACTTCTCCCTGATGGTGCTGGGACTGATCGGCGCCGTGGTGCTCGCGTCCGGTTCGCTGATCAAGGCCATCGCGATGATCGTGCTTGGCCTGCTGCTCGGTCTGGTGGGCACCGACGTCAATTCCGGTGTGGCGCGCTTCAACTTCGACGTACCGGAACTTGCCGACGGCATCGGCTTCGTGACCGTCGCCATGGGCGTGTTCGGCTTCGCGGAGATCATTGCCAACCTGGAACACAAGGGCAAGCGCCAGGTCTTCACCGACAAGGTCGGCCGGCTGCTGCCAAGCCGGGAAGAGTTCAAGTACGCCGTGCCCGCCGTGCTGCGCGGCACAGCGCTCGGATCCGTGCTCGGCGTTCTGCCCGGCGGCGGTGCGCTGCTCGCGGCGTTCGCCGCCTACACCGTCGAAAAGAAGATCACGCGCAATCCGGATCCGCCGTTCGGCCAGGGCAACATCCGCGGCGTCGCGGCACCGGAGTCGGCGAACAACGCCGGCGCACAGACCTCGTTCATCCCGATGCTTACGCTCGGGATTCCGCCGAATGCCGTCATGGCGTTGATGGTCGGCGCGATGACGATTCACAACATCCAGCCCGGCCCGCAGGTGATGACCAGCAATCCATCGCTCTTCTGGGGGCTGATTGCGTCGATGTGGATCGGCAACCTGATGCTGGTGATACTCAACCTGCCGCTGATCGGCATCTGGGTGCAACTGCTGAAGGTGCCCTACCGGTTGTTGTATCCGGCGATCCTGGTGTTCTGCTGCATTGGCGTGTATTCAATCAACAACAACACGTTCGATGTCTCCATGACGGCGGCCTTCGGTGTGCTCGGCTACCTCTTCTTCAAGCTGCGCTGCGAGCCGGCGCCGCTGATCCTGGGATTCATCCTCGGTCCCATGATGGAAGAGAACCTGCGCCGCGCGATGCTGCTGTCGCGTGGCGACCCGACGGTGTTCTTCACCCGGCCGCTGTCGCTGACGCTGCTGTTGATGGCGGCTGCATTGGTCGTCATCGTCCTGCTGCCGCAGATCAACAAGACCCGCGAGCAGGCCTTTCAAGAGGGGGATTGAGCCGGATCAGCGGGCCGGCGGCGCACAGCCGCGACGATCGCCACGGCGGAATCGGCCGGGCACGAAAGCTTCGCCCGAACCTTCAACGATGTGACCGATATGCATTTCAACTGGGCCAACCCCTACCCCACGGTCCGCACGCCTGTCTTCGCGCGCAACATCGTGGCCACCAGCCAGCCGCTCGCGGCCCAGGCCGGGTTGCGCGTCATGCAGGGTGGCGGCAACGCGGTCGATGCGGCCATCGCCGCCGCGGCGGTCATCACGATGACCGAGCCCTGCAGCAACGGGCTGGGTGCGGACAACTTCGCCATCGTGTGGGATCCCGCCACGCGCCAGCTGCTTGGACTGAACGCGAGTGGCACCGCGCCGGCAGCGTGGACGCTCGACTACTTCCGCCGCAAGTACGGTGAGGATCTTGCGAAGAACCGGCCGGTGCGTGGCTGGGACACCGTCACCGTGCCGGGCGCCGTCGCAGGCTGGGGACTCCTGCATGACCGCCTGGGCCGCCTGCCGTTTGCGGATGTGCTGGCGCCGGCCATCGAGTACGCCGAACGCGGTTTCGCGGTCTCGGCCATCGTGCAGGAGAAGTGGCAGCGGGCCGTGCCGCTGCTGAAGGACGGCCCCGGCTTCGCAGAGCACTTCATGCCTAGGGGCCGCGCGCCGGAGATCGGTGAACACTTCACGCTGGCCGGCGCTGCGCGCACTTTCAGGCTGCTCGCCCGGCATGGCGCAGCAGAGTTCTACCAGGGCGAGATTGCCGCTGCGATCGAGCGATACGCGCAGGCCACGGGCGGGGCGTTGACCGCTTCGGACTGCGCCGACTACTTGGCGTTCGTGCAGCAGCACGGCTGGGTCGGCACGATCAGCACCCACTTCCATGGCCACGAACTGCACGAGATACCTCCGAACGGTCAGGGTATCGCCGCGCTTTCGTGCCTGGGACTCCTGCGCCACACCGCACTCGCCGACTGCGCCCTTGACAGCGCCGACTGGCAGCACACGGTCATCGAGGCGATGAAGCTCGCCTTTGCCGACACGTACGCGTACGTTGCCGATCCGCGCAGCATGACTGTCACGCCGGCGATGCTGCTCGACGACGAATATCTCGCGCAGCGCGCGGGCCTCATCGACCCGCATCGTGCCCAGGACGTCAGAGCCGGCACGCCGCCGCGCGGTGGCACGATCTACCTCACCGCGGCGGACGCCAGCGGGCTGATGGTCTCGCTGATCCAGTCCAACTACATGGGATTCGGCTCGGGCGTCGTCGTGCCCGGCTATGGCATTTCTCTGCAGAACCGCGGGCACGGCTTTTCGCTCGATGCCGGCAGTGCGAACGTCGTCGCACCAGGCAAGCGCCCCTTCCATACGATCATCCCCGCGTTCCTGACGAAGGACGGCGCGCCGCAGATGAGCTTCGGTGTCATGGGCGGCAACATGCAGCCGCAGGGCCATGTGCAGACGCTGCTGCGCATGCTGCTCGCGCGCCAGCAGCCGCAGGCCGCCTGCGATGCGCCGCGCTGGAAGGTGATGGCCGGGCTCGACCTCGAAGTGGAAGGCTCGATGCCGGAGCCGATCGTCGCCGAATTGAGCCGCCGCGGCCATCGCGTGATGAGCGCCAATGACAGCTACATGGACTTCGGCTCCGGCCAGTTCATCTGGCGACTGGGCGAACCGGCGACCGAAGGCTACGTCGCCGCAAGCGACTCGCGGCGCGATGGACTCGCGGCGGGCTACTGAGCCGGGCTTCGCCGCAAGGAACTCGCGCTTCGCTTCGAGCGGAAGCGTGGTCGCTTGCGCGGGCAACGTCCGTCTGCGCGATTTTGAGAGAATGCCGACTTTATCGACCGGGAGGCCACGAGCCGACCGGCGGGAGACCCAGGAAACCTCATGACCTACGCCGCCATCACCGGTTGGGGCAAGTGCATGCCGCCAGCCGTGCTCTCCAACGAGGACCTCGCCACGTTTCTCGATACGACCGACGACTGGATCGTCTCGCGCACCGGCATGAAGGAGCGCCGCGTTTCGCACGTCGGGGCGATCGACATGGCCACCGTCGCGAGCCAGCGAGCACTGGCCTGCGCCGGGCTGGCCGCGGAAGACCTGGACCTCATCGTCTACGGCAGCTGCAGCAACGACGAGCAAGTTCCGAACAGCGCCTCCGGCGTCCAGGTGAAACTGGGTGCGGTCAACGCCGGCTCGATGGACGTCAACACCGCATGCACGAGCTTCCTGTACGGGTTGTCGAGTGCGAACGCAATGATCCGCACCGGGGCGATACGCAATGCGCTGGTGATCGGCGTCGAGCTGATCTCGCCCTACATGGACTGGTCCAATCGCAACGTCGCCGTGCTGTTCGGCGATGGTTGCGCCGCCGTCGTGCTGCAGGCGAGCGAAAAACAGGAAGGCCTGCTCGGCGAGCAGCTTGGCTGCTATGCCGACGCGCGCCAGATCCTGCGCGTGCGCGGCATGGGCTGCACCTACGCGAACCGCGGCGTGCAGTTCGGCGACACGCTGTGGGACTTCGACGGCCAGGAAATCTTCAAGAAGGCGGTCAAGGGCATGGCGCTCGCCTCGCAGAAAGTGATGGCCAAGTGTGGCGTCACGCCGGAGCAGATCGACCTCGTGGTCCCGCACCAGGCCAATTTGCGCATCATCGAGTCCGTCGCCAAGCACACGGGACTGCCGATGGAGAAGGTATTCCTGACTGTGCAGCGCTACGGCAACATGTCGGCTGCCACGGTACCGGTGGCGCTGGTCGACGCGATCGAGGAAGGACGCGTCAAGCCCGGTTCACTGATGCTGATGCCGGGCTTCGGCGGCGGGCTGACGCTGTGCTCGCACCTGGTCAAATGGGGCGACCGCGTCACGCCGCTCGGCACGACGACCGCCGACCTGCCGCCCTGCACGCGCTCGGCGCTCGAGATGGTCAACGACATCCGCGTGCGCAAGCATGCGCATGACACTTCCGAGGCCGGTCTGATGGCGCCACGCTTCGCAGAGGCCGACGTAGCCTCCTGACCGGGGCGCCCGGCGCGGCACTTGCCGCAACGGCGCGCCGGCGAGGCGCAGCCAGGCCTCCAGGGCCTCACGGCCGGTCGGGCGGTGGCGTGGTTGGAGATCGACTTCGGGGACTCCCGGTCGGCGACGCCGTCAGTAGAATCGAACGCTCCTTTCCTCCCGCGGATGCCGCACCGATGATGACCAAGATCTACGACTCCGTTCCCAAGCATCGCGTCGCGTTCCTCGGACTCGGCGTGATGGGCTATCCGATGGCCGGGCACCTCGCACGCGCCGGCCACCACGTCGCCGTTTACAACCGCACTGCCAAGAAGGCCGACCAGTGGGTGGAGGAGTTCGGCGGGCGCGCGGCGCGGACGCCGCGCGAAGCCGCCGCGGACGCGCAGATCGTCTTCTCGTGCGTCGGCAACGACGACGACCTGCGCAGCGTCATGCTCGGCGCCGACGGCGCATTCGCGGGGCTGGACAAGGATTCCATCGTGTTCGACGACACGACGGCCTCGGCGCGCGTGGCGCGCGAACTGTATGCCGAGGCCCGCGGACGTGGGCTGCACTTCATCGACGCCCCGGTTTCCGGCGGCCAGGCCGGAGCCGTGAACGGCGCGCTGACGGTGATGTGCGGCGGCGACGCCGCCGCCTTCGAGCGTGCCCAGCCGGTGGCGATGGCGTTTGCCAAGGCGGTGACCCGCATCGGCGAGACGGGCTCCGGACAACTCGCCAAGATGGTCAACCAGCTCTGCATCGCCGGCCTCGTACAAGGGCTGTCCGAAGGCATCAACTTCGGGCTCGCCGCCGGGCTCGACATGAAGCTCGTGCTGCAGGTGCTGGGCAAGGGCGCCGCGCAGAGCTGGCAGATGGACAACCGGGGCCCGACGATGATCGACGACAAGTTCGACTTCGGCTTCGCCGTGGACTGGATGCGCAAGGACCTCGGGCTGTGCCTGGACGAGGCGCGGGCAAACGGCGCGCCGCTGCCGGTGGCCGCACTGGTGGACCAGTTCTATTCCGACGTGCAGGCCATGGGAGGCCAGCGCTGGGACACCTCAAGCCTGATCCGGCGCCTGCGGCCGCGTGCCTGACGCGACACCCGCGCGCCTTCTCGCCGCAAGCACTGGCACTTTGCGGCGATCACGCGGTCGAACGCGCTCGATCCTTTCCGTTGCACGTCCATGCAAGACACGGCGTTGAACCAGGCTCTGGGCCAGCTGCGGCCGACGCTGCTGAAGATTGCGCGGCTGCAGCTGCGCAACGACACCTGGGCGGAGGACGTCGTATCGGAGACGCTGATCGCCGCGCTGGAAGGCGCGCAGGATTTTGCCGGCACGTCCCAGCTCAAGACCTGGGTCGTCGGCATCCTTAAGCACAAGATCATCGACCAGTTCCGGCGCACGAGCCGTGAGGTCTCGGTCGAAGCCGCCGTGGAAGCCGCCGAAGCCGAGTCTTACGAAGAACTGTTCCAGGCCAACGGCCACTTTGCGAACCCCGTTCCCGCGTGGGGCAACCCCGAGTCGGCGCTTGGCGAGGCCCAATTCCTGCAGATCCTGCAGGCCTGTGTCGACAAGCTGCCGGCGAGCCTGGGCCGGATCTTCATGATGCGCGAATGGCTCGAGCAGGACACCGACGAAATCTGTAAGGAACTCGGGATCACGCCGACCAACTGCTTTGTGATGCTGTATCGGGCCCGGATGCGCCTGCGCGAGTGCCTGCAGCTCAACTGGTTCGGGGAAGCACTAGGCACCTGAGGTGAGCGGACTGCCACTACGACTGTCCTGCAAGGAAGCCCACCGGCTGGTGTCGGAGGAACTCGACCGCGCCCTGCCGCTCGGGGAGCGGCTGCGCGTGCGGATGCACCTGCTGGCGTGCGGCAGCTGTACCCACTTCAAGCAGCAGATGCAGTTCCTGCGTTCCGCCATGCGGCGGCTGGGCGAATGACGACGGCGCCGTCGGTCCCGGCGGGATGCCGGGCGGGATGGCCCGGCCTTGCCGCACCGCGACAACCATCCACTGCTATGACACCACCACGGAGCATCGAGTGCACGCCACCCTGCCGCTGCTGAAAGCCACTGACTTCCCGCCGTTGCGGCGCCGTGCGGTCGACACGCTGCAGGTCAATCTGGGCTACACCTGCAACCAGAGCTGTTTGCATTGCCATGTCAACGCCGGCCCGAACCGGACTGAGCAGATGGACCGGGCCACGATCGACGCGGTCCTCGACATCCTCGTCGCCAAGGACATCCGCACACTGGACCTGACGGGTGGCGCACCGGAGCTGAACCGGCACTTCCGCGAGCTCGTCAGCGAAGCGCGCGCGCGCGGAGTGCACGTCATCGACCGCTGCAACCTGACGATCCTGTTCGAGCCCGGCCAGGAGGACCTGGCCGAGTTCCTCGCCGCTCACGAGGTCGAGATCGTCGCGTCGTTGCCCTGCTACTCGCAGGACAACGTCGACCGCCAGCGCGGCGACGGCGCGTTCGACAAGAGCATCCGCGCGCTGCAGCGGCTCAACTCGCTCGGCTACGGACGCGCCGAGCGCCTGCCGCTGTCGCTGGTCTACAACCCGCAAGGACCGAGCCTGCCGCCCCCGCAGGCGGCACTCGAAGCCGACTACCGGCGGTTGCTCGGCGCGAACTTCGGCATCGTTTTCACGCGCCTGCTGGCGCTCGCCAACATGCCGATCGCGCGCTTCGGCTCGACGCTCGTCAGCAAGGGAGAGTTCCGGGCCTACATGGCAAAGCTGCGCGCCGCCCATCAGCCCGCGAACCTGGAACAGGTCATGTGCCGCAGCCTGGTCTCCGTCGACTGGCAGGGGTTCCTCTACGACTGCGACTTCAACCAGATGCTCGGCATGCCGCTGCGGGAAGGCGATGCACAGGGCAAGCTCGGCCATGGGCGGCTGCATCTTTCCGACTGGCTCGAAATGGACCTGACGGGCAATCCGATCGTCGTGGCCGATCACTGCTATGGCTGCACGGCCGGACAAGGCTCGAGCTGCGGAGGCGCGCTTGGCTGACGGCGCACGCACGCGCGCCGGCGCTCCGGGTCGGACCTGCCCGCCCTCCTACGGCTACTCGCCGCGCGTACTGGCCCGGCGGGCAGACGTCAGCGCGGACGTGCTCTATGTCATCGGCGGGCTCTACGGCAACGCCCTGGCGCTGGATGCGATCGAGCGCATGGCGGCGCAGGAGGCCGTCGCGGCGGCGCTCGTCTTCAACGGGGACTTCCACTGGTTCGACGCCGAACCGGCCGCGTTTGCAGAGATCCAGCAGCGCGTGCTCGTGCACCATGCACTGCGTGGCAACGTCGAGACCGAGATCGCTTCGGACGACGTAGCAGCGGGCTGCGGCTGTGCCTACCCCGAATCGGTCCCGGACGAAGACGTCGCGCGCAGCAATGCAATCCTCGAGCGGCTGCGCGGCGTCGCGGCGCAGGTCGCGGGCAGCCGCAGGGCGCTCGGCGCGCTGCCGATGCACGCGGTGGCACAGGTGGGCGACGCACGCATCGGCATCGTGCATGGCGATGCGTGGTCGCTGGCCGGCTGGCGTTTCTCCCACGATCACCTGCATGCGGGCACGCACGACGATACGCTCGAAGCCGCGTTCGCCCTTGCGGCAGTCGACGGCTTTGCCTCGAGCCACACCTGCGCACCGGCCCTGAAGACCACGGCACGCGGCTTCGTCATCAACAACGGTGCCGCCGGCATGGCCAACTTCCGGGGAACGACCTACGGCGTCATCACACGCATCGCAACCCGTGCATTGCCAGCGGCGCTCGAGCCGCACCGCCTGTACGGGCTGAATGACTGGATCCAGGAACGCCCCTGCATCGTCGATGCGCTGAGGGTCGAATTCGATCTCGGGGCGTGGCTGCGCCGCTTCGACGCCTGCTGGGCAGACGGAACCGCCGCCGCTGTGTCGTACCGCCGCCGCATCCTCGAGGGCAGTGACTTCGGGATCGACCAGGCGCTCGGACGCGCCGTCATGTCCTGCACCGGCTGACCGACACCAGCACGCGTTTCGGCCGGTGCGTGAAGTGGCGGGCCGTCCCGCGGTAAGGTGCGCCGATCCGCGCCGACGGAATGCCTTGCCGTCCCGCCCACCAACGCCCCACGGCCTCGAAAGCCTTCCATGAACCGGAAAGTCGTCATCGTTGCGCTTGTCGCACTCGCGATCGGGCTCTTCTTCGTCTTCGACCTCGGACGCTACCTCGACCTGGCGTACCTGAAGAGCCAGCAGGCCGCCTTCGCGGCGTTCTATGCCAGTCACCCCGCGGCGACGATCGCCGCGTACTTCGTGCTCTACGTCGCGGCGGCCGCGCTGTCGCTGCCCGGCGCCGTGGTCCTGACGCTGGCCGGCGGCACACTGTTCGGCTTTTGGGTCGGGCTTCTCGTGGTGTCGTTCGCGTCGAGCCTCGGCGCGCTGCTGGCAATGCTCGCCGCGCGCCTCGTGCTGGGCGAGTCGGTGCAGCGGCGCTTCGGCGCACAGCTCGCTGCCATCAATGCCGGCATCGCGCGCGACGGCCCGTTCTATCTGTTCGCGCTGCGGCTGGTTCCGATCTTTCCGTTCTTCGTCATCAACCTGCTGATGGGCCTGACGAAGATCCGCGCCTCAACGTTCTACTGGGTCAGCCAGCTCGGCATGCTGCTGGGCACCGCGGTGTACGTCAACGTCGGCACGCAGCTGGCGCAGCTCGAGTCCCTGCGCGGCGTGCTGTCGCCCGGACTGCTGCTGTCGTTCGTGCTGCTTGGAGTCTTCCCCTTGCTCGCGAAGAAAGTCGTCGACCACCTCAGGGCGCGCAAGGTCTACGCACGGTGGTCGGACCACCGGCCAGCGTCTTTCGACTACAACATGGTGGTCATCGGTGCCGGCTCGGCCGGTCTTGTTTCCGCCTACATCGCGGCCGCCACGAAGGCGCGGGTGGCGCTGGTCGAACGACACCGCATGGGCGGCGACTGCCTCAATACAGGGTGCGTGCCAAGCAAGGCACTGATCCGTTCGGCGAAGCTGCTGTCGCACATCGCGCGTTCGAAGTCGCTGGGTATCGCCGAAGCGAGTGCGAAGGTCGACTTTGCCGATGTAATGGAACGCGTGCAGCGCGTGATTGCTACCATTGAGCCGCACGACTCGGTCGAGCGCTACTCGGCGCTGGGCGTCGACTGCATCGAAGGCAGCGCGAGGATCATGTCGCCGTGGACGGTCGAGGTGCAGACCGATGCCGGACCCCGCACGCTGACGACGAAGAGCATCGTCATTGCCGCTGGTGCACGGCCGTTCGTGCCACCGATCCCGGGGCTTGAAGAAGTCGGCTACCTGACGTCCGATACCGTGTGGAGTCTCCGCGAACTGCCGCGGCGCCTGGTCGTGCTCGGCGGCGGGCCGATCGGCTGCGAGCTGACGCAGGCGTTCGCGCGTTTCGGTTCGCAGGTGACGCAGGTCGAGATGCTGCCGCGGATCATGATCCGCGAAGACCCGGAAGTCTCGGCGCTGGTGAAGCAGCGATTCGAAGCCGAAGGCATCCGCGTGCTGACCGGGCACAAGGCCGGCCGGTTCCGGCTTGAGGACGGCGAGAAGATCCTGCTGGCTGAGCACGGCGGCGCGGAGGTGCGCATCCCGTTCGACGCCGTGATCGTGGCGGTCGGCCGGATTGCCAACACGCAGGGCTACGGGCTCGAAGAACTCGGCATCGGAACCACCAAGGCTCGCACCGTCGAGACCGACGACTACCTTCAGACGATCTATCCGAACATCCTTGCGTGCGGCGACGTGGCCGGCCCGTACCAGTTCACGCACACGGCCTCGCACCAGGCGTGGTACGCGGCCGTCAACGGGCTCTTCGGGACGTTCCGCCGGTTCAAGGCCGACTACCGCGTGATCCCGTGGGCCACATTCACCGAGCCCGAGGTCGCTCGCGTCGGACTGAACGAAACGGAAGCCAAGGAGAAGGGAATCGCCTACACGTCCTCCGTGTATGGCATCGACGACCTCGACCGCGCAATCGCCGACGAGGACGCCCACGGCTTCGTGAAGGTGCTGACGACCCCGGGGACCGACACGATCCTCGGCGTCACGATCGTCGGGGAGCACGCTGGCGACCTGATCGCCGAGTATGTGCTGGCGATGAAGCACGGACTCGGATTGAACCGGATTCTCGGCACGATCCACATCTACCCGACGCTCGCCGAAGCGAACAAGTACGCGGCCGGCACGTGGAAGCGCGGCACCGTCACGCAGGGGCAATGGACGTTTCTCTCCGCCTTCCAGGCCTGGCGGCGCGGCGCCACCGGCGTCGGCAGCGTGCTCGCCGCGCTCCGCGCCGTGCTGAAGGACAAGCGTCCGGCATACTCGACAACGTCACACTGACAATGACCTTCGCGTGGCCACACGGGACATGACACCGGATGCGACGATCGAGCAGGGAGCGCGCCTACGAGCGCCTGCGCTCGGGGTCGAACGCGTCGCGCTTGCCCTCGGCATGACCGGCGTGCTGGGCGAAGAACTGCTGGCAGCGCTGATTGGCTCCCCCAGTTACCAGCGGGTTCATGTCGCCGTGACACAGACGATCGTCACGGCCGCCTCGAAGTTCCATCCCTGGTCCGTCGGATCGTCGCCCGTGACAGCCGATGACGCCTTCGTCTGCGTGACCGATGACGCCGTGCCGCTCGCGCCCACGTCGCCACTGCAACGCGTCGGTAACGGACAGTTGCTCGCGGCCGCGCAGGCGGCGCGAGACGCCGGCGCACGCCGCCTGGTCGTCATCGCGCCGCTGTCGGCCCTGTTGCAGCTGAACGCGGCATCGCACACCGTGTCGAGCGAGCAGGAACTGGCGCTGGTGGCAATGAGATTCGAGACCCTGGTCATCGTGCGGCCGACCCGCGACGCGTTCGAAGACTCTAGGGCACCCTGGCTGCAGCGAACCGTGACTTCGCTTGGTCGCAGCGTGCTGGAAATCATGCTCCCCGCGCAAGTGCAGGCGCTGCGACCGAAGACGGCCGCACTTGCGATCCTCGCGGCGGTCGAACGCGTGCCACCCGGTGTACATGTCATCGGTGCACGGGAATTAACAGACATCGTCGCCGAGACGATGCCGGCCTTGCTGCCCAGGCGGCCCCGGATACGCTAGATGAAGCGGCCTCCACGCTCGCATCGCGTTGCTGCCCCCGAGTGTATGTCGGTGGCTCAGGGCGGTCGGCCACTGACATGCGCCTCGCAATCATCGTTCCCGTGCTGAACGAGGCTGACGGCGTCGGCCGGACGCTGGCGGCATTGCAGCCGCTGCGCGCACAGGGTGTACGCGTCATCGTCGTCGACGGCGGCAGCGCGGATCACACGGTCGACATCGCGCGGCCGCTGGCCGACGACGTCATCGTCGCTTCGCGCGGCCGTGCGCGCCAGATGAACGCGGGCGCACAGCACATCGGCGACGCGGCCGCAGTGCTGCTGTTCCTGCATGCCGACACCCGACTGCCGCCGGATACGGACCAACGCATCGCCGATGCGATCGGCGCTGGCGCGCGCTGGGGGCGCTTCGATGTCCACATCGACGGCCGCGCGGTGCTGCTTCGCTGCGTGGCAAGGTTAATGAACTGGCGGTCCCGCCTGACCGGCATCTGCACCGGCGACCAGGCGATCTTCGTCGAGCGCACGCTCTTCGCGTCGCTTGGCGGATTCGCCGACCAGCCGCTGATGGAGGACATCGAGTTCACGCGTCGTGCCCGGCGCATTGCGTGGCCCGCCGCATTGCCCGGCGCCGTGACCTCGGGCCGGCGCTGGGAACAACGCGGCGTGTGGTCAACGATCCTGCAGATGTGGTCGCTGCGGTGGCGCTACTGGCGGGGGGCCGATCCCGCCGCGCTCGCTCGCGAATACCGGGAGTTTCGCTGATGCGCGGCCTGCAGGTCGCCGTGCTGGCACGGGCCGCGATACCCGGTGCCGCCAAGACACGCCTGATTCCTGCCGTCGGCGCGGAAGGCGCGGCCGCCCTGCAGGCGCATCTGACGGAACTCGCGCTCCGCCGTGCCTGCGCCACGCAGCAGCCGGCGCTGCTGTGGCTGGCCGGCGCAGCGGACCCCTCCTTGACGCGGCTTGCACACGAGCTCGGCGTCGAGGTCCACCCCCAGCCCGACGGCGATCTCGGCGACCGCATGCTGGCTGCGTTGCGCCATGCTCAGGCATGCGGCCGCCGCGGCATCGTCATCGGCACCGACTGTCCCGCACAGTCGGAGGCGGATATCGAGCACGCCGGCGCGCTGCTTGCCGAAGTCGACGTCGTGCTGCAGCCCGCGCACGACGGCGGCTACGTGATGATCGGCATGGCGCAGCCGCACCCGGAGGTCTTCGCGCGGATGCCGTGGGGTACCGACGCCGTGCTCGAGCAGACGCGCGAACGCATTCGCGCCCTGGGTCTGCGGCACGCTGAGCTGCCGGCCCTACCCGACCTCGACCGACCGGAAGATATCGCCGTCGCACTGGCACGTGGCTGGATCGAACGCGGAGCCTGGGCGTGAAGCCGCTTGCAGCTGGCCTCGCCTGGGTGCTGTGCGGCGCGGCCTTCGCCCAGGCCGGCCCGATCGCTCCTCTGTCGGCCTCGACCGACGGTCGCATCCCGCCGCCGTGGCAGGTGATCACGCTGCCCAAGATTCCACGCACGACGCAATACAGCGTTGTCACGTTCGATGACCGCCGGGTCGTGAAGGCGGAGGCCGACGCCTCCTACGCAAACGTACTGCACGCGCTGACGGCGGATACCAGCACCAACCCGATCCTGCGCTGGAGCTGGCGGGTCGAGCGTTTCCCCGCTCGATCCGACCTCACGCGCAAGGCCGGCGATGACGTTGCCGCGAAGGTCTGCGTGCTGTTCGACCTGCCGCTCGCACGACTGTCCTTCTTCGATCGGGCAAAGATCGAACTCGGGCGACGGTTATTCAAGCAAACCCTGCCGGCGGCGACAATCTGCTATGTATGGGATCGAACGCTGCCGCCCGGTACCTGGTTGCCCAACGTGTATACCGATCGAGTGCGTATGCTGGTGCTGCGCTCTGGGAAAGTCGGTGACCAGGGACGATGGTTCGAAGAACGGCGCGACCTGCGCGCCGATTTCGTTCGGGCCTTCGGTGCCGAGGCCGAAGGCGGCCTGCCCGCTGTCGCCGCGATCGGATTCGCCACCGACGCCGACAACACCGGAGACTCCGCACTGGCCTATTTCGGGGACATCGCATTGGAAAAGGATTGAAACGGATCCTGCTGGCAGGCGGCGGCCACGCGCACGTGTTCGTGCTGCGCGAACTCGCTCGGCGGCGCGTTCCGGGCCTGGACGTGACGCTGCTGACGCCGTACGACCGGCAGCTCTACAGCGGCATGCTGCCGGGATGGATCGCCGGGCACTACACGCTCGACGAGCTGACGATCCCGCTGCAGCCGCTGGCGAACGCCGCCGGCGTGCGGCTGACGCTGGACCGCCTGGTCGGACTCGACCTGCTTGAGCGGCACGCGATCACGGAGCGCGGCGCGGCAATCCCCTTTGACACCGTTTCCCTGGCGACAGGCTCGTCGATCGCCGTCGGCGCGATCGAAGGCGCCGAACGCTTCGCGCGCCTGCTGCGGCCGACGCACGAGTTCGTTGCCGCGTGGACAGCGCTGGCCCCTCGTCTCGCGGAGGCCGATCGGCCAAAGATCACCGTCGTCGGCGCGGGTGCGGGCGGCCTCGAGGTTGCCCTCGCCGTTGCGCACGCGATGAAGCGAGCTGGCAACGGCGCCCTGGTCCAGGTGGTCACGGGCGGTGCGCTGCTGCCAGGACACAGTGGCCGCGTGCGCGCGCTGGTCACTGACGCCTTGATGAGGGCGCAGGTCCGCGTCATCGACACGGTTGCGACACGTATTGCAAGCGGCCATGTCGAGCTGCAGGACAGCTCGCCGCTGACGACCGACGTGACGCTGATGGCCTGCGGCGCAGCCCCACCGCCCTGGCTGCACGACACCGGACTCGCACAGGATGAAAACGGCTTCCTCGCGGTCGACCATCACCTGAGATCGGTTTCGCACGAAGCAGTTTTCGGTGCGGGAGACATTGCATCGGTCGTCGGCGCGCCACGCGCACGCTCCGGTGTCTACGCGGTACGTGCCGGCCCGCCGCTGGCCGACAACCTGCTACGCCGCGCACAGGGCAAGGCGTTGCGCAGTTACACGCCGCAGCGCAGTGCGCTCTACCTGCTCGCCACCGGGCCGAAGCACGCGATTGCCTCGTGGAGCGGGCTTTCGTGGCAGGGTGATTGGGTCTGGAGCTGGAAAGACCGCATCGATCGTGGTTTCATCGCAGCCTTTCGACCTCAGTGAGATCCTGATGCGCACCCTCGCCCTGTTGGGATTCATCTTCATTCTCCTGCCGCTGCTGGTCCTGGCCGCTGGCCAGTTCGGCTGGTTGGCGGGACGCGCTCCGACCGAGCTCGGGGTGCGCGACGGCAAGCTCAAGCCGCCATCGCGCACCGACAACAGCGTCAGCAGCCAGGCCGCACTGTGGCCCGAGGGCGAGCATGCCAGCCGGTACGCACAGATCGCGCCGCTGGCCACCGGCGGCAACAGCAGTGCTGCGATGGGCCGCCTGCGGACACTGCTCGCAATCTGGCCCGGCGCGCGCGTCGTCGAGGATCGCGCCGACTACCTGCGCGTCGAGTTCATGACGCCCTGGTTGCGCTTCGTCGACGACGCCGAGTTCTGGCTCGATCCGGCGAACAATGTCATCCATGTGCGTTCGGCCTCGCGCCTCGGCCGCAAGGACTTCGGCGTCAACCGGAAGCGCATCGAAGCGATCCGTGCCCAGCTGAGTACCGCAGGCACGTGAGGCAGGGCGGCAGGACAGACGACACAGGGTCAAGCAGCGGCGCAACTCTGCCGAAAATCAAGGCACCTCAACTGTTACGGTGCCGCCATGACATCGCTCGCCGTTCGTCTGGTTCCCGTCCTGGCCCTCGCCTTGGCCGCTCCGGTTGGGGCCGATCCCCCGCCCCATGCCAAGGCCCATGGGTGGCGCAAGAAGAACGATCCGACCTACATCGGCTACACCGGCAAGACCTGGCCGCAGGACTACGGCGTGATTTCGGGTCAATGCCAGACCGATGTCATTCTCGGCGTGGCCGGGGCCGCCGTGGGAGGCGTCCTTGGCTCGCAGATCGGCGACGGCGCAGGCCGCACCGTCGCGACGATTGCCGGTGTTGCCCTCGGGGCGATCGTCGGCTCCAACATCGGGCGCCAGCTCGACCAGGGTGACCAGGCCTGCATCGGCCACTCGCTCGAACTCACGCCATCGGGCCAGACTGTGCGCTGGACCAGCGCGAGCGGCGGCACAAACTACCTTCTGGTGCCCGTAAAGGATGTCGGCACCGATTGCCGCGAGTTCAGACTCGAGGCCAGCGCCAACGGCAAGCGGTCCTGGGGTACCAAGGTTGCCTGTCGCAACGGCGACGGGGTCTGGACGCTGCGCGGCTAGATCACCTGCGTTCGCCGCTCAGCGGCGCTTTTCAAATCGAAGCCATTCAAGCTCGACCGTAGGCGCGCGCCCGGGTGCGGTCCCAACTGCAGGCTCTGAGCCTGAGGCCAAGGTGAGAGTGCCGGACTCGCTCGATAGTTTCATCTGTGCGCCAACATCGGTCCGGTTTGGCCCGCGTCGCTCTCGCAAGCAGTTGAGCTCCGAAGCCCAGTTCCTACGAGGCCAGGTGCACGAACAACAGCCGCATCCGGTGTTGCTCCAGTTCGGGCGACGGACGCGAAGACTTTGGGACCGTCGCGGGCCACAGCGATGTGGCAATGCAGAAGGTGGCTCGCAAGGCGCTGCAGGAGCGCTGCCGCGGAATACAGCGGCGAAGGGCCTTGTACGGACCCGAGGGCCAAGCGCCACGCAGGCGCGATCTGCTCAAGTTCAGAAGTCGCGAGAAAACGGACAACTCCAACGTTGCGACTTGTTATGTCAATCCATGCAGACCGCCAACGTGTGGACACACAGGCCCTGAAACTCGGAGCCTTTCTCTTTCGTGCCATTGATTATGCGGACGCGGCCGGCGGAGTGGCCGACGCGTCAGAGTTCCAGGTATGCGGACTTAAGGCCACATATCGTCACTCTTGCGCGAGACCGAGAGGAATTTCCCGGTCTCGATGCCACGCCGTTAACGGTCGGCTTGTGGGGCCTTGCTTTCAACCCATGGCTACCGAGGAGCAGATTCGCCTTTCCGATCGTCATCCAAGGCCAGGGACTGTCTAATTGGAAGTTGCAGGCACCCTTGGGTGGTTGCGGTCACCAACAAGCAATCGTCTACCGTCCGGCTGCCGCGATCGCTCAAGACTTCCGACCGAGTCGACACCTTTGCTCGCCTCAAATCGCCACTAGCACTGTCACCATTTGACACGCAGCGTCGACCCGGTCGTCTCCACATCAAACCCTCGCGACCGGAGCATCTCTGCCAAGCGAATGACCTTCTCGGGAACTGGTGCATCCCGAGTCAATTCTTTCCAGGAGATCAGGCATCGATCTGCGCCTTGCTCCGCATGCTCAGCGATCCGAGCGAGGGCGCGCCGTTCGTGCTGCTTGATCGCCAGCGCGGTCTCCGCACGAATACGCCACTGATGTGCAGGCGGCAGCGCTATCCCGCTCACAGGAATAGTCATCGGTCCGGTGTCACGGGCACCGCCGAGCGCTGCTCGGGAATAGTCAAGCACCAGGTGCGACATGATCACCCGGTCGGACGTGGAATACGGCCCATCGAGCCGTCCCGCGATCTCTTCCTGCAACACGCTGCTCACAGAGAAGCCCAAGGACCTGAATCGCCGGCATCCCTGTGCAAGCACATCGAGCTTGTTCGAGTCGAGCAGATCGATCAGTTCCTGGTCGTGGAGTCGACCTCTCACACCCGACATTGCAAGCAACGACACAGGTTCGAAGTCAATGCGTGCCGTCAGATCGCCTGCATCGCTGGCCTTGATGAGTGGCGCACCCGCTGAATTATTAACAAGTCGCAAGAGCGCCGTGGCCTTTGTGGCGCGTTCGCGTGCGTCGTCGGCGCTCGTGAGCATGGACACTCAGTGCAAATCGTCAGTGCCCGCCGGATGCGAGCCGAACAACCATTGTCCACTCACAGCTTGCCGCCCAATCCAATCAAAAGGCTAAATCGCAGGCACATCGACGCAGACTTCCGAGGAAACCGCTGCTGCGCAGATCCGAAAAGAAACTACCAGCACCTCAAGACGAGCGTCAATATCCGTCTGACCGATTCCCACCTTTGGATCGATCATTTGAAGTAAGCCCAGGCGCTCGTAGTCTCAGGGGGCGCCGGCAACGGCAGAACGACGCGCTGGCCGCACAGACACACGCTTCACGCACCCGACGTGTTCGGGGCGCAAGGTACGGCATCTGCCCTCCGAAGGAACCGGTCAACCGATGACCATGTTTCGGGTCAGGTGCCTCTTCAAAGGGCTTACGTAGTACAGGGAAAGAACACGCCCCAATTGGCCAGTCGCGGTTCACGGGAAGTCCAGTAACCGCTTCGAGCGCATGACGTTGGTCGCGCAGGCAGGCGCGAGTACCGCCATCTAATCGATGGTGATCACGAGGCCGGTTACCCGCAGTTCAGGCTCGAGGCCAGCGCCAACGGCAAGCGGTCCTGGGGTACCAAGGTTGCCTGCCGCGACGGGGTCGGGACGCTGCGCAGCTAGATTGCTCGATCCCGCCGCCCGGTGGCGGCGATCGATTGAAGGCCACTCAATCTCGACGGCGGACCCGCCCGCACGCGGACGCGGACCGAACAGGCGCACCCTGAGCCCCCAGCTGTGGCAAGAGCGCCGGGCGCGCTCGTTCGTTTCGTCGGTGCGCAGGCAATCAACGATCGTGGCCTGCCGCACAGTCGCCCGCCGCCGCGCACCAATTCGCAGTTCGTGCGCGACTCCTCCGGCTATCGAGCGATCAGCTCGCAGCGATCACACCGCAGGCAATGCGCGGCCCGGAGTTTCCGGCCGGCTGGGTCTTGTAGTCGTCCGGATCGCGATGCACGACCACCGAACGGCCGACCACGCTGTTGCCCGCGCCACTGGCAGCGCTCAGCGTCTGGCTCGTATGACTGAATCTGGCCACCCCGTTGGCATCCGCCTTCAGGTTGGGCATATCACCCGCATGGCTTGCGCCTTCTGAATAGTGCGCGTGCGGCTTGGCCTCGGGATTGAAATGCCCGCCGGCGCTGGTCGCATCCGGTGCCGAGCAGTCGCCCTTCTCGTGCACGTGGAAGCCGTGCTCCGCGTTCGGCTTCAGCCCGCGCACCTCCGCCGTCACCAGCACCTTGCCGTCGCGCTGCTCGAATCGGGCCCAGCCACTCGCGGCATTGCCCTGTGTCGGCTTCAGTTCGGCCTGCGCCGAGGGGCCGGCACTCATGCTGGCGCAGCCCGCCAGGACTGTGGCGCCCAATGCCGCGGCGGCCATGGCAAGTTGTTTCGAGATCAGCTTCATGCGAGGTCTCCATATCGATGGCCCGCCTCGTGTGCGAGGCGGGCGGTGGCCCGGGCCACCGTGCGCCTAGGCTAGCACTGGTTAAGGGGCAAGGCTCGACTTGTTTCCGGGTCGGGACCGCTTCTTTGCACACTCCGATGAGCGCGTGCGCTGCTCGATCGAGTGCCGCCGCACACCGTCCTGCGATTTGGCCCAAGCCCCATCGCTCGCGACCACACCGGTCTGCAATGAGGGGCGGCTTGCAAGCTCGGCGTGGAAGCGCCTTTGCAGAAATTGCGGGACACAGCCACCACCTCGCAGGCGGACCGCATACCCGCCATGCCGGCGAGCTTTCTACTTCAGCAGGCTCCTAAGCATCCACGCCGTCTTCTCGTGGATCTGAAGGCGCTGGGTGAGCAGGTCCGCGGTCGATTCGTCGCCGGCCTTGTCGACGGCGGGGAAGACCTTGCGCGCCGTGCGTGCCACGGCCTCGTGTCCACTGACGAGCAGGCGCACCATGTCCATCGCGTCCGGCACGCCAGGCGTCTCGTCGATCGACGTCAGCCGCGCGAACTCGCTGTTGGTTCCGGGGGCCGGGTAGCCCAGCGAGCGGATGCGCTCGGCGATGGCATCGAGTGCGGTCCACAGTTCCGTGTACTGGTCCATGAACATCAAATGCAGCGTGTTGAACATCGGACCTTCGACGTTCCAGTGGAAGTTGTGCGTCTTCAGGTACAGCGAGTAGGTGTCGGCCAGCACGCGCGACAGGCCTTCGGCGATCTTCGCGCGGTCCTTGTCGGCGATGCCGATGTCGATGGTGGGAGCACCGTTCATGCCCGCTGCTGACTTGCCTTTCCTGGCCATAGCGACCTCCTTTGAATGCTTGGTTCCATCGTAGCGACTGGCCACTCGACTGGCCAATCGGGGATACCTACAGCGTCGATAGCCTGGCCGCTACCACGTCTCAACTGGCGCCTGCGGCAGCTTCGTCACGCCCTGCAGCGAACACTTCAGGACCGCCTGCCGCACTGCCTCGATCGCCAGCGTGCGCGTGAAGGACTTGCGCCAGGCCAGCACCACGCGCCGGTCCGGCGCCGGCGCCTTGAACGGAACGTACTCGAGCAGGGAGTCGCGCCCGGGTTTCTCGGGCACCGATGTGCTCGGCAGCACCGTCAGTCCCAGGCCCGAGCCGACCATGTGGCGGATCGTTTCGAGCGACGAGCCTTCGAAGGTCTTCTGGATCCCCTCTGCCGACGAAGAGAAGCGCGAGAGTTCCGGGCAGACCTCGAGCACATGGTCACGGAAGCAGTGACCGGTGCCGAGCAGCAGCATCGTCTCCTTCTTCAGGTCCTCGCTCGGAATGCTCTTGCGCTTGGCCCACGCGTGATGGCGCGGCATCGCCACGACAAACGGCTCGTCGTACACCGGCTGCATCAGCAGTCCGGTCTGCGGCAGCGGCAGCGCCATGACGGCAACGTCGATCTCGCCGTTCTTCAGCAGCTCCATCAGCTTGACCGTGAAATTCTCAGTTAGCAGCAGCGGCATCTCGGGCGCGTCTCTCAGCAGCTGCCGCACCAGGCCCGGCAGCAGATACGGGCCGATGGTGTAGATGACGCCGAGCCGCAGCGGCCCCACGAGCGGGTCCTTGCCCTGGCGCGCGATCTCCTTGATGCGCCCCGCCTCGTCGAGCACCTTCTGCGCCTGCCCGACTATGCGCTCGCCCGCCGCCGTCGTCGTGACCTCGCTGGTACGGCGTTCGAAGATCTGCGTGCCCAGTTCTTCCTCGAGCTTCTTGATCGCGACCGACAGCGTCGGCTGGCTGACGAAGCAGGCCTCGGCTGCACGCCCGAAGTGGCGTTCACGCGCCACGGCCACGATGTACTTGAGTTCAGTGAGTGTCATGCCTGCGATTCGTAACTGCGCGTCATGCCGCAAGAAAGTCGTACCGTCCTTCGTACCAGCGCCGCACGTGTTCGCGCGCGGCCTTCTCATCCTGCGCGAGCAGCGCTTCGGCAGTCTCGCGGGCCTGCTGGACGAGCCCCGCGTCGTGCTCCAGGTCGGCGAAGCGCAACAGCGGCACGCCGGACTGGCGCGCGCCGAGGAACTCGCCGGGTCCACGCATCATAAGGTCGCGGCGCGCCACTTCGAAACCGTCGCTGGTCTCGTGGATGACCTTCAGGCGCTCGCGCGCGGCCTCGGACAGCGGCTCCTCGAACAGCAGGATGCAATAGCTCTGCTCGGCACCGCGGCCAATGCGGCCCCGCAACTGATGAAGCTGGGCGAGGCCGAAGCGCTCGGCGTGCTCGATGACCATCAGCGTCGCGTTGGGAACATCGACCCCGACCTCGATGACTGTCGTGGCCACCAGCACGTCGATCTCACCGGCACCGAAGCGCTGCATGACGCCGGACTTCTCGGCCGCCGCGAGCTGGCCGTGCAGCAGCCCGATGCGCAGCTCGGGCAGCAGTCCGACGATGCGGGCGTGCGTCTCGGTCGCCGCGGCGGCCTCGACCACATCACTCGCCTCGATCAGCGGGCACACCCAATAGGCCTGGCGCCCGGCCGCGACATCCGCGCGGATCCGGTCGATCACTTCGTCGCGCCGCCGCGTGGACACCAGCTTCGTGATCACCGGCCGCCGGCCGGGCGGCAGCTCGTCAATGACGGAGACATCGAGATCGGCGAGGTAGCTCATCGCGAGCGTGCGCGGTATCGGCGTCGCCGACAGCATCAGCATGTGCGGCGCCAGTTGCTCACCGGCATTGCGCAGCGCGAGCCGCTGCGCGACGCCAAAGCGGTGCTGCTCATCGACAATGGCCAGGCCCAGCCGCTCGAAGCTGACCGCCTCCTGGATCAGGGCATGGGTTCCGATCACCAGCTGCGCCGTGCCCGCAGCAACCTGCTGCTGGGCCTCGCGCTTGGCCGCGCTCGCCATGCGCCCGACCAGCCAGGCTGAGCGGACACCAAGCGGCTCCAGCCATTCGGCGATCCGCCCGAAGTGCTGCTCGGCCAGCAGCTCCGTCGGCGCCATCAGTGCTGCCTGCCAGCCGGACTCGATCGCACGCGCCGCGGCGAGCGCCGCAACGACGGTCTTGCCGCTGCCGACATCACCTTGCACCAGCCGCTGCATCGGCTGCTCGCGGGCAAGGTCCCGCTCGATCTCATGCCATACGCGCTGCTGGGCGACCGTCAGCGTGAAGGGCAGCGCCGCGACCAGGCGCGCGGTCAGGCCGTCCGCGGCGAGCCTGGGAGCGCGCTGCGTGAGGCGGCTCGCACGCGCAAATCGCAAGGCAATCTGCTGTGCCACCAGTTCATCGAACTTAAGCCGCTGCCAGGCCGGTTCGGTTCGTTCCGCCAGCGCCTTGGCGTCGGCGTCGGGCGGCGGATGATGCAGACGTTCCAGCGCCTGCCGCAGGGGCGGCAGGCGCTGCATTGCCAACCGCTCGTCAGCGAGAAGATCGCGCAGCTCGACCGCCCCCAGGGCCCGCGCGATGCGCTGGCGCAGCCAAGACTGCGATACGCCGGCGGTGGTCGGATAGATCGGGGTCAGCGTCGTCGGCAGTGTTTCGCCGGCCTGGACCGCCCGCACGCGCGGATGGACCATCTCGACGCCGGCGAGACCGCCGCGAACGGGACCGAACGCCCGGATGCGGCGCCCCACCGCCATCTGCTTCAGCTGTGACGGATAGAAATGCAGGAAGCGCAGCATCAACGTGCCGGTGGCGTCCTGCACGGTGACGCGCAACTGGCGCCGGCCACGGAACACCACCTCGGCCGCCGTCACAGTGGCCTCGACCTGGGCTTCCGTCCCGTCGCGCAACTCGTCGATGGCGACGACCGCGGTCTCGTCCTCGTAGCGCAGCGGCAGGTGAAAGACGAAGTCCCAGTCGTGCGCCAGTCCGATCGCTGCCAGGCGCGCCGCGATGCCGGGATCGGACCGGACGGCCGGCGGACGACCTGGAGTACTGCGTGCCAAGGAAATCGCCCGCCTCAGAGGACGAGCACCGCCTCGACTTCGAACAAGGCCCCCTTCGGCAGGCTCGCCACGCCAACCGTCGAACGCGCCGGGTAAGGCTTCGGCACGACTTCGCCCATGATCTGGTTGACTGTCGCGAACTTGGACAGATCGGTCAGGAACAGCGTGAACTTCACCGCATGGCCCAGCGTGCCGCCCGACGCGCGGGCGACCGCGTCGAGGTTGGCGAAGGCCTGGCGCACCTGGGGCTCGAAATCGGGACCAACGAGCTCACCGGTCCTCGGATCGAGGCCGATCTGCCCCGACGTGAAAACGACGAGTCCGGTCTTGACGGCCTGCGAGTACGGCCCGATCGCTGCGGGCGCAGCCGGCGTCGAGACGATTTCCTTGTTCATGGAGGTTCCTTCGGCGCATGTCGACGAAGGAAGGAGTCTAGCGGCGCGCCGGCGTCGGCCGGTCGCGCCGGTCGGTCGGGCAGCCCGCTAACTGCGCTGGCGCACGAACTGTTCGAACTGCAGCAGCGGCAGGGCCTTGCTCAGGTGGAAGCCCTGCGCTTCATGGCAGCCGCAATGCTTGACGAAGTCGAGCTGATCGGCTGTTTCAACGCCTTCGGCCACGACGTGCAGGCCGAGCCCGTCGGCCAAGCCTGCCAGCGCGGTGACGATACGCGCGTCGGCCGGATCGTCCGGGGCCGCACGCACGAAGCGGCCGTCGATCTTGAGTACGCTGACCGGGAAGCGGCGCAGGTTCGAGAGGCTCGAGTACCCGGTGCCGAAATTGTCGAGCGCGATGCGCACGCCCATGGTCTGCAGGCCGACCAGCACCTGCTCGGCCTTGTCGAGGTCGCGCATCAGGCTCGTTTCGGTGATCTCGACCTCGAGGCGCTCCGCGTCCAGCCCGCTGTCAACCAGGGCCTGGCTCACCATCGGCAGCAACGACCGCCCCCGAAACTCGCGTGGCGAAAGATTCACGCTGACGAAGAGCTCACCCAGGCCGGCAGCGGTCCAGGCTCGCGCCGCATGACAGGCCGCGCGCAGCACGATCTCGCCGATCGGCTGTATCAGGCCGCTGTCCTCGGCCACCGCCATGAAGGCCGATGGTTCGAGCAGCCCCTGCTCCGGGTGGCGCCAGCGCAGCAGTGCTTCGGCCCCGATCACACGGCCGGTGGAAAGGCTGATGCGGGGCTGGTAGTGCACTTCGAACTCGTTGCGGTCGATCGCTCGCCGCAGAGCCGCCTCGAGCTGAAGGCGCCTGAGCAACTCGGCATTCATGCGCGGTTCGAACAGCTGGACATGCGCCCGGCCGCGCGACTTTGCGTAGGAAAGCGCGGCATCGGCATTGCGCAACAGCATCTCGGGGCCGGCACCGTCGTTGGGGAAGCAGGCGACTCCGATGCTGACCGTCGCGGTGACCTGTTCGGCATCGACCTCGTAGGGATCGGCGAGCAGTTCGCCAAGCTTGGTTGCGACGCGTTCGGCGTCGTCGGTATGGCGCAGCCGGCCCAGCACGACGGCAAACTCGTCCGAGCCCACGCGCGCCACCAGATCCGAGGTGCGCACCGTCTCGATCAGGCGGCCGGCCACCTGCTGCAGCAGCGCGTCACCGACCCGGTGGCCGAGCGCGTCGTTCAGCTTCGTGAACTCGTCGATGTCGATGACCAGCACCGCCATCCGGTCGCCGGACAACTGGTGATTGCGCACGGCTTCATCGAGCCGCGACTCCAGCAGCCGTCGATTCGGCAGCGCTGTAATGTCGTCGTACAGCGCCATGCGCCGTGCGCGCTCCTCGACTTCGCTGCGTTCGTACATTTCGGCAACCAGTCGCTCGTTCGACCAGGCCAGCTCATCGTGCGCGGCGCGCACGCGCTGCTCGAGTTCCTCGCGGACCCGCGACAGCGCCACTTCGGTCGCCTTGCGCGCCGTGATGTCCTCGACCATCCAGATCGTTTCGCCGCCCGGCCCGCCCGGCGTGATGCTCTTGACGAGCAGTCGCGCCCAGAAGGTCGATCCGTCGCTACGCCGTGTGCGCCATTCCATCGAAGGCGATCCGCCCGCGTTCAGCGCGTCGCCGATGCGGTTGGCGAATCCCTGGAACTCCTCCTCGGACGAGAAAAAGACGGCGGCGGACTGTCCGAGCAGCCGCTCCGGTTCCCAGCCGAACAGCCGCGCCGCGCTCGAATTGCACTGCATGACTTCGCCATCGCATACGGCCAGGATGCCGACGGTGTCGTTGGCGAGCAGCGCGCGATACTCCTGCAGACGACGCTGGACATCGCGCGTGTTCAGTGCGGTGACGAGATCCTCGGCGGTCTGGTTCATGCAATCCCCACGGGTCGAAGCCACGCTCCAGTCGATCGGCGACCCGGCACGCGCGGCGGCAACTTCAGTGTCGGCGCCCGGACGGCCAGACGATGGATGGATTACGGGCGCCCGGACCCCGCTATTCGCGTCTCGGCGCCCCTCAATTCACCCGTCCGGGCGAAGCAAGGCGAGACACCGCTCCAGGACGCCCTCACGGATGCACCGCCGCCCGTCGCGGCTTGCGAACTCGGCGGCTGCCGTTCAAGATGCCGCGGTGCAAGGAGGATCGTGCACCGCACCTAGCCCGCCGAACGGATCGCCGCAATGACAGCCCGCCCCCGCCAGCCACGCCCGGACCGCAAGCCAGTGAAAGCCGCCTCCGCACGACGCAAGCGCGCCCAGCCCAAGACGAACCAACCCGTCATGGCACTCGCACGCCAGATGAAGTCATGGGCCGGCACGGCGTGGGGGTTGGCCGGCAGTGCCGCCGACATGTCGCTGGCGCTGGCGAAGTCCTCCGTCGGACCGAACCGGCGCGCGACGATCGAGCGCGCGGGTGCGCTCCTCAAGAGCATGCGCGAGACCGCCGGGCTGACGGCCCAGGAACTGGGGCGCGCGATCAACCTGGGCGATCCCAGCCTGCTCGAGCAGGCAGAAAGCGGAAAGATCGCCCTCCCATTTGAGATCATCCTGCGTCTGGCCGCGGTGCTCGGACGGCGCGACCCGGTCGCCTTCGTGATGAAACTCACGCGCTCGTACAGCCCCGAGACCTGGAAGGCGCTCGAGGATCTCGGTGTCGGTCGCCTGGTGGCGCATGCCGGCCGGGAGCGCGAGTTCGTGAACATCTACCGTTCGCGCGACGAGGCACGGCAGCTGACCGACGCGCAGTTCGCGCGCGTCCTGGCGTTCATCACGGCCGCGTTCGAACTCGCACTGACGCTGGTGCGCGAGGAGCGCAGGAAATAGTCGCCGCGCGCCGACGCGCGCTGCTATCGTTCGACGTTCACGAGGAGGAAGGCGATCATGGCAACCAGGAAGACCCGCAAGGCCGCAGTCAAGACCCGCGCCGCCAAGAAGACCACGAAGCGCGCGACCCGCACACAAGCTGAGCCCGCAAGCGCAGCAGCCGCCAAGATGTTCGACATGTCGATGGGCGGCCTCGGCCAGACGCTCGAGCGGCTCAACCTTTCCGGAGTGGCAGGCACCATCGCCGAGGGCCGTCGCAAGGACCTCGCTGCGCTGGTCGCCGCCAACAAGAAGTCCTATGAAGGCCTGCAGGCGGTCGTGGCACGGCAGACGGCGATGCTGAAGAACGCGGTCACCGAATGGCAGTCGATGGCGCAGGGCATGTCGCAGGGCGGCGCGCGCCAGGGCCTGGGCCAGCTGGACGAAGTCGCCAAGAACGCGTTCACGATGGCGCTTGAGAACATCCGCGAACTCGGCGAACTCGCGGCACGCTCGCAGGCCGAAGCCTTCGAGATCGTGCGCCGCCGGATCATGGAAAACGTCAACGAAGTGAGCTCCCTGCTGCAGCGCGGCCGCTAAGCCGCCGCGTACATAAGAAACGACAGCGGGAGTTCCGACGTGACACTCCCGCTGTTACCCGCCTCAGTCCCATCGCAGCCGCGTCACTGCGGAACGGCCTTCACCTCGATCTGGATTGCCGCGTAGTACGCGGCCAGGTCACGGATCTCCTGGTCGGACAGCGCCTTGGCGGCGACCGACATCACCTCGTTTCGCCTCGCCCCGGACCGGTACGCATTCAACTCGCGCGCAAGGTAGGCCGCGGGCTGGCCGGCGAGGTGGGGAGCGTCGGGCAGCTTCGCGATGCCGTCGAGCCCGTGGCAGGCCTGGCACGCGACCGCCTTGCGGCGGCCCGCGGCCACGTCCTGCGCCGCGGCATCGCCGCTCACGGCTACCAGTCCTGAACAGACCGCCGCTGCAGCACTCGCGGCAGCGGCGATGGAGCGGATACGCATCCGCTTACGGCTGGTACGAGATCCGGTAGATAGCGCCGGCGAAGTCGTCCGACACCAGCAGCGATCCGTCCTTCATGACCGCCACGTCGACCGGGCGGCCGCGATAGGTGCCGGTGTTGCTGTCAAGCCAGCCTTCCGCGAAGACTTCGGACTTGTCGGCCGTGCCATCTGCCTTCAGCGACACGAAGTTGATCAAGGCGCCGCTCGGCGTCGTGCGGTTCCACGAGCCATGCGCGGCCACGAAGATGCCACCCTGGTACTTCGCCGGGAACATCTTGCCGTTGTAGAAGGTCATGCCGAGCTGGGCCTGGTGCGCCGGGAACTCGATCTGCGGCGGCGTCCAGTTGGCAGGCCCCTTCATGTCCTTCAGATCCGGCGCAGCGGCCGTGCCGGCGATCTTGACGTTCCTGCCGTGCATGAACGGATACCCGAAGTGTTCGCCGGCCTTGGTGATGCGATTCAGTTCGCCCGGCGGCGTGTCGTCGCCCATGCCGTCGGTCTGGTTGTCCGTGAACCACACCGTCTTGTCCTTCGGGTTGATGTCCATGCCGACCGAGTTGCGCACGCCGACCGCATAGACCTCGCGCTTGCTGCCGTCGAAGGGATTCATCCGCACCATGCCGCCGATGCCGAGCTTCTCGTACAGCGCCACCTTGCCGGCGGGCTGCACGTTATAGGGCTGGCCCAGCGTGATGTAGAGCATGCCGTCCGGGCCGACCCGGCAGGTGCGCGCTCCGTGGTTGAACGACTCCTCCTCCACCGGGACCAGGCCACCCTGCGGCACGACCTCGATGACCGCGACGTCTGGGCCCTCATAGAAGAACTCGGCGGCGGGGAAGTTGAGCACTCGGTTGTGCTCGGCGACGATCAGGAAGCCATCCTTGGTCCAGCAGACACCATTGGGGACCTGGAACTTGAGCGAGGGCGCGAACGGCTTCACTTCATCGGCGACGTAGTCGCTGTTGCGGTCGGTCACTGCCCACACGGTTGTCTTGCGCGTTCCGACGAACAGCATGTTGGTGCTGGGCGCGACCGCCATGTGGCGCGCGTCGGGAACGATGGCAAAGAGCTCGATCTTGAAGCCGGGCGGCAGTTTGACCTGCTTGAGGTTCTCGCGGATCGCGTCCGCATTCTTTCCGGTCTGCGGCACCGGAGGAATGTTCAGGTCCGTGCCGGAGACCTTCATCTGCTTGAGCTTCTCGATGTTCTGCTGGGCGTGCGCGGGCACTACGCTGCCAACCGCCAGCGCGACCGCCAGTGCAACTCCGTTCCACTTCTTCGTCATCCTTGTCTCCTGTCCGATGCATGTTTGTTGTTCGCTTCGCACTTCCGCGTGCGAACAGCGAGTCTAGGCAGCGGGCCTGCAAGCAGCAACGGGACAACCCCCCGGGCGTCCACGGATCCCGCGAAGGCGCGAGCGGGGTGCGCAGAAACCGGTGCGCTAGAACTCGTAGACGGCCGACGCGCCCAGGACGAAGTTGCGGGTCGGCGCCGGCGCGTAGTAACGGCCGTTGGCGTCGCCGACGATGACGGCTCCGATGTAGTCCCGGCTGAACAGGTTGTTGACGCGGGCGAACTCGCGGAATCGCCAGCGGCCGGCCACCTGTTCGAGCCCCGCCCACAGGTTGGCGATCGTGTAGCCCGGCGCGTAGTCGGAGTTGAAGTCATTGACCGCCACCGCGCCATTGGCGATGACTTCGAACGCTCCACGCAGCCCGAGCGCCGGGTTGCGATAGGCAAGGTCCGCGAAGAATGTCGCGTTGGGCACACCTGGCACGCGGTTGCCGGCCGGCACGACGGCGGTGTTGGCGCCTGTCACCGGGTTGCAGAACGCAGCCAGCGGTGCGCAGCTCCTGAAGGCAGAATCGAAGCGGGCATTGAGCAGCGTCAGCGCCACATGGGTGCTGAACCCGCCGCCCAGTTCGCTCTCCAGCATCAGTTCCGCGCCGAGGCGTGAGGAGTCGCCCGCGTTCTGGAATGACGAGCGACCGCCGGTGTTCCGCGCGATGACGATCTCGCCTGAGGTCCGGATATCGAACACCGCGACATTGAGCCGGGTCGACGGTCCGAGCAGGAGCTTGGCCCCGAGCTCGATCTGGTCGCTGGTCGACGGCTGCAGTGCGAAGTTCACGCCGCTGCCGCCGTCAGGACGATACGCCAGCTCCACGGTCGTCGGCGTCTCGAAGGAGCGGCCGTAGCTCGCATAGACGTTGAAAGCCGACGTGACGTTGAACATCAGGCCGACAGTCGGCGTCCACTCGCCGTAGCTGGTCGATCCGCTGTCGTTGGGATTGCCGACGGCGACATAGCGATCGGCCGCCGTGAACTCGACCTGCGTGTACCGGACCCCCGCGGATATCGACCAGCGCGGCAGGAACTGCCATTCCGCCTGCAGATACGCGCCGAGGTTGTCGACGTCGTTGTCCTCGTCCCGCTTGAGCGCACCGCGCACACCCAGGTTGTTGATGTATCCCTGTCGTGCCTCGGACGATGTGTCGTAGTCGACGCCCGCGGTCCACGTCAGCGGACCTTCCAGCAGGTCCTGGCGCCGGGTCCAGCGGACGCTGGCGCCGCCGAACTGACGATCAAGGGCCGATACGCCGCCGGAGCTGGTCGCCGCCTGCTGGCTGTCGAGCGGCACCGCGAGATACTGCTCGTTGTTGCGGCTGCCGACATAGGCCATCACCCGCAGTGTGTCGTTGGCGCCAAGCGAGCTGTCCCAGATCAGGCCTCCCTGCACGTTGTCGAGCGAGCGCCGCGTATTGAACGCAATTGCCACCGGCTGGGCCTGGCGTGGGTCCTGCTGCACCTGAGCCTGGGTCAGCCCCAGCGGATCCTGCGCATTGGGCTGGTCGAATCCGGTCGCAACGAGCGTCAGGCGGTTGCTCACGTTGAGGTCATAGCCAAGCTTTGTATTGAACTGTGACTTGCGCGCGGCACTGTGGTCGCGGTAGCCATCCACGCTGAAATACGACGCACTCGCCATGCCGTTGAACGATCCGCTGACGGCACCACCCTTGAGTCCATAACGCTGGAATCCATAGCTGCCGAACGTGAGATCGGCCGAGAGTGTCGGCGGCGTCGTCCCACTCTCGCTGAACACCTGCACGACGCCGCCGGAGTGGTTGCCATAGAGCGCCGAAAAGGGACCGCGCAGCACTTCGATCCGTGCGGCCGAGCCGAGATCGAAAACGCCCGGACTGCCCTGCCCGTCGGGCGTGCTGGCAGGAATGCCGTCGGAAATCAGCTTGATGCCACGCGTCCCGAATTGCGAGCGCGCGCCGAAACCCCGGATCGTGATCTGCAGTTCCTGGGCGAAGTTCTCGCGGTTCTGTACGAAGGTTCCCGGTATCCGGTTGAGGTCCTCGGAAATGTTGACCCGCGCCTTGCCGTCCTGGATCTGGGAACCAGAAATCGCGTCGATCGACATCGGCAGGTCGAACGCGCGCCGCTCGGTACGGGTGCCGGTAATTACCACCGGTTCCAGCGTGTCGGATGCGGCCTGCGCCCACGCCGCGGATTGCGCCAGCAGCACCGTCCACACTGCAGCAGAGCCGCAGGCACGGACCGTGAGCAAAGACGCGAGGCGACCGAACATCGGGGCCCAGGAGAGTGAAGCGAAGGCTTGCATGGATGCGCCGGAGTCTAGGGGGTCGCCGGCGCCCCGTCGACACGACTCACGTGTTTGCATGCGGTTACGCACGCGCCCAACCGCGCTCCGGCCGCAGCAACCGGACGTAGGACCTCGATGGAACCGCAAGAAGTCAAAGGGCCGCGACATGCGCGGCCCTTTGAATTGCTGCCTTGGTGGAGAAGAGGAGGATCGAACTCCCGACCTCTGCATTGCGAACGCAGCGCTCTCCCAGCTGAGCTACTTCCCCGAAACTCTGGCGTCGGGCACGCTTGCCCGACCGGGACGCGGATTATAGGTCGAGCGGGCGGGCCGTTCAAACGGACCCGCGCAAGGGCGCGCCAGTACACTGGCCTCGCATCCAGGAGAACCCATGACGCGGGAAGCGTTCTACGAGCGCGAATACAACGCGCGCGCGGCAATCCCTGAGCATCCGCGGATCTTCGCGCGCTGGGCCGAGCAGGGAGCCATGGCGCGGCGACGGCGCGCCTGCCTGATCGATATTGCGTATGGTGAGACCCCGTCCGAACGGCTCGACTATTTTCCGACCCGGCAGGACGCCGCGCCGTTGCTGGTCTTCATCCACGGCGGGTACTGGCGCTCGCTCGACAAGTCGGACTTCTCCTGGCTCGCACCGCCCTTCGTGCAGCATGGCGTTGCGCTCGCCCTGCTCAACTATGGGCTCGCTCCGCAGACAACGATCGAAGACATGGTGCGCCAGCAACTGCGTGCGCTGGCGTGGCTGTATCGCAATGGCGACCGCCTCGGCTTCGATCCCGAACGCATCGTTATTGCCGGCCACTCGGCCGGCGCGCACCTGGCGGTGATGATGATGGCTGCGCTGTGGCCGGCCTACGAGGCCGACCTGCCCCGCTCGCTGGTCAAGGGAGGACTGGCAGTGAGCGGCCTCTACGACCTCGCGCCGCTGGTGCAGGCGTCCTTCGTCAATGGCGACCTGAAATTGGACGCGCGGCGGGCACGCACACTGTCACCGGCCTTCATGCCGCCAGCGACTGCAGCGCCCTTGATCACCGCCGTCGGCGAACTCGAATCCTCGGAGTTCCACCGCCAGACCCGGCTCATCGCATCGGCCTGGAAGAGTGTGCACCAGCGCGACGTCCCGATGCGGGGCGTCCATCACCTGACGGTGATGGACGAAATGGCCAATCCGGCGTCGCCCCTCTTCGACGCGACGCTCGATCTGGTGCGACTCAGCAAGTCCTGAAACTGCCCTGAATCTGAATCGCCGGGAGGAGCGCGTGTCGTTGCCCTTCGGCGCAGCCGCGCGGCCGCTCCGGAGCGGAGCCGACTGGGTAGTCGTTCATGCGAGCAACCTCCGCAACTCACCGCGGCTTCATTCCGGCCGCTGGACCTAGGGTTTACCTGATAGGCTTCGCGGCTTGGCGCTGGTCTAATTCTCCCGCCTTTTCAGGGGAGTAGCCAGAAGGTGCCGGCCCTCACCGCCCGGACCTTCGATGCGACGTCGTCAATACGGCGGGCACCGGCGCAGTTTTGCCGCCCGGCGTCGCAGCAGTCCGCCATCTGGCGGATTCCAGGTCAGACCGCAAGGCGCCTTCGAGACCCCGTTGCGGGGTGCGCCGGCCGCTGCACCACTTTCGAAAGTGACTGATGCAATCCATTGGGAACCCGCTGATGTGGTCCCTCTTCGCGGCCTTCGTCGTCGTCGCGCTGCTGGTCGACTTCTTTGCCATGAGCAAGCAGGGCGCGCACCGCGTGTCGATCCGGGAGGCGGCCATCTGGTCGCTGATCTGGGTGGCCATCTCGCTCGTGTTTCTTGGCGGCCTGTGGTGGTACCTCGATGCCAACGTCTCGCGCGAGGTCGCCAACGCCAAGGGGCTCGAGTTCCTGACCGGCTACCTGATCGAGAAGGCGCTGGCGGTCGACAACGTGTTCGTGTTCCTGATGATCTTCACCTACTTCGCCGTGCCGGCGGAGTTCCAGAAGCGGGTCCTGATGATCGGCATCCTCGGCGCGCTCGTCCTGCGTGCCGTCATGATCCTCATCGGCGCGTGGCTGATCTCGCAGTTCCACTGGATCCTGTACATCTTTGGGGCGTTCCTCGTCTTCACAGGGGTGAAGATGTGGTGGGCCGCCGGCCAAGAGCCGGACCTCGAAGCCAACCCGGCGCTGAAGCTGCTGCGAGGACGCCTGCGCATCGCGCCGTCATACGACGGCGAACGCTTCACGACCACGATCGGCGGTGTCAGGCACTTCACGCCGCTCTTTATCGTCATCGTGCTGATCGGCATCGTCGACGTCATCTTCGCGGTGGACTCGATTCCTGCGATCTTCGCGATCACGACCGACCCATTCATCGTGCTGACCTCCAACGTCTTCGCGATCCTGGGCCTGCGCGCGATGTACTTCCTGCTCGCCGGCATGCACGAGCGCTTCCACCTGCTCTCGTACGGGCTGGCGATCGTGCTGGTGTTCATCGGAACCAAGATGCTGCTGATTGACATCTACAAGATTCCGATTACCTGGTCCCTGCTCGTCACGGTCACCGTGCTTGTCGCAACGATGGTGCTGTCGCTCAAGATTCCGGCCAAGCCCGGCAAGGGCGGTGGAGCCTATCCATTTCCTTCGCGCAAGCGCGAGGAAGCGGGTCGCTGAGGCCGGCAGATCCGTCAGGCTGCGCGCAGGAGCCAAGCAGGGTCGGGCGCGCAGCCCGTGGCGCGCCTCCGGTCGCCGGGGGCGTCAGCGCCGCTCGATCCAGTAGAGCGCCGAAAAAGCCAGCGCCAGCACGACCAGGCTCGGCAGCACCGCCACGATCAGTGGCGGCCAGGTGTTGAGCAGCCCGATGTGCGCGAACAGCTTGTTCAGGCCATAAAACGCGACCCCGATCATCACGCCTGTGAAGATCTTGAAGCTGACGCCGCCGGCGCGCACGTGCAGGTAGGCAAACGGCAAGGCAAGCGCCATCATGACCAGCACCGCCCAGGGGTAGAAGAGCTTGCCCCAGAAGGCGATCTCGTAGCGCTCGGTCTGCTGGCGGTTCTCCGCCAAATGACGGATGTACTGGATCAGATCCCAGCCCGCCATGCGCTCGGGTTGCACCAGCAGCACGCCAAAGATGTCGGGCTTCAGCTCCGAGCGCCAGAGCAGCGTCGGATGGTGCAGCACTTCTGTCTTCGCATCGGCCGGCAGCGACGCGTCGGTCGAAAGCTGGGGCACGCGGGTTTCGACGACGTCGGTCAGTTCCCATCCAGCGCCCGGGACGTAGGTGCCGACGTTGCCGCGCAGGATCGAGCGCAGGCGGTAGTCGCGGTCGAACTCGATGATGCGCCAGTCCTTGGTGCCAACATCGGGCGACACCTGGCGCACGTTGATGAAGCGAAACGCGCTGACGCCGCCGGCCGGATCCTTCACGACATCCCGCACCCAGACGCCTGAGCGGAAGTCCCGCACGCTGATCTGGCTGCCCCGCGCCTTGAGGCGAGTCTGCTGTGCCAGCCGCTCCGAAGGCGGCGAGACGACCTCGCCGAGCAGGAAGGTCAGGCCAACCATCAGCAGCCCGATGCCGAGCAGGTTCATCAGCAGCCGCCGCGTGCTCATGCCCGACACCCGCATGATCGTGAACTCGGAATTGGCGGCGAGCTTCGAGAGGGCGTAGATGGTTCCGATCAGCGCCGCGATCGGCATCACCTCGTAGGTGCGTGACGGCAGCGTAAAGGCCACGTAGGCGAGCGCGTGCCGCAGCAGGAATCCTCGTTGCCCGATCTCGTCGAGTTGCGCGACCAGGTCGAAGAACGTGAAGAGCGACAGCAGCGCGAAGAGCACGAACGCGGTCGCCGTCGCGACTTCCTTCCACAGATAGCGGCGCAGCGTTCTCATGGTGCGGAGGTAGGCGTGGGTGCGGGCGCACGCGCCCGTCGCCAGTAGGCAGGCGTCAGTTGCCGGGGCCACCACCGTGTCAGGTAGACCCGGCGCGCGAAGAGCACTACGACGACGAACAGCACCACGGCATGCACGACCCAAACGCCCAGGCCAAAGGACACGCGCTCCTGCTGGACCCACGCCTGGATCGTATTCAGCACGTTGAGGTAGATCGCGAAGGCGAGCACGGCGACGATCAGGTTGAACGAGCGTCCCACGCGCGGATTGGTGTATGCGAGCGGAATGGCGAGCAGCGTCACCACCAGTGCCGAGACGGGAATGCCGATGCGCCACAGGATCTCGGCCTTGGCGAAGGGCGTGGGCTCGGCCACGAGGTCGGATGTCGGCCGGGTCCGCGCGCTGCGTTCGCCGATCGGCCGATCAGGCCGGCTCTCGAGGCGGATCGAGTAGCGCTCGAACTCCATCGCCCGGTACTCTGCCGAGCCTGGTGTTCCTTCGTAGCGCCGGCCCCGTTCCAGCACGAGGAAGCGGTCGCCGTTCGGCGCGACTTCGATCTGGCCCTGCGCCGCCACGATGACGCCTTCCTTGCCCTGGCCACGCATGCTGACGAAGATGTTGCGGACCTGGCTGCCTTCGAAGTCCACCGACTCGACGAAGAACACGCGGTCCGCGCCACTGGACTCGATGAAACGGCCCGGCGCAACGCGGCTGACATCGTCGCGCCGCATGAAGTTCTGTCGCAGTTCCTCGATCTGCGCGCCGGACCACGGGGTGACGAAAAGCGACAGCAGCGCAACAGCGACGATGATCGGCCACGCGAAGCGCAGCACCGGCCCCACCCACGAGTAAAGGCTCTGGCCGGAGGCGAACCACACGACCATCTCGGAGTCGCGGTAGGCACGTGAAAGCGTCATCAGCACCGACACGAAGAGCGTCAGCGTCAGCACGACGGGCAGCCACGTCAGGGCGGTGAGCGCCAGCAGCTGGAACACCGCCTGGTTGTCGACGCGGCCGCCGGCCGCCTGGCCCAGGATCCGCACCAGGCCCACGGAAAACAGGATCGAAAAGAGCACCGTGAAGACCGCACTGGCAGCGCTCGTAAGCTCTGCGACGATGGAGCGACGGAAGATCATGAGCGCCGGGTGCGAGGCAGCTACAGACTGGCGGCGACCGCGCCGCTATATACTGCCCGGCTCGCGAGAGAGGCCGCGGCGAACGAACTTCGCAGGGCGGGGGAATGCCTCGCCGGCCCTTCACACGTTGCCATCGCGAGACTTTTCAGAGGGAAACCGCAATGGAATTTAGCACAACGACCTCGCACGCCGAGGCGGTCAAGGCCGACGCCGTCGCCGTAGGCGTGTTCGCGGACGGCGAGCTGACGGCGAGCGCGCGCGCACTCGACAAGGCTTCGCGTGGCGCCGTCAAGGCGGCACTCAAGAGTGGCGACATGACCGGCAAGCGCGGCACGCAACTCGCGCTGCGTGGCCTGCCTGGCGTGTCGGCCGACCGTGTGTTGCTGGTGGGCCTGGGCAGTCGCGATGACTTCTCCGACCGTGCCTTCGCCGAGGCCGTGCGCGCGGTCGTCAAGGCCTTTCCGGGTGCGGCCGAAATCGCGCTCGCTGCCACGGAGTGGTCGGTCAAGGGTCGCGACTCCGAATGGGCGGCGCGTCAGTTTGCGATCGCCGCCCGCGAGGCGGTGTTCCGCACCGACGAGCTCAAGAGCAAGAAGGACGAGGCCAACGGTCCGTCCAAGGCCTTGCTGATCGTGCCGGCGCGCCACGAGGGCGCCGAGCGCGGGCTCAAGCAGGGTATCGCGACTGCGAACGGCATGGCGCTCACCAAGCGCCTTGGCAACCTGCCGCCCAACATCTGCAACCCGACCTTCCTCGCCGACGAGGCGCGCAAGCTCGCCAAGCAGTGGAAGCTCGGGGTCGAGGTGCTCGAGACCAAGCAGCTCGAGGCACTGAAGATGGCTTCGTTCCTCAATGTTGCGCGCGGCTCGGCTCAGCCGCCGAGACTGATCGTGCTCAAGCACCAGGGCGGCGGCAAGTCGGCGCCCGTCGTGCTGGTCGGCAAGGGCATCACGTTCGACTCGGGCGGCATTTCGATCAAGCCCGGCGCGGCGATGGACGAGATGAAGTTCGACATGTGCGGCGCCGCGAGCGTCATCGGCACGATGCGCACGGTGGCCGAACTGAAGCTCAAGCTCAATGTGATCGGCGTGGTCGCGGCGTGCGAGAACATGCCGTCGGGCACGGCGACGCGGCCCGGCGACATCGTGACCTCGATGTCCGGACAGACGATCGAAATCCTGAACACGGACGCCGAGGGGCGCTTGATCCTGTGCGATGCCCTGACATACGTGGAGCGCTTCAAGCCCGCGGCCGTCGTCGATGTGGCGACGCTGACGGGAGCCTGCGTCATTGCGCTCGGCAACGTTAACACCGGGTTGTTTGCCAACAACGAAGCGCTGGCCGATGAGCTGCTGAGCGCGAGCCGAGGCGCCAGCGATGCCGCATGGCGCATGCCGCTCGGCGAGGAGTACCAGGAGCAGTTGAAGACCAACTTCGCCGACATGGCGAACCTGGGCACCCCGGCCAACGCAGGCGCCATCACGGCGGCATGCTTCCTGGCACGGTTCACGAAGGCGTATCCGTGGGCGCATCTGGACATCGCGGGCACGGCATGGAAGAGCGGCGCCGCGAAAGGCGCGACCGGGCGCCCCGTGCCGCTGCTGTCGCAGTTCCTGATCCAGCGCGCTGGTTGATCTTGGCGGCAAGCGTATGAGCGCAGGGCCGGGCCCAAGCGAGCAAGCGCGCGCCACCGCGCGCCGCGCGGAGGGCAGTCCGGTGACCCGCATAGACTTTCACTTCAATGCGGAACACCGTCTGCACTACGCCTGCCGCGTGACCCGCAAGGCGCGCGCGGCCGGCAAGCGGCTCGTCGTCTTTGCACGAGACTCTGACCGGCTGGCCCAGTTCGATACGGCGCTCTGGACGTTCTCGGCGCTCGACTTCCTGCCACACGTCTACGTGGACTCGGAGCTTGCAGCCACCACACCGGTGCTGCTGACGCTGGATGGCGCGCGGGCGCCGGCGAGCGACGTACTGCTGACGCTCGACGACGAAGTGCCGCCGGACTTTGACACGCTCTTCGCGCGCTATGAACGCGTGATCGAGGTCGTGTCCCGCAGCGACGACGACCGAGCCCGCGCGCGCGCCCGTTTCAAGACGTATCGGGACCATGGGTTCAAGCCGACCACGTTCGAGGTAGCCGGCCGTGAGTGAAAAGGGCAATCCGCTCGATCGCCTTACGCGTCCGGGCGGCCGGCCCATTTCCGACGACGAGTCGATTCCGGTTCTGACGGAACGCCTGACACTGCCGTCGCTCGATCTCGATATCTCGCTACCGAAGCCGCCACCGCCGGTCGCTGCTCCACCTCCCCCACCACCTCCACCACCTCCTCCACCTCCACCACCTCCACCACCTCCACCGCCGCCACCACCGGCACGGCCCGCGGCTGCGGCCACCCCGGTCCGGCCGCCCCTACCCACCGTGGCAGCAAGCGCTGCGCCCGTTGCGCCGGCGGCACCGCCGGTTCCGACCTACACGCTGTCGGCGAGCGTTGCGCCCGACGTGGAGGCTGCCTCCGAGGTGGACTGGGAGGCGCTGGAGCAACGGCTGCGGGAGTCCGTATTTCGCGAACTGCAGCCGGCGCTGGCCGACGAGGCCGGTCGCATCCTGCGCGATCGGCTGCAGCCCGCCATCGAGCGCGTCTTGTTGACCACGACCGCGGAGTTGCGCCATGCGTTCGAGGCTCGACTGCGCGAAACGATCGCACGCGTCGTGGCAGCCGAGTTGGCCCGCGAGCGCGGGCGCCGCTAGGACGGCGGTCACCGCGGAGGCACGTCAGCGCGACGCGCCCGTAAACTTCCACCCTGGATTTCACACGCCGGCGCTGGTCCGGTAACGCAATGAACGACATCGCATCGCCGGCGGACGCTCCGTTGGCCAAGAGCTTCGAACCCGGCGCCATCGAGGCACGCTGGTCACCGGTATGGGAAGCCCGGGGCTACTTCAAGGCTGGACTCGATTCCGCGCGGCCCGCCTTCTCGATCCAGTTGCCGCCGCCGAACGTCACCGGCCTGCTGCACATGGGCCACGGCTTCAACCACACGATCATGGACGCGCTGACCCGCTACCACCGCATGGCGGGCTTCAACACGTTGTGGCTGCCCGGCACCGACCACGCCGGGATCGCCACGCAGATCGTCGTCGAGCGCCAGCTCGAGGCCAACGGCGTCGATCGCCGCACTATGGGCCGCGAGGCGTTCATCAAGCAGGTGTGGGACTGGAAGGAGTACTCCGGCGGCACGATCCTGAACCAGATGCGTCGCCTCGGCGACTCGGTCGACTGGACGCGCACCTACTTCACGATGGACGACGGGCTCTCGAAGGTCGTGACCGAGACCTTCGTGCGGCTCTATGAACAGGGCCTGATCTACCGCGGTAAGCGGCTCGTCAACTGGGACCCGAAGCTCCAGACCGCGGTGTCGGACCTCGAAGTCGAGACCGAGGAAGAGGACGGCAGGCTTTGGGAGATCCGCTACCCGGCCGTGGACGGTGGCAGAGGTGTCGTCGTGGCGACGACGCGTCCGGAGACGATGCTGGGCGACGTTGCGGTCGCAGTGCACCCGGAGGACGAGCGTTACGCATCGCTTGTGGGCACGCAGCTCGTGCTGCCGCTCACCGGCCGCACGATTCCGGTCATCGCCGATGCCTATGTCGATCGCGAGTTCGGCACCGGCTGCGTGAAGATCACGCCCGCGCACGACTTCAACGACTTCGCGATCGGCCAGCGCCATGACCTGACGCCGATCCCGATCTTCACGCTGACCGCGACCGTCAACGACAACGCACCGGAGAAATACCGCGGGCTGGACCGTTACGTCGCGCGCAAACGCGTGCTGGAAGACCTGCGCGCAGCTGGACTGCTGGTTTCCGAGAAGCCGCACAAGATGATGGTGCCGCGCTGCGGCCGCACCGGCGAGGTGGTCGAGCCGACGCTTTCCGAGCAGTGGTACATGGCGATGAGCAAGCCCGCGCCGGCCGGCACCCGGCATCCGGGCCAATCGATCGCGCAGGTGGCGCTCGACGTCGTCGCGCGCGGCGAGGTACGCATCTTTCCCGAGCAGTGGAACACGGTCTACAACCAGTGGCTGGAGAACATCCAGGACTGGTGCATCTCGCGGCAGCTGTGGTGGGGCCACCAGATCCCGGCGTGGTACGACGACGAGGGCAAGGTCTATGTCGCCCGCTCGGAAGCCGAAGCGCAGGCCAAAGCCCGCGCGGGAAAGAAGCTCACGCGCGACCCCGACGTGCTCGACACCTGGTACTCGTCGGCCATGGTGCCGTTTTCCACGCTCGGCTGGCCCGAAGTC